>ENA-UONZ01000381-UONZ01000381.1-human-gut-metagenome-genome-assembly--contig:-C93old-NODE-381-length-75733-cov-8.275787_pt1 | contig 75733 bp, 78 predicted proteins | sample MGYA00242468_ERZ724015 | MGnify/ENA metagenome assembly ERZ724015
TAAGCCGTGCCACCTACCAGATGTATATGGAACATGAAGCAGATTTTGTTGATTTCTTGCATATTCCTCATGGTATGGGGTATATGGATGAGTATATCAAAAGATTTTATGAATTAGTACCTGATTATTTACAAGTAGTTGAAACAATTGATAGTGAAAGATTAAAAAATATAAAAATGTATACATCTAATAATTATGTTCAGGAGTTATCTATATTTGCTTACGGCTTTAATCCTTATATTTTGAATAATGGTATGCTCTTAGCTTTTTCTGCTGTAACTGATGGTCATATAATTATTAGCGTGGATACTAACGGTCCATATAAAGGACCTAACAGGTATGGCTATGATTTGTTTAAATTTTATATGTGTAGAAATGGAAAAATCTTAGCTCCGGGTGAAGATGATGATTATGTGTATAATCGACCTCCTGGGAACTATAGCTCCCGATGTTCTTTTAACCCTTCAGATACAAACTGGAGAGCTCAAGGAGAACAATGTTCTTATTGGGCTATCAGAGATAATTATCCAGGTAGCTCTACCAAAAGTTACTGGAAGAACTTACCTTAACATAAAGAAAACAGAGCCAGAAAAATCGGGTTCTGTTTTTTAGTATTGAAAATCCATAAAAAAATTGTTATACTAAAAGTATAGTAAAGAAAGGAGCGATTATGAAAAAGTTTAGTGAAATAGCAGCTTCGTTATTTGGAGAAATTATGACCAAGCTCCAATGTGACGGGTCAAGCGGCTACGCTTGCGGGGGGGGGGCAACCGTTTAAGCTCCTATACAGCATTTTTCAAGGGTTGTAAAAAGAATAAAATCTGTTATAATAGTGATATGTTGCATCACAAATATAATGGAGTTTATATGAAAAGAAAATGTGCATTTACTTTGGCCGAAGTTTTGATTACACTCGGCATCATCGGCATTGTGGCAGCATTAACAATGCCTGCTTTGATAGCTGATCATAATAATAGAGTAGTTGAAACACGTTTGCAAAAATTTTATTCATCAATGAACCAGGCAATAAGAATGGCAGAGTTGGAGTACGGTGACAGAGATGTCTGGTGGGTAGATAATACGGATTATAATTCACAGAAAGCCTGGTGTGAAAAATATATTATTCCTTATATGAATGTAATAAAAACCGGTAAAGTCGGAGATTATTACACTATATATTTTGCTGATGGCAGTGCAGTTTCAATTGCCAGCGCATTTATGAGGGATTGGTATTTTTATCCGGGAGATCCTGAAAAATGCTTGAAGGGAAAAAACTCTGTTATGCGACAGATAGGTGTGTGTTCATTTGCTTTTTATTATAATCCGACTAAAAATGCTGCTGGAAATACGTTCAGCTGGAACTTTGATTCTTATGGTACTTCAAATTGGGACGGAACAGAAGCATCATTAAGAAATCATGCGGAATATGGATGCAGTACTGAAAACAAGAAGCATAGTTTATACTGTACAAAACTTATTCATTATTACGGCTGGAAAATTCCAGATGATTACCCATACAGAGTACATTACAGGTAATTATTTGTGATAAGTTTCGCCTTTGATAATTTTAAAAGCTCTATAGATTTGTTCAACAAGTATAAGACGTGCAAATTGATGTAAAAATGTCATTTTAGACATACTCATTCTTAAATTTGCACGTTCTGATACAATCGGTGAAATCCCGCAGGATGAACCTATTACAAATATGATTTCTGCAACTCCGTCATTTGTAAGTTCTTCGATTTTTTGTGCAAATTCTTCTGATGAAAACATCTTCCCTTTAATTTCCATTGTAATCACAAAAGATTGCGGCTTTACGTGCGAAAGAATTTTTTCACCCTCTTGCTGTAAAACTTTGTCGGTTAAGTTTTCATCCTTAATTTCAATTGCAGGAAGTTCAATGATTTCAACTGATGCATACGGAGTAAGGCGCTTTAAAAATTCGTCTGTTCCGTCTTTCAAAAATTTTTCTTTAATTTTACCAAGAGCTATTATTTTTATGTTCATTATTCGTCTTTAGCCATATAAACTGTAGTTGAAGGGAAAGCAAAATCAATACTTGCTTCACGGAATTGTTTTATTGCTTCGAAATATATTTCACTTTTCACTTTTGCAAGTTCAATAGCTGAATTTGTTTTTACATACGCTATTAACCTTATATTAATAGAGCTGCTGTCAAGAGCATCAATATTTACAGTATAATCGTTATGTATATCACCTCTTGTTTTTGCAATATTTTTAATTATTTCAACAGCTGTTTTTATTTTTTCGTTGTCAGTATCGTAAGTTATTCCGAAAGTTGTATTTATTCGTCTTTTTTTTGCTTTTGAAATGTTTTCTACGATATTTGATGCAATTACGCTGTTAGGTATAGATACTACAAAGTGGTCTAATGAACGAATTTTTGTAGAACGAAGACTTATATTTTCAACAGTTCCCTCAAAGTTGTTAACTCTGATGTAATCACCTGTTTTATAAACTTTGTCAGTCAAAATTCCCAGTGTTCCGAACATTGAAGCGATAGTTTGCTGTGCAGCAAAGCCTACTGCCAAACCTGTAATTCCGAAACCTGCTATCAGCGATGTTAATGAATACCCCTGACTTTGTAAGAATGATGCAACAATAAAAAAGATAATTAGTGATTTAATTACTCTTTCAAGAATAGGGAAAATATGAACTATAGTTGCGGAATTTTCGTTAGATACAAATTTATTTTTCAACTTGTTAATAAATAAATCAGTTAATTTAAACAGGACAAAGATAATAATTAAGTTAATTATTGTTCCTAAAATAAGACTAACTTTAAAAGTCGCAAAAATTTTATCAATTTTATCTGCATTAATCAGTAAATTGTCAAGCATAATATCTCCTAATCAATAAAAATTATCATTGCAATGCTAGTATAACAGAAAAATAAAAACAATACGACAATAAGATATAAAAAAAGCGGAAGACGAGACTCGAACTCGCAACAACCTGCTTGGAAGGCAGGGACTCTAGCCATTGAGTTACTTCCGCATACCTTTAATATAATATAAAAAAAATATTTTGCAATAGCTGAAATAAAATTATTTTGTAAAAATAATTCTTAAGAGTTAGTTATAAATTGTTAGAAAATTTAAGCAAAACTTATTCTCGGGAGTGGTGAAATGGCATGAAAAAGACGTTATTATATATACATAAGCTTGTTATATCCAGGCACTTTTTCGGGGTTGCGATAAGATTTTTTCTTTAGCGGTTTGGTTTAAAATATAACAGGCTTATACCCTAAAAAAGATTTACACGATACTATGTACGATTAAATATAAAAAACAAACTCTATGTTTGATATGCAACGACTTGTCAAGCCTCCCGCAGGACAAGTCTTTTTATTGCCTGAGTTCTTATTGAAAAGCTTATGGTTTTATGCTAGCTTAGTCTATGTAGATTAAATAAGGAGTTTTTTTATGACAAATGAAGTTAGAGCAAGTCATATTCTTGTAAAAACAGAAGACGAAGCTAAAAGCTTGTTAGAAGAAATCAGAGCAGGAAAACCGTTTGAAGTTGCAGCTGAAGAAGTTTCTTTATGTCCTTCAGGTCAAAACGGCGGTGATTTAGGATTTTTCGGCAAAGGCATGATGGTTAAACCTTTTGAAGATGCTGTTTTTGCTATGGAAAAAATCGGTGAAGTATCTGAACCTGTTCAAACTCAGTTCGGGTGGCATTTAATCCAATTAACAGGTAAAAATTAATGAATGAAGCGGTTAAGAAAATACGTGAATTTATGAAAGAGCAGGGAGTTAATTATCTTCTTGTAAACTCTACTAATAAATATCTTGTAGAGTATACACCTCTTGAGGAAAATTCACGTTATTTTTTGACCGGTTTTTCGGGCTCTACGGGCGATGTTCTTGTTACGCCTAATGCAATTTATCTTTTTGTTGACGGAAGATATCATATTCAGGCAGATCAGGAAGTTGACCATAATATTGTAACTGTAGTAAAGCTGCAAACAGGACAGGTTTTTCTTGATGAACTTGTTAAAAAAATACCTTCTGATGAAACTTTGGGGGTATTTTCAAAGAAAAATTCTCAAAAAAGAGTGGAGTATTTGCAGGATAAAGGGCTGCAATTAAAATATTTTGATACTGATCCGATAGAACAGGCGGTTTGCTATGACGGCTCAAATGTGGTTTTTGTTGACGCTGTTCCTGTTGAAGAAAAGGTTAAAGGCATAGATTACGACGGTGCTGTATTAATTACAAATTTGGAAGAAGTTTCTTATCTTTTTAATTTAAGAGATTTTTCACAAAATTATTCAAGCAAAATTCAGGGGAAAGCTGTAATCATACACGATAGAGCACGTTTACTGGATGATATTGATGATTTTGTTGAAAGTTATCAGGGAAATATTTTTGTGGATAAATCAACGATTAATGCTTATGACTTTGAATTAATCGGTAGTAAGGCTAAAGTTCTTGATGACAGCCCGATAAAGCTTATGAAATCGGTAAAAACAGATGATGAAATTGCTCATTATAAAGAAGCATTCAAAAGAACCGATATGGCAGTAAAGGCTATAAGAGATTATATTGAAAACAACGATAATATTTCAGAATACGATATTGCACAACAGCTTGAAAAAGAATTTAAACGTTTCGGAGCAAAGAGTTTGAGTTTTAAATCAATTGTTGCAAAGGATAGAAATTCAGCTCTTGCGCATTATTCAAAATGCTCAAAAGATGAGGTTTTGGAAGATGGCAGTCTTGTTTTGATTGACTGTGGAGCTTACTATGAACAGGGACTTGCTACGGATATTACAAGGGTTTTTGTAAAAGGAAAACCCTCAGAACTTCAAAAACGTGTATACACAACGGTTTTAAAAATGTTTTTAAATGCTTACAATTCGAACTTTAAAACAGGTTATGAGATTGATGCTCTTGCAAGGGATATATATTCCAAAAACGAGATTGAAGGGTTTGAGTTTAATCATGGGCTCGGGCATGGTATTGGTATAAATGTTCATGAATATCCGCCTAATTTGAGCAAAAACGAAATTGCAAAAGCAGAGATAAAAGATAATATGTGTTTTACTATTGAGCCGGGACTTTACAACGAAAAACATTTCGGGGTAAGGCTTGAAAATTCGTGTTATATGAAGGACGGTAAAATAACTTCTTTTGTTAATATGAATTACGAGAAAAAATTAATTGATTTTTCAATGTTAACAGAGCAGGAAAAAGAATGGCTGAAAGAATTTGAGGTTTTGTAATATGCAGGAAATCACAAGCGTAAATAATGATCTGGTAAAAGAAACAGTAAAACTTCAGCAGAAAAAATATCGGGATAAAGAAAATAAATTTTTGCTTGAAGGTTTTAAATGTATTTCAGAAGCGTATGAAGCGGGAGTTGATATTGAGTATGCTTTTGTTTCAGATGAAAAAAGATACGGTTTTCTCGGTGAAAAAGCTATTGTTACAAATGAAGCTGTTTTAAAAAAAGTTTCAACAACAGACAGTCCGCCTGATGCGGTTGCTGTTGCGATAAAAAAGACTTATAGTGTTAATGATTTAAAGAATGCAAAAAAAGTTGTACTTCTCGAAAACGTAAAGGATTTGGGTAATCTCGGTACAATATTAAGGACTTCAACGGCATTTGGGGCTGATGCGTTGGTGCTTTACGGCAGGGAATGCGCAGATATTTATAATCCTAAGTGTGTCCGTTCATCTGTCGGAAATTTGTGGAAAATTCCCGTTGTTTATATTGAAAGTTTTGACGAATTACAAAAATATTTCGCAGGTTTTAACCGTGTTGCTACTCTGCCGCATGCTTCAAGTTATTTAAAAGATTTTAAAGCTCAATTGCCGCTTCTTGTAATGTTCGGCTCGGAAGCCGACGGGCTTTCGGATGAGATGATAGGGTTTTCTACAGACAGTGTGAAAATTGAAATGGCATCTTCTGTTGAGTCGTTAAACTTGTCAGTTTCCTGTGCGGTTGTTTTATACAAATTATTTTTATAGTAAAATGTTTTTATGAATGAAAAAGAAATTTGGAGTAAAGCTAAAGAGGAGCTTGCGCAAACAGTCCCTACTTTTAAAATGTGGATAGAGCCGTTGGAAGCTTCTGCTTTTGACGGTAATGTGTTAACGCTTATTACTGCTCATGCACTTGCTCCTCAGGCAATTAAGTCTCAGCATGACAGCAAAATACTTGATGCTTTAAAAAATGCTTACGGACAAGGTATAAGCTATAGTATTCTGTACGATGAGGAGTTTGCAGAACGATACCAGAAAGAAAAGAAAAAAGAACTTCAAAAAGCTAAAAGAGCTTTGCCTGAAACAGAAGAAAGCAAACTTGTTGATAACCTTGCCCAGATGCAGTCATCAGCAAATCTTAATTTAAAATATAAATTTTCAAACTTTGTAGTAGGTGAAAACAGCAGATTTGCCCACGCCGCAGCATTTACTGTAGCTCAAAACCCTGCTAAAAAATATAATCCGTTATTTATATACGGAGCATCAGGGCTTGGAAAAACCCACCTTATGCAGGCTATAGGTCATTATGTAATCTTTAATAAACCGAAATTGCGTGTTAAATATATTAAAACAGAAGAGTATGTAAATGAGCTGATTAAAAACATTCAATGCGGCGGAAACGACAGAAACACCCGTATGGACAAATTTCGTCAAAAATACAGAAATGTTGATGTTCTGTTGATTGATGACATTCAGTTTTTGGAAAGCAAAACTTACACAATGGAAGAAATTTTTCATACTTTTGACAGTCTGCATAACAACAACAAACAGATTGTAATAACATCTGACAGGCTTCCGAAAGATATTCCGACACTTCCCGACAGATTGAGAACACGTTTTGAAATGGGGCTTATGGTTGACATTACGCCTCCGGATTTTGAAACACGTGTTGCTATTTTGAAAAATCTTGCTGATATGGCAGGTATTAAGGCAGATTTTGATGTGTTTGAATATATTGCAAAAAATTATGTGAGCAATGTCAGAGAGATTGAAGGCGCATTTAACAAAGTAAGCGCTTATGCAGATATTGAAAAGACTGATTTGACACTGGAATTTGCAAAGAAAGTCCTTAACTGCGAGGCTATGAAACAGGAAATTACGATAGAAAAAGTAGCAAAGGCGACAGGTGAATATTACGGAGTTTCAATTGCTGATTTTTTAAGTTCCGCAAGAAATCAAAGGGTATCTTCTGCCCGCCATGTTGCGGTTTATCTTTCACGTGAACTTACGCAAAAAAGTTTTGAAAGCATAGCAGAATATTTTAAGAAAAAACACACAACAATGCTTTATTCTTACGAAAAAATCAGAGATGATTTAAAAACAAACAAAAATCTTGACCAGGATATTTCAGTAATCAGAAGAACTTTAAGGGAGCAGTAATGTACGATTATATAAAAGGTATTTTAGCTAACAAATCCAACACATCAAAGGGTGCATACGTTACTGTTGAAGCTTTTGGAATTGGTTATCTTCTTGAGGTCACGGCACGTGATTTTAATGAAATTGCAGAAGGCGAAACAAAGATTTATACTGTTCTTTTGCACAGAGAAGATAAAATGAGCCTTTGCGGATTTTTGCACAAAGAAGACAGGGATATATTTAATATTTTGACTTCAGTTTCGGGTGTAGGTTCCAAAATGGCACTGACACTTCTTGATGAATTTGCATCATCTGAGCTAATCGGCTTTGTAATAGACGGGAATTATAAAGAGATTACAAGAGCAAAAGGTGTCGGACCTAAGCTTGCTCAAAAGATTATATTGGAATTAAAAGACAAGTTAATGAATTATCAAACCAAAGAGCCGATTAGGATTACATCTATTACGCCTGCGAATATTGATGACAGGGCAGTTGAGGATGCACAAATGGTACTGGTATCGCTCGGATACGAGAGAGCAGAAATCCAAAGTGCAATATCAAAGGCGCTTGTTGTGCTTAATGATAAAGCATCAGCTGAGGAAATCTTAAAAGAAGCATTGAAGATTTTGTCGGTTTAATCTACTGGTCATTGCGCCGACGAAGTCAGAAAAATTACTACGTCATTGCGAGCGAAAGCGAAGCAATCCAGCTATTCCATGCCTTTAAATAATTATATATTTTTTATAAATACAAGTAAACTTATGATTTTCTCAAGTTTACTCTATTGTGTAAATATTATGCATATTTAATAATAATATGTAATATAAGGATTAAAAAAATGATTAAAAAAAATAACAACAATGCCGGTTTAGAAAATAAACTCATAGAGCTTGATGATTTAACAAGGGTTATGAAAGAAGCATTACAGTATCATTCAGATAACTGTGGTGATGCATCATATCTTCTTACTCTTGCGCAAATTATCAGTAATAGAGTTGGCGAAGTTTGTGATGAAATATTATAGTATTAAAGCAATAAACGCTGCTGCTACCATTGCAGGTCCGAACGGCATATATGTCCTTGTTTCAGGTCTTTCACGCAAACCTTTAAATATCTGTGCACAAGTATAAACACCTATTACAGCAAGGATTATTGCCCCGATAATATATGGGATTTGTGTGTCAGCTGTGATTATGCGCATATACTGCAATATGTAAAATACTATTGCGTATATTACAAAACTGAAAAATGATATTAAAGTTTTCCACTCCTTATTTTTAATCATGCTTGTTACAAAAATCGGAAGGAATAATATAACCTGAATGATTACACTCAAACCTAATACAACAAGCAGTGTTCTCCAGCCGAAAAGAGCGCCAAGTCCTGCGGCAATATATGTGTCGCCTTCTCCGAATGCACGTGTTCCTGCTACAAGATATCCTGAACGTGCACAAATCTCAAGAATTAGTGCACCCGCAAGTATCCCTAAAACTGCTGTAGATATAGGGTTGTTTAATAACAGATATTTTGTAAATTCAATATGTGTGCCTGCCTGATGCATTTGAACAGATGCGGCTATAGTTGTTACAACCGCATACAAAAGCCCGACACCGATTAACATATATGTGTGAACATCATAAACAACTTTTTCTTTAATATCTGTTCCCGCAATTACTATCAATATTGATGCCACAATCCAGGCAAAAAGAGTGTCAAAACTTATACCGAATTTCATAAACAGTAAAAGAAAAATAATGCCTGTTAAAAGCTCGATGACAGGGTATTGAATACTTATGGGTTCTTTGCAGAATGCACATTTACCCCTCAGACAAATGTAAGAAATAACGGGAATATTATGCCACCATTTCAGCGGGTTCTGGCATTTAGGACATTTGGATGCCGGAAAAACTATTGATTCTTCACTCAGGGTTCTTAGAATTACAACATTCAAAAAACTGCCTATACATAGTCCCGTAACAAAGACTAATATTAAAAATACTATTAGTGCTCCCATTATCTCTTTCTCCTGATTTTATTTATCTTCCTGATATTTAATTATTTCATACATTTTGCTCAAAGCTTTTTTTAATCTTCTTGAAACCTGCATTTGAGAAATATTTATTTTCTCTGCAATTTCACGCTGATTTAAATCCTGATAATAACTTAATTCTATAATCTGCTGCAAATCGGGCGGTAATTTTTTTATCGCAGCTGCAAGCATTATTTTGTTTTCATAAGAATTTAAAAACTCCTGATAATCTCCTGCCGGAATTTTGTCAATAAGAGTTAAATCATCATCATCTGCTGATGTTAAAGTCTGGTCAAGCGAAAGGGTGGTTTTACAGAGCTCAATTTCCATAACTTCATGAATTTTTGATGTGGAAACTCCGACGATTTCAGCTATCTGTTCATCTGTCGGTTCTTCATTTCCCTTTTCTTTCAGTTGCTTAACGGCAGTACTGATTTTGAAAACAAGTTCCTGCAATTCCCTTGGAGCTTTAATAATAGATGCTTTATCTCTTAAATAATGTTTTATTTCACCTCTTATAAAATAAGAAGCATAAGTCTTAAATCTTGCATTTTTGTTAGGATCAAAAAATTCTATAGCCTTAATAAGACCTATTGAACCTACCTGTACAAGGTCTTCATTTGAAATGCCTGATTGACCCGCAATGCTTCCTGCTATTTTTTTTACAAGATGCATAGCGTTTTCAACGATGCTTAAGTGAAGCATACGTTTTTTCTTCTTATCCCTGCATTCCTTATATGCAAGAATTTGAAGGTCGAGTTCTTCTGCCGGTTTTTCTTTGCTCTCTAACAAAATAATCTCCAATATCTTCTAACATTATATCATAACTTTTTTTATTTTTAAAATGATTAAATTTATGTAATATATTTTATGCATGAAAATTTTTTATGCTACAATTATCTTATATTTTTATGGAGTAGAAAAATGATTACAATAAAAGATGTAGAGCACGTTGCAAAGCTTGCAAGACTTGAACTGACAGAAGAAGAAAAAGAATTGTATACAAAACAACTCGGTGATGTTTTAAAATATGTTGATCAGATGAACGAAGTTGACACTTCTGACATTAAACCTATGACACAGGTTATTGATTTTTATAATGTTATGAGAGAAGACAAGGTTGTTCAGGAAATCAGCAAAGAAGATTTGATGGCTAATGCGCCTGAAGAAGAAAACGGATTTTTTAAAGTTCCGAAAATTAATTAAGTTTTTATAAGTTTAATCCTGAATGCAGTTTTTTGTAATTCAGGATTTCTTATTAATGTTGTGAATATGTGATATATGGGGTAGAAAAATGACAAAGTATATATTTATTACAGGCGGTGTTGTCAGTTCATTGGGAAAAGGAATTATTGCTGCATCATTGGGAAAATTGTTAAGAGCAAGAGGTTTTTCTGTTATTAACCAGAAATTCGATCCGTACATAAACGTTGACCCCGGCACTATGAGCCCGTTTCAACACGGTGAAGTTTTTGTTACCGATGACGGGGCAGAAACTGATTTGGATTTGGGGCACTATGAAAGATTTACGGACACATCTCTGGGTAAACTGAATAATGTTACATCAGGAAGCGTTTATCAGCATGTAATTAAAAAAGAAAGACGTGGTGATTATCTTGGCGGTACTGTACAGGTTATTCCGCATATTACCAATGAAATTAAATCAAGAATTAACGGCGCAACAAAACAGTTTAAACCCGATTTTCAATTAATAGAAATCGGCGGAACGGTCGGTGATATTGAAAGTTTGCCGTTTGTTGAAGCCATCCGTCAGTTTAAAGCAGAAGCAGGAATTGGAAACGCTATTTCTATCCACTGTACTTTGCTTCCGTATTTACCTACTTCGGGTGAATTGAAGACTAAACCTTCACAACACAGTGTTAATGTTTTAAGAAGTTACGGTATTCAGCCTGAAATTCTTGTTTGCCGTACAACTAAACCTATTCCGAAAACCGAAAAAGAAAAACTTGCTCTTTTCTGCTCTGTACCAAAAGAAGCTGTAATTGAATGCAGAGATATGAAAAGTATTTATGAGGTTCCGCTGGCTTTGGAAAATCAAAATATGGCGCATGTTGTTCTTGATATGCTTAGAGTAGAAGATAAAAATGCGGATTTAAAATGTTGGGAAACTCTTGTTGAGAGAATTAAAAATCCTAAAAAGACGATTAAAGTTGCGATTGCAGGCAAATATACAAAGCTTTCGGATGCTTATATTTCTGTTGTTGAGTCTTTGAAACACGCAGGTTATGCAAACGATGCTGCAATTGATATTAAATGGATTAATTCCGAAGAATGTGTTGATGCCGCTAAGTGTAAGGAATTAATGCAAGATATTGATGCGGTTGTCGTTCCTGGAGGATTTGGCATCAGAGGCATTGAGGGCAAACTCAATGTAATTAAATATGCCAGAGAAAATAACGTGCCTTTCTTAGGACTTTGTTTAGGTATGCAGTGTGCTGTTATTGAATACGCAAGAAATGTTGCAGGTTTAAAAGGGGCAAGTTCTGCAGAGTTTGACGAAAACTGCCAGTATCCTGTAATTGATATTATGTTAGAACAGAAAAATGTGCAAGCTTATGGTGGAACAATGAGATTAGGTGCTTATGATTGTGTTTTGAAAAAAGGTTCAAAAGCAGCAAAAGCTTACGGAAAAGAAAAAATCTCAGAACGCCACAGACACCGCTATGAAGTTAACAATGAATATTTAAAACAAATTGCTGATGCAGGGCTTGTGTTCTCAGGAATGTCTCCTGACGGCATGCTTGCCGAAGTTGTGGAATTACCTCAACTTGATTGGTTTGTTGCCTGTCAGTTCCACCCTGAATTTAAATCAAGACCTGAAAGACCTCACCCGTTGTTTAAAGGTTTAATTGATGCAGCAGTTAAAAAATAATTTGGGAATTTTTCTGAGAGTTATTACATATATTGCGGTATTGCTTTTTTGCATTGTTATTATAATGCACTTAATGCAATTTATTTATATTATATTGATAGCTTCAAACGGCGATAATTTAAAAGCGTTTGCGGGAATTTTCTTTTTTATTGTTGTTTTGACTTTATTTTTTGCTTTAATTTTCTTTTTAATTTATAAAGGGTGTAAAAGAAACAAAAATATTTATTTTTTAACAGCTCTATTTCTAATGTTATCGGCATATATTTTGTTTTTTTTATAAACGTTTTGCTTTAACGGCTTGACTATGGGCTATGTTGCGTGTATTTTAATATATACGAGAGATTATTTGGGGAGATATTTTAATGGAAGAAAATAATGTTTTGAAAAAGTTTACGACTGCACAATTTCTTAATTTTGCACTCGGATTTTTCGGGTTGCAATTTGCCTGGCAGATGAGGATTATCTTATCCGGACCTGTAACAGAAAGTCTTGGAGCATCACCATTTTTGTACGGGTTAATATGGCTTGCGGGACCTTTTACCGGCATGGTTGTACAGCCTTTAGTCGGCGCCTTAAGTGATAAAACGGTTTCTCCTTTAGGAAGAAGAAGACCATATCTTTTAGGCGGTGCATTATTGGCTTCTCTTGCATTATGGATTTTTCCGAATTCTGCAACCGTTGCTGACTTTTTGCATAATGTTACAGGATTAAATCTTCCTCCGTTAACAGCGTTGTTCATTGCTGCAATAATGATTTGGGTTATAGATGCGTGCGTTAATGTTGCTCAAGGTCCATATAGAGCTTTAGTTCCCGATGTTGTGCCCGAAGAACAGTATTCACTTGCAAATTCTTATATAAGCCTTGCTATAGGTTTAGGTTCTGTTGTTGCTGCCGGCACAGCTCCGTTTTTAAAATGGGCTTTCGGGTATCAAATGTCAATATCTGCTCAATTTATAATGGCAGCTCTTGCTTTTACTCTCGGTATGATTTGGACTTGCATTACCATTAAAGAGCATAATGTAAAAAAAGAGATGCTGAAAGAAGCTGCTGTTGCTGAAAAGAAAGAAGAAAGCTTTATTGATGCTTTGAAAAATTTCTTTGCTTTATCTCCTGAAGTTTCTAAAATTTGTATAATGCAGTTTTTTACGTGGATTGGTACAATGTGTATGATGATTTTCTTTACACAGTATGCTGTTCACACAATTTATTGCGTGCCTGATTTAACAACAGTGGCAGAATCTACAAAGGAATTATATTCAAAAGCTACTTTAAGCGGTACAAATTTTTCGTCAGTATGTTTTGCTATATTCAACCTTGTTTGTTTTCTTGTCGCAATTCCAATCGGGGTGCTGTCTGCAAAATATACGAATAAAAAGGTGCATATTATTTCGTTAATAACAATGGTTTTGGCATATTTAGGCATGTTCTTTGCAAAAGAACCTAAAGCTGTAGCAGCTTTAATGGGATTGGCGGGCATCGGCTGGGCAAGTATTTGTGCGTTGCCTTTTGCTATGCTTTCACAATTTATAAAAAAAGGAACAGAAGGGTCTGTAATGGGAATATTTAATATATTTATTGCAGGACCTCAGGTATTTGTCTGTACGCTTGTTGCATGGTTTATTTCAAAATGTTCGTTTGCAATGGGCTCTGATTATATAAATTATCATTGGGAATATGCATTTGTTGTAGGTGCTGTTTGTCTTGCTATAGCAGCTGTTATAACAAATACGGTTAAAGAAAAGGTATAAAATGTCAGAAAATAAAAAGCGTATACTCTTAATTTACCCACCTTCTCCTGTTATGAACAGGGAAGACAGATGCCAGCAGCCGACAAAAGAATTGCTGGTAATACCTCCGCTGCCTCCGACAGATTTAATGTATCTTGCTGCGGTTGCCGAAAAACAGGGGCTTGAGGCAAAGATTGAAGATTATAGCCAAGGCGGTGATTATGAAAAAGATTTGAAAGAATTTAAGCCTGATTATCTGGTGATAAATATTGCAACGCCTACTCTTGAACACGACTTGCAGGCTGTTAAACTTGCTAAAGATATATGCCCCGAAATAGTTACAATTGCTAAAGGTGCAGCATTTTTAACTCTCGCTGAAAAAATAATCAGTGAGCATAACGAATTAGATTTCGGAATTTTAGGCGAGGCTGAAGAAACGTTAAAAGAAATTCTTGCAGGAAAAAACAAAGAAGAAATTTTGGGGATTTATTACCTTGAAAATTCAAATGTTAAATTCACAGGCAAAAGACCTTTTATTACTGATTTGGATTCTTTGCCTTTCCCTGCAAGACACCTTGTAGACAATAATATTTACAGAAGACCTGATAACAATAAAGTTCAGGCAACAGTTAAAGTTTCACGTGGATGCCCGTTCCATTGCTTTTTCTGCCTTGCAACACCTGTTTCTGGAGCTCAGGTAAGAAAAAGAAGTCCGGAAAATATTGTTGCAGAGATAAAAGAATGTGTTGAAAAATATAATATCAGAAATTTCCTGTTCTGGTCTGATATATTTAATGTAGACAGAAAATGGACTTTTGATTTATGCAATGCAATTATTGACAGCGGTCTGGATATTACATGGTCCGCTAACACAAGGGCAGATACAGCTGATTTGGAAATGGCAGAATTAATGTACAAATCCGGTTGTCGTCTTGTTAGTATCGGAGTGGAAAGCGGTTCTCAGTATATGCTGGAGCAAATGGGTAAGAAAATCACTCTTGACGATGTCAGAAGAACTGTAAAAGTTTTCAAAAAAGCTAAGATTAGAATATACAACTATTTTGTAATCGGTCTGCCATGGGAAACAGAAGAAACTGCAGAAGAAACCATAAAGTTTGCAATTGAACTTGACAGTGATTTTATCAGTTTTTATACAGCAACACCTCTGCCTGGCTCAAGATTTTATGAGTATGCTAAAGAGCACAACTTGTTTGATAAAGACACTTCTTTTGAAAGTGCTTACTATTATCCTTCATTAAATACTCACCACTTAACCCGTGATAGAGTTTTTGAACTTCACAAATCTGCAATAAGACGTTTTTATTTACGTCCTATGTATATTCTAAAAATGTTAACAAGGATACGTTCTATAGAAGAAGTTAAAAATTATTTTAAAGCGGGAATAAATGTATTATTGAGAAAATAACCGTTATAAATATCCAAAATTATAGAAAGGAGCACCAGCGTAGCCGCTGGACCCGCCACATGGGTTTTGCATAATTATAAAAATTATAGAAAGGAGTACTTTATGAAAAGATTTATCAATTTCGGGGGGGGGGCAACCGTTTAAGCTCCCGTAGTAATGGTTTCACTTTAGCAGAAGTTTTGGTTACACTGGGGATAATCGGTGTAGTTTCAGCAATGACCGTACCTTCTTTGATGCAGAATCATCAGAGAAAAACGTATGTAACCCAGTTGCATAAGGTTTATAACGAAATTCAGCAGGCATCTTTGAAATATATGAATGATAATAATGCTATAAATTTACGTGAAGCAGGTCTTACAAGCAGTGCCAAAATGAAAACTTTTCTTAAGGATTATTTTAAAGTTATAAGTGACTGTGATACTTATGTTAAAGAACCTTGTTTTGCAGCTAGTTATAAAAGTTTAAGCGGAAAATCTTTTCAAGGAGGTAACTGGGGTGAGAGTGGAAGTGTATTGCTTTCAAGCGGAGCAGGAATTTTGTTGGATCGTCCCTCGGTATATCAAATTACGGTTGGTGATGTTACATCATATTATGGTCATATGCTAATCGACATAAACGGTCCGAAAGGTCCGAATATTGGAGGTCGTGATTTATTCTTTGCAGAATTTTATGATGACGGCTCAATTGACGTTTATGGAGCAACTCCTGAATGTAAGTCCAAAGGTATTTGTACCGGGGATGCTTCTTTAACAGATATAAGAAATGATTTATATGATGAAAATTGTTTTTCGTCAAGTTATGGTAGAGGCTGTTTCGGTAAAATCTTAAATGATAACTGGCAGATGACATATTAAATAAAAAAAATCACTCACTGTTTCCGGTGAGTGATTTTTTATTCAAAGTGAATTTGATTATGACTAAATGTTTAAAATAAAACCGCCTTTGTCAGCATTTTTAAGATTTTCGCCTTCAATTTTAGCTCTTAAATTTTTAATATATTTATAAACGTAATCTCTGGGCAAATCTAAAAGTGTTGCTAAATCTTTTGCATAAACGATTTTGTTTTTATGTTCTACGAAGTGATCAAAAACTTTTTGTTCTCTATCAGTAAGAGCTTTTTTGAAAACAATTCTTACTTCATCTCTTAAAGTTTCTGCACTAACTGTTTCTTTTTCTTTTTTAATTGATTTTGGTGCAGCTTTTTTAGCCGGTACAGTTTTCTTTTCAGTTTTTTCAACTTTAACAGGAGTTTCGTCTGTAAGTATTTTATTAATTGAGAACGGGCCTGGAGCAATTTCTCTTTCTCTTTCATAAGCACGTTCGGCAATTGAGCTTAATCTTTCAGTACGTGTTTGTTTATATTCTTCTGTATTAGAAACCACAGGTTTACCTTTAAGCACGATATCAATTAAATCATTTGTCGGTTTGGTTTCTTCAATTTTTTTCCCTAATCTGGCAGCGTATTCCTCTAATGTAATCTTTTCTAATGAGCTTCTCCATTGCTTAATCTCTTCTTTGCTCAAATATTCAGACATTCATTAATCTCCTTAAAACTGTATGTGTCTCTTTACATTATCTAATTTATCATAAAACATGCCTTATGGCGCAAAATGTTTCACAACGTAAATTTTTATTTATTTCCGTAACAATTTAAGATATAAACAGGATATCAGTTAATATAACACTCCTGAATCAAGCACTTTTTGTACTTCTTTATTCATATAATTATGGATTTCTTCAACGGATTTTGTGCCGTCAATACTTTTGAAATTATATTCTGATTTCATATTGTTATATTCTTCCAGACATTTTTTTTGATAAATTTCAAAACTTTTGTAAAAATCTGTAGAAAATCCGACATCCCTGCCGCTTTCGTAGAAATCAAGTCCTGTTGTTCCGATAATTCTTTTCAAAAGGACATCAACAGGCATATCAAGATAGAATACCAGATCGGGTTCAGGCGCATATTCGTATAAGTTTTTAACCCATTCGATATCTTGTCCCCGAACAACATCTCGAGCAAGAGCTGTGTAGTAATATCTGTCTAAAAGTACAATAAATCCTGATTTTAAAGCAGGAATAATCTGGTTTTCCAAACGGTCTACAAAGTCAGCTGCATACAGTAAACTGTATGTAGTTGCGTTTAAAAGGTTTCTGTCTTTTGCATCATCAATGACGTTTGCAATTAATCTTGATGTTTTCCACTCTGAAACCATAACACCGTAAGATTGTGCCTGCAAAGAACGTTTTAAAAGTTCAAGCTGTGTTGATTTTCCGGAACCGTCAGTCCCTTCAATAACGATGAGTAAGCCTTCGTATTTATGTTTTTTCTTAAAGTTTTCCATTTAGATGTTTACTCCTTTAGCGTTTAGAACTTCTTTCAGCATTCTTCTGATTTCAACTTGTTTTGAGTGAATAGAATCAAGCGCATTAAGTTTTACAAGTCCGAATTCATCGACCATATTTTGATATTCTTTTATAACCCTTCCCTGAAAAATCATATAGCTTTCATAAGGATCATTACTCAGTTTTAGGTCCATACCGGCTTCATAAAATTTTGGAGCACGGTTAGAGCAAATTCTTTCCATAGAAGTTTTCGGGTCAATGTCAAAATATATTGCCAAATCGGGTTTGTAAGCAAAACTGTATACATTTCTGACCCAGTTAGGATCAACACCTCTTGCGGCATCTCTTGCAAAAGCAGTGTAGGCATATCTGTCTGCAAGAACTATAAATCCTGCTTTTAGTGCAGGTCCGATAACCTGTTTTAATCTGTCTGCAAAGTCAACTGCATGCAATAATGAAAAAGTTCTGGGTGAAAGCAGATTTTTTTTCTTTGCAAGTTTGGTAGTCTGGCTGATAAGTTCGGATGAATTCCATTCCGTAAAGATTACATCCTGACCTGTTGATTTCAGCCAGTCTCTTAAAAGTGTAATTTGTGTTGATTTTCCGGAACCGTCGATGCCTTCTACGCAAACCAGAGTACCGGGCAGATTATGATTTTCTGTTAATCTTGACAAATCGAAACTCCTTTATTTTCTAAGAGGTGTACATTAATTTTTCCGAATTTAGCAGATAAATTATCTATTAAATGGATAAAATATAATTCAGGTTCCAAATCTTTTTCCTCAAGATCGATGATAGCTCCCCAGTCGCTTCTGCCGTGGTGCGCCGCAATCATTCTTGCAATTTCTTTGAAACCGTTTGTCATACAAATTGAAAAACCGTATTGTGAATGGGAAATCCATTCCTTTCTAAAGTTTTCATCGTAATCAATTAATCCTGTTTCGATATCAATTGTGTATTCAAAAATCTTACCTATATCATGAAGCATACAAGCTGCAAGTATGTTGTCACTGTTGAATTTATATTCTGAAATTTCCATATTCTTTTCGGCATATTTCAAGCATTCAAGAGTGTGCACCATAAGACCGCCTATGTAATTGTGATGCATAAGTTTAGCTGCAGGCATAATTTTAATTTTTTCTTTGTGCTCTGCAAAAAATCTTGCAAGGAATGAATTAAGTTTTTCATCTTCAATTTTGTCAATATATGATGTTAATTCTGCATAGACTTTTTCTCTTTCGCTTTCTTCAAGTCCTGTTTTAGCTTCTTTTTTTAATTCAAGAGCTGAAACAAGGCAGTTGTTAAATTTTTCGTTGAATGAAGCAGAAACAATTCTTACAATATTTCCGGTTCTAAAAACTTTGCTGTCAAAACGGTTTAATGTTTCTTCCCAGAGAATGCAATTCAGTAAAGAATTATCCTCACAATTTTTCAATTGCAGTTTGCCCATTTTAGTTCCGGCTTTTGTATCGCCTATTGAAAATATTACAATTTCATAATCAACATCAGTTTTAAACATTTTAATTCCTATCTCTGTCTATAATCTTATTATCATTTCCCCAAACAAAAGATGAGCGGATTTCTTCGCCTACTTTTTCAATCAGGTGGTCTGCATTTTGTTTTCTTAACTCATTAAAGTTTTTGCATCCGCTATCCATTTCATTAAGAAATTCGTTTGCAAAACTTCCGCTTTGGATATCTTTTAACAAATCTTTCATAGCCTGACGGGACTGTTCACCGATGACTTTCGGACCACGGGTCATATCACCGTATTCAGCTGTATTTGATATGGAATATCTCATATCTGCAAGACCGCCTTGATTTATTAAATCAACAAGAAGTTTCATTTCATGAAGTACTTCAAAGTAAGCCATATAAGGTGAGTAACCTGCCTCTACCAGAACTTCGAAACCTGTTTTGATTAATGCTGAAACGCCGCCGCATATTACTGCCTGCTCGCCGAACAAATCAGTTTCTGTTTCTTCTTTAAATGTGGTTTCAATAATTCCCGCACGTCCTGCTCCGATTGCTGATGCATAAGATAAAGCTATATCTTTAGCATCTTTTGAAGGGTTTTGATAAATTGCAATAAGCGAAGGAACGCCTCTGCCGATTTGATATTCGCTTCTCACAGTGTGTCCGGGACCTTTAGGGGCAACCATTATGACATTAACACCTTCAGGTGCAACAATTTTTTTATAATGGATGTTAAAACCGTGTGAGAACATCAAATATTGACCGTCTTTCAGGTAAGGTTTAATTTGTTCTTCGTATACTTTTGCCTGAATTTCGTCAGGTATTAAAATTTGAACAATATCTGCATATTTAACGGCATCTTCAACCGACATAGTTTTAAAACCGTAATCTTTTGCTTTTAAGTCTGATTTTCCGCCTAAACGCAGCCCTAAGACTACATCACATCCTGAATCTTTAAGGTTCATAGACTGACCGTAACCTTGAGAACCAAAACCAATGACCGCTATTTTCTTTGATTTAATTAATTCTTTGTCAATATCTTTGTCAAGATAAATATGTAAATTACTCATATCCTGCCTCATAAAATAATTCAACTCTTTGAATAATTTTAGCACAAAGAATAAAAACGAACAAAATAAATTTTATTTTAATTAAGTTTAATTAGCTCTTATTTTGTTGTCGCCGAACAAGAATATTTGGATAGCATTAGTTTCAGGCTCTTTAATAATTTTATAAAAATCTTTAACAAGTACACATTGTGTTTGAATACAGTTCAAATCTCTTTCGTGAAGATATTTTTCAAGGTTATCGGCATTTTTAGTGTATTGTCTGTGTTTTAAAAATGCAAAATATCTGTTTTTTCTGCGTTTAATTTCACCCAGAGCAAAGTTAATAATTTCATCGTATGGTATATTGTACCCGTCGTTGGTTGACATATCAATGATAAAATTCTGATTGTCAGAAGTTGTAATTGAAAGGTATGCAATAATTCTGTGTTTAGCGGGCTCTTCCAATACGTATCGATTTTTATAGAAATTGGTCATTCCTGCAAAAATCGGTTCTTTATATTCTTCTTTAATTCTTTCAAGAGAAGGCTTGTAAAGGTTTTTGAGTTCACTGTTATAAAGTCTGGCTATAGCTTTAGCATCAGAGTTCTGGCAGTATCTGAAATTTGCTTTTTTGTCGGTAAGAGGCTGAAAGTTGTCCAGTTTCCAAAGGTTTTCAAAACTGCACTGGCGGAAACCGCATCCCTGCATAAACAAATTCAACAGTTCATCGTGCGACTGGTCAACAGTTACACTGAAAGATGTTGCACCTTTTGCACCATATCTTGCAATGACAAATTCAACCAGCTGTTTTCCTACGGAATAAAGATTTTGTTGAAAGATTAATCTTGTAATATTCATTTTATAAGGGTTGCCGTTAGAAGGTACAACGGTAATTAGACCTAATATTTCTCCTTTTTCTAAAAATATATAAGATTCGGGCAAAAACTTGTATTTTAACGGTAACAGTGCATGAAGCATAATAAATGCCTCGCCCGTAATCGCTTTGGTAAACTTTTCACCGTCATCGTTACCAAGATAAGAAATCATCTTTTTTATTTTAGATGCATCAAAACAATTTAATCTTCTTATTACTGTCATAATATTATTATATAGTTTAATTTTATTCTTTTCAAGTTTGTGATAATATTTATTTAGTGAGGCGAAATATGAAAATAGCAGTAATCGATAATGATATAATTGCGGTAAAAAACGTTAAAAATATTGAATTAGAAGGACGTAAAGGTGCGATTGTAAAAGTTTTGTGCTGCGGTCTGTGCGGTTCTGATATTGTAAAATTTATTCACAAAATTTCAAAAGACGGTACAGTTTTAGGGCACGAAATTGTTGCACAAATTGTTGAAATTAATTCTGATACAGATTTTAAAATCGGTGATATAATCGTGACTTCTCACCACATTCCTTGCGGGGAATGCCATTATTGCAGACACGGAAACGTTTCAATGTGTGAGCATTTCAAATCTACCAATATAAAACCCGGCGGATTTTCCGAATATGTTTATTTAAGCGAAGAACATCTTAAAAATGTTGCACATATAAAACCTGACAATTTATCAGTCGTTGAAGCTTCTTTTTATGAACCTTTGGGCTGTGTAATAAGAGCTGTAAAAAGAGCTGATTTATTGAGCGGTGATACTGCTCTTGTTGTCGGTCTGGGGTCAATAGGTATTCTTATGGCTCAGGCTTTGAAGGCTTATGGTATACAGGTTGCAGGGTGTGATTTAATTGAAGAAAGAATTGAATTTTTAAAATCTTTGGGAATTGAAGCTTACGATGTGAGAGAAATCCCTCCTGAATTCAAGGCTGACGGAATATTTATGACATCAGGCGCAGATAAAGCTGTTGATACTGCCTTAAAATATGTGCACAACGGTGGTAAAATACTTGTTTTTTCAAGCACACCTTCTGAAGCATCGGCATATCCAAATAATGAAATTTATTATAGAGAACTTACTGTTCTGGGGAGTTATTCACCTTCTCCGGATGATTTGAAAGATTCTCTGAAACTCTTAGAGGAAGGTAAAGTAAAAGTTAGCGGAATTTCAACAGAGTATAAGCTTGATACAATAGCGCAGGCATTTGAAGATACAATGACAAACAAAATTATGAAAGCGTGTATAAAACTATGAAGGCAATACAATATTACGGACCACAAAATATTAAGTATGAAGAAGTTATGGTAAAACCGCCTGAAGAAGGTGAAGTTGTAGTAAAAGTTATCTCTGCTCTTACCTGCGGAACTGATGTGAAAACATTTAGACGTGGACATCCTGTATTAATAAAATCAGTCCCTTCCGGCTTCGGACATGAATTCGCAGGGATTGTGCATAAAACAGGTAAAGGTGTTGAAAATTTCAAAGTTGGTGACAGGGTTGTTGCAGCAAATTCTGCACCTTGCGGAAAATGCTTTTATTGCAAACGAGAAGAATATAATTTGTGTGAAAATCTTGATTTATTAAACGGCGCTTATGCAGAATATATTACTGTTCCAGCTCGTATAGTCAGAAAAAATATGTTGATTTTACCTGATAAATTAAGCTTTGATAAAGCTGCATTTTGTGAACCTCTGGCAAATGTTGTTCATGGAGTTGAAAGGACAGATATTAAACCGGGACAAACAGTCGGAATTATCGGAATAGGTCCTATAGGCTTAATGTTTGCAAGACTGGCAAAGCTTAAAGGTGCAAATGTAATTGTTGCAGGACGAAATCCTTTAAAATTGAAGGCTGCGGAGGAATTTGCACACGCTGATGAGATAGTTGATTTAAGTAGGTATCCTAATCCTGAAAAAATCTTCAAAGAATATACAGAGGAACATAAGGGGCTGGATGTTGCTGTTGAATGTGTCGGGCTGCCTGAAATTTGGGAAAGAATTTTCTCATGTGTAAGACCGGGTGGAACAGTGCATTTCTTCGGCGGCTGTAAATCCGGTTCTACAGTGACTTTTGATACTACCAAAATGCATTACGGTGATATAAAATTAATGAGTGTATTCCATCATACACCAAAATATTTCAGAATGGCGCTGGACTATATTGCATCAGGTGATGTAGAAGTTGAAAAGCTGATTACCGATACTTTGCCGCTCGAAAAAGTTGAGTACGCAATGCAGCAGCATATTGAAGGAAAAGCAATTAAATTCTTAATAAAACCCGAATTATCTTGAAAACCTATGAAAAAACTGTTATAATAGTAATGGTTATAACGAAAGGAGCGATTTATGAAAAGATTTATCAATTTCGGGGGGGGGGCAACCGTTTAAGCTCCTATAGCAAGGGTTTCACTTTAGCAGAAGGCACTACGTGCGTAGCCACGTTAGAAGATAATCGTTTAAGTGCGTTTACCCTGGCTGAAGTATTGGTTACTTTAGGCATTATCGGTGTAGTTTCCGCAATGACCGTGCCTTCATTGATGCAGAATTACCAGCGGCAGAGTTATGTAACCCAGCTTCATAAGGTTTACAATGAACTATCTCAAGCAGCGTTAAGATACCAGAATGATAAAAATGCTATTAATTTAAAAGAGGCAGGCTTAACTTCAGTTGCTGAAGTTAACAATTTTATAAATTCGTATTTTAAAGTTGTATCTACTTGTGATAAAGCAGAAACGCCATGTTTTGCAAGTTCTTATAAAAAGATGTCCGGATCTGCTGCTTTTTTTGAGGCTGATTGTAAATCATTTATACTGGCAAGCGGTGCGGCTATACGCCCGTATTTTAACGGCGGCAACAGTGGTAACAGGATTTTATCTGTAGCTGTTGATATAAACGGACAAAAAGGACCGAATATTATTGGTCGAGATTTCTTTATATTATGTTTGTATAATAACGGAGTAATAGATGATACTGATGACGGATTAACAGATGATGACGGTGAATTACTTGAAGTAAGTATTCCTATATCAAGAGAAGACAGAGAAAAATTATATACTAATATTTGTGCATCTGATTCTTCTAAAACTACGGGTTGTTTTGGAAAAATTCTTAATGACAACTGGGAAATGACATACTAACATAGAAAAAAAGCTCTCTTAATTTAAGAGAGCTTTTTTTTGTTTGTTTAAATTAAATTACACAGCGTAAACGCTAACTTGTTTTCTGTCACGTCTGTGAGCTTCGAATTTAACTTGTCCGTCAATCAAAGCAAATAATGTATCATCAGAACCGATACCAACGTTATTGCCTGGATGAACTTTTGTTCCTCTCTGGCGAACGATGATATTACCGGCTTTAACGATTTCGCCGCCGAATTTCTTAACGCCTAAACGCTTCGCTTCGGAGTCACGTCCGTTACGGGTTGATCCCATACCTTTCTTATGTGCCATTTTTATATTCTCCTATATTTTTTACTTACCAGTTTTTATGCTTCAGTTGTTTCAGCAGTTTCAGCTTTCTTTTGAGCAGAAGTTCTGATTTTAGAAATCATAACTCTTGTGAAGCCTTGTCTGTGACCTTGTTTTTTTCTGTAGCCTTTTTTAGGTCTTTGTTTGTAAACAATAATTTTTTTATCTTTGTCATGTTTAACGATTACACCTTCAGCAGATGCGCCTGTAACATAAGGCTGACCTACTTTAGATTTTTTACCGTTAGCTATCATAACGATTTTGTCAAAAATAATTTTTGCATCTTTTTCGCCGTCTAATAATTCAACATCAACGTAACGGCCTTCTTCTACTTGATACTGTTTTCCGCCTGTTTCTACAATTGCGAACATTTGTCTTTTCCTTTCTTTTGGGTTTCGTTTTTTCAATACAGCTTACGGGGTTGCAGCTGCCTTCGCTTTAAAAGCTTTTGAAAAATTATATAACGAGTTACCGCATACTAATACGTAAAGTTATTATCACCTGCTAAAGCAATCATGTCAAGTACTATTAACATTTATTAACTTTGTGTTCTACTGTTTTTGTTTGCGGTAAAATTACTAAAGGAAGATATGAGGGAAACTTGCGGGAACAGGGTTGTAATAAGATGAAATTTACGTCAGAAGATATAAGAATTGCAACAAATGCGCTTCAATCAGGGGAAAAAGAGGGAAGCTTTGAAATATCTACAGATACAAGAACTATTAAAAAAGGTGATTTGTATCTTCCGTTAAAGGGAGCTAATTTTGACGGTGAAAAATTTTGCTCTAAAGCAGTAGAAGCAGGTGCGGCAGGATGCTTTGTAACAGATAATAAAAAGCCTTGCAATCTGGTTTTTAAAGTTGATGATACGTTAAAAGCTTATCTTTCTCTAGCAAGGTTTGTAAGAAGAAAGTTTAACCCTATAACAATTGCTATTACAGGAAGTTCCGGTAAAACTACCACAAAAGAAATGGTTTATTCGGTAGTTTCCGAAAAATTTAAAACACAAAAAACATTTTCAAATCACAATAATGAAATCGGGTTGTGCCAGACAATTACTCAAATGAGTGAAGATACACAGGTGCTGATTGTTGAAATGGGAATGAGAGGTTTGGGCGAAATTGAACTTTTATCAACTTATGCGGAACCTGATTATGCAATCATAACAAATGCCGGTTCGGCTCACATTGGACGTTTGGGAAGTCTTGATAATATTGCAATTGCAAAATGCGAGATTACAAAGGCATTGAAAAAAACTTTAATAGCAAACGACTGTGAGCGTTTAAGAAAATTTACCCAATTTAACGGTGAAAAGATATTTTACTCTATAGATAATGTTAAAGTTCTGGAAAGAAAAAAAGGCTATTCCAGGTTTATTTATAAAGACAGAGAATATGAACTAAATGTAGAAGGCGATTATAATATTGAAAATTCAATGTCGGCAATAGAAATCGGGTATAAACTGGGGATGTCTTATGAAGAAATCAGAAAAGGACTTGCATCGTATCACCCGATTGAAAAACGCTGGGAAGCAGAAAAAATTCGTGGTTTTAATGTAATAAATGACAGCTATAATGCTAACCCCGAATCTATGAAAGCTTCTGTTTCAACGTTTCTGGATTTGTATGAAAAACCTGTTGTTATACTCGGTGATATGGGTGAACTCGGTGATAACGAAATTGAACTTCACAGGGAAGTCGGCAGATATTTGGCGCAAAAAGAAGCTGAAAATAAAAATAAAGCTGTTTTTATTACTGTAGGTTCACTGGCAGAAAATATCGGTGATGAATTAAAAAAAGCAGGTTTAGAAGTTTACAGTTTTAAAAATAATGATGAAACATCTCGTTACATTCTTGATAATCTTGATGTCGGTAATACAATATTTTTAAAGGCTTCACGAGCAATGAAGTTTGAAGAGATAATTGAAAACTTGAAGTTAATAAAAAGGGGATAAAAAATGATAATGCTTGCAGTTGCATTTTTGTTAGGTATGATATTATGTTTGCTATTCGGTGTACCATATATAGATTTTTTAAAGAAAAAAATGATCGGGCAATATGTTAAAGACTGTGCCCCCGAAGCACATGCGCAAAAGCAGGGAACCCCTACCACAGGCGGTGTCTTTATTATTGCAGCAATTATTTTAGCTTCTATTATTGTCCTTGCATTAGCTCAAAGACTGACAACGGAAGCATTTATTATTCTTTTAACCCTCTTGTTTTATACATTTGCAGGCTTTCAGGATGATTATATTAAAATTAAAGGAAAAGGAAATGACGGTTTGACTGCAAGAGGTAAACTGTTAAGACAGATTGCAATTGCAATGCTTCCTATTTTATATTTGATGATGTCAAAAACAGGTGCAGGTGATTTATCCGTGGGGCATTACGTATTGCATCTCGGCTGGCTGTATCCGATATTTGCGGTATTTGTAATAACAGGTGCATCTAACGCTTATAATTTAACTGACGGGCTTGACGGTCTGGCTGCATCAACAGGTATTTTTGCTTTTGCAGCGTGCGCAATAATTTGTTTGTTTACAGGATCTGCCGAAGCTGCTATTATTTCTGCTGTTGTGGCAGGTGCATTGACCGGATTTCTTAAATATAACAAACCTAAAGCTCAGGTGTTTATGGGCGATACAGGCTCGCTTGCAATCGGCGGTTTGCTTGGAACAATTGCTGTGCTGGGTAAATTTGAAATTCTTTTAATTCTTATAGCAGGCGTGTTTGTTATGGAAACTTTATCGGTAATTATTCAGGTTATAAGTTTTAAAACAACAGGTAAAAGAGTATTTAAAATGTCGCCTGTTCACCATCATTTTGAGTTGTGTGAATGGTCAGAGAAGAAAGTCGTAACTGTGTTTGCAATTACTTCTGCTATATTGTCGGGGCTGGCTGTTTTATTGTTTTTCTTAAGCGGTAGAGGTATTATCTGATGAAATCTTGTCCAAGTTTAAAATTATTTGATAAAAAAGTATTGGTTTTAGGACTTTCCAAAAGCGGCATATCTGCTGCTAAGTATTTGAACCGTGCAGGAGCTGATGTTTATTTAACCGAGTTTAGAGCAGAAAAACCTGATGATGCTGAAAAAATTGCCGAACTTAAACAGCTTGGTATTAATGTTGAAACGGGCGGTCACAGTGATGAATTTATAAAAGATGCTTATATAGCTGTTACAAGTCCCGGAATTCCTCCAAGGTCAGAGATTATGCAAAAATTAAAGGATGCAAAAGTTAAGGTAATTTCAGAGATAGAACTTGCTTATACACAAACACAGGTACCTTTTATTGCAATTACGGGGACAAACGGGAAAACAACTACAACAGCTTTGACTGCTCATATTTTATCTTCTGAATATAAAGCTGAGCCTTGCGGTAATTATGGAGTTCCGCCTTGTGATTTGCTTGAAGAAGATATTGATTTTATGGTTTGCGAGTGCAGTTCTTTCCAGCTTGAATACAGTAATGCATTCAGGGGGCAGATTGCAGTATGGACTAACTTTACGCCTGACCATATCGACTGGCATGAAGGTCTGGAAAATTATTTTAATGCCAAGGCTAAGATTTTTAAAACTCCACAGGCACCTGCATTTTCAGTTTTAAACGCAAAAGATGAAAAATTGCTGGAATTTTCAAAAGAATGCAGCGGCACTGTATTTTTGTTTGCTGGTGATATTGGTGAAAATTGCAGTTATGTAAAAGATGGGATTATTTACTTTAAACGTAACGGCAAAGAAGAAGAAATTATCACAATCACAGATTGCCCATTAATAGGGGAGCATAATTATCAAAACGTTATGTGTTCTTTGATTGTTGCCAAGCTTGAAGGTGTGTCTAACGATAAAATCAGAGAAGCAATAATGTCATTTAAAGTTCCCGAACACAGACTGGAAAAATTTGCACAAAATGAAAAGACTGTTTTTTATAACGATTCAAAGGCAACAAATCCTGAAGCAAGCCTTGTTGCAATAAATTCTTTTAATAATTGTGATGTAGTTCTAATTGCAGGCGGCAGAGATAAAAATACAGACTTGACAGAATTCTGTCAAGCAATCAACAAACATATTAAAACAGTTATTTTAATCGGAGAAGCTGCAGAAAGATTTGATGAGAATTTGAAGAAAAACGGTTTTGAGAACATAATAAGAGAAGACACTATGGAACAGGCTATTGACAAATCAATAGAATTAAACCCTGATGTAGTCTTATTATCACCGGCTTGTGCAAGCTTTGATATGTATAGCGGATACGAGGAAAGAGGAAGGGTATTCAAGGAATATGTCTTATCAAAGATTAAATAGAGAACGGGAACATCGAAATTTAAGAGATGAACATGCAATCCAGAGTGTTATAATTTCTTCTCCTGATAAGACACTGTTAATTGTAGTTGCTTTCCTTGTAATAATCGGATTTTTGGCTATATTTTCAGCAACCGCACCAAAGTGTTTGGATGAGGGCGGTAATCCGGCACAATTTTTATTTAAACAGTTAATCTGTTTTGTTGTGGGTTTTGTCGGTCTGAAATTCTTTATGAATTATGATTATAAAAAGCTTGCGGACTGGAATGTTATAATAATGGCATCAATTCTTATAGCTTTATTTTTGGTAGATTTTACACCTTTAGGGGTTACCGTAAACGGAGCAAAAAGGTGGATTAACCTTGCAGGTTTCCAATTGCAGCCGTCTGAGTTTGCAAAACCTGCTGTTGTGCTTTTGCTTGCAAATGCTTTTAGAAAAGATGCAAATCTGTTTGACCAGAATAAATGGGTATGGGCATTTTTTCCTATTATAGCAATGGCAGGGTTAATATTTATCCAGCCTAACCTTTCTATGGTAATTTTGCTTGGAATGACAACTGTTGTAATGTATATGGCGGCGGGCGGTTCTATGAAACTGTTTTTGAGCTGTGTGGGAACAATGTTTGCTACTGTTGTAATCGGTTTGACTACAATTATTAAACCGTACCAGTTGCAGCGTATAAAAACCTGGCGTCATCCGGAACTGGATCCTCTCGGTGCAGGTTATAATATTATACAATCACTAATCGCTTTTGCATCAGGCGGGTTTAGCGGAGTCGGTTACGGCGGTTCTATTCAAAAATTGTCATACCTTCCTGAATGCCATACGGACTTTATTTTTGCAATCATTGCTGAAGAACTAGGTTTTGTGGGATGCGTACTTGTAATCGGATTATTCTTTACATTTATGCAGCGAGGATTTTTAATCGCTGCAAGATGCCCTGATATGTACGGGAAACTTCTGGCTGTCGGAATAACATTCTCAATTGTTTTTCAGGCATTTATGAACATGAGTGTTGCAAGCTCATTCCTGCCGACTACGGGGGTTCCGCTTCCGTTTATCAGTTACGGAGGTTCTTCTTTAATCGTTTCTTTAATTATGGTAGGAATACTTTTAAATATATCTAAGAAAAGAATTAAGAAAATAAGGAACAGATTTTAATGACAGGTAAAAAGAAGACATATTTTATAACAGGCGGAGGAACAGGCGGTCATATTTACCCTGCTGTTGCGGTTGCAGATGCGTTAATGAATGATGACGAAACAAAGGATTTATACTATATTGGAAATCCTAAAAATCTTGAATATGACATTGTAAGTCAAAAAGGTTACAAATTTTTAGGTATAAATATTCATGGTATGCCGAGAAAAGCAGGTTTTGAATTTCTTAAATGGATGTTTCAGCTCGGTTTAGCGGTTTTAAAATGCAGTTTTTATCTGCGTAAATATAAGCCTGATGTAGTGTTCGGTACAGGCGGATATGTTTCGGCTCCTGTATTGCTTTCTTGTATAGCATTTAAGAGAGGGCATATAAAGCAAACACCTTATATGCTTCATGATTGTGATGCACAGCCGGGGCTGGTTACAAGAAAACTTGCACCTGATGCAGCGTGTGTATCTCTTGCTTTTGAGTGTGCTGCTGAATGTTTAAAAAATAATAATTGCAAGATTAACGGCAATCCTATACGAGGAGCTTTCAAAACTCTTTCAAAACCTGAGGCTCGTAAAAATTTAGGATTGGAAGATAAACTTACCGTTTGTGTAATGGGAGGTTCGCAAGGAGCTCGTTCCATTAATGATGCTGCTGTAGAAATTTTAAAAACTCTATCAAAAGATTATAATATACAAGTTATTTTTCAGACAGGAAAGAAAAATTTTGAACGTGTTATAGAACAGTTAATCAGAATTTATCCTGAGTATGAAGCTGACACAAATCTTCTCATAAAACCTTATTTTGATGATATGGTAAGCGTATTAAAAGCCAGTGACATTGCTGTGTCCCGTTCCGGTTCATTAAGCATATCGGAAATTTGTGCATCCAGAATTGCGCCGATATTTGTTCCTTATCCTCACGCTGCTGCTGATCATCAGCGCAAAAATGCGAAATGTATGGTTGATCAAGGAGCAGGATTGTATATTGAAGATAAAGAGATTACAGATAAAATTCTGTTGAATAATATTCTTGCATTGATAAATGACAGTGATAAATTAGCAGAATTGCAAAAAAATTCTCTTTCCCTTGCTAAGTTTGACGGCACAGAAAAAATCGTAGAACAATTGAAAGAAGTTGCCAATGATAAATAATTATGAAAAGGCTGTAGAACTTTTAACTTCGCAGGGTAAATTTTATATAAATCTTGGTCTGGAAAGAATTGCTCTAATTCTTGATTTGCTGGGTAACCCTCAAGATAAATTAAAGTGCATACATGTTGCGGGCACTAACGGTAAAGGTTCGGTTTGCGCAATGATTGCTGCTGTTCTTGAAACTGCCTCTATTAAAACTGGACTTTATACAAGTCCGCATATTTTTGAGTATACAGAACGCATTAAAATTAACGGTTCAGAAATTTCTAAAGAAGATTTTGCAAATTATATTTTTGATATATGTGAAATTGCCGATAAGAATAGTATTCACCTTACAGAATTTGAAATTCTTACTGCCGTAATGTTCAAGTATTTTGCAGATAATAATGTAGAAGTCGTTGTTTTAGAAACAGGTTTAGGTGGCAGATTTGATGCAACAAATGTTATTAAAAGCAATCTGTGTTCAATAATTACCCACATTGATTTGGACCATACCGAAAGGCTTGGGAATACCCGATCTGAAATTGCTTTTGAAAAAGCAGGCATAATCAAACCTGATTGTCCTGTTATAACCTGTGAAGGTTATGAGGAAATAAAAGATAAGGCAGATGAATGTAACTCCTTATTTGTAATGGTTACCCCGTTTGAGGATACGAGCGGTCTTTCATTAAGAGGAACCTGTCAGCAGGAAAATTTATCTCTTGCACTGGCAGCTGTAAGACTTGTATTTCCTGATATTCCTGAAAGTGTTATTCGTGACGGAATAAAATCAGTTAAACATCCCTGCCGTTTCCAGGTCTGTGACAATAATCTGATTATTGATGCATCGCACAATCCAAATGGTGCAATGGCTTTGCGTGAAAGCTTAGATTTTTACTATCCTGACAAAAAACGTTGTTTTGTATTCGGATGTTTGAAAAATAAAGATTATAAAAAAATGATGGAAATTCTTTTTGAAAAAGGTGATGAAATTTATTTTTACCATTTTAATAACAAAAACTCCTGCACTATCAATGAGTTACAGGAGGTTTGTAAATTCCCTTCCAAACAATTTGTTTCGTTAAAAGATTTGCCTGATGACAATTTAAAAATTGTTTGCGGTTCTTTCTATATGTTAAATGAGATTATCCCTCAATCTCTTGTTCGCTGACCATTTCTTCCAAAAGGTTGGTTACTCTTGCCGGAACAAAGTCGGTACAAGAGTTCCAAATTAAAGTAGGTCTTTGACTTTTTATTGAAGGGCTTGGATAATCGCTGTTACAAATACCTTTTAGCATATTTGTGGTACCGTCGACACTGGATGTAAAGTGCTCACAGCAGCTGCAAATTTTTAACACAAAACCGTAATCATTAAGTTTTTGTCTTAACTCCTGCAGTGCATCTATCATTCTCAAGTGTCTGCCTGTTACAAATTTTTTGTTCTTATACATAAACTTGATTTTCGCCAGACCTGTTTCGGAAATAAATTCTATGGTACAAGGAAGTTCACGTCCCGCATTATTCATTACAAAAGCTTCTATAACCAGCTTTTCTGTTCCTTCGGGAAGTTCTTCTTTTTGTGCGATTTTGTTTCTGATAATCCTTATCGGAGGAAGGTTTTTAATTATGTGGCATAAAGAATAAACAGGGTATAAACATAATCGTACAATTTCTTTGAATGTCAGTTTTGAATTAATTAAGCTTATGCCAAAACCTGCAACAAGAATTAAGAATGTGAAAAGAACAATTCTAAAATCAACAAAGAAGTAGTATCTGTATGAGTGTTTAAGAATTACTCCGTAAACAAGCAATATCATCCAGATATTAGGATTAATTAATGAAAAAGTGTGCTCTGCAAAAACATAGTTTTTTGTCCAAATTTGTGAAAAGCAATTTTTGAACAGTTCTAATCTTGCAGATAGTCTAGGTTTTCTAAACTCATAATTAGCAGTATCCACATAAGTTTGTATGTTAGGATTGTATGTGCAAGGACATTTAATTTTAGATAACAGCATACTGTATTTTAATTCACTGTTAACATCTTTAAAATCAACAGAACCGATTTGGTCAACTATATCTTTTTTGATAACAAATACACCTGAATCGGCACTGGCAGCAAGACCGAACAATGAACGTGCTTTGCGCATAAAGTTCATATGATATTTTTGATAAGCAGCTTTAATTTTATCAACAGGTCCGAGATTATCGGTCAATATAAGTGTTTCTCCGCTTAAAGCACTGTTGTTAACGAGTGCGGAATTTACTGTTGTTAGAAAGTTTGCGGGAATGCTTCTGTCTGCATCAATAAATACATAAGAATCAATTGTCTGGTCTTTTGACAATCTTTCAATAAGTATTGATACAGCCTGATCTTTTCCGACTGTTCCAACATCTTTGATGTTTATAAGATTAATGAACGGTTCTTTTTCAAAAAGTTTTTCAGAACCGTCAGAGCAGTTATCAAGAATAGCAAAAACTTTAAAATTATTTATTGGATAATCCTGCATTTTTAATTCTTTAATAAGATTTTCAAGAGTAATTTTGTTGTTTCTGGCATAAATAACAACAGCTAGATTATCTTTTTCTTCATATTGTGAGTATCTTTTTTCAATCCTGAACGGTTTATCGTTAAGGTTTCTTACAGCAAGAGCGAAAAAATACAAAGAATACATCGCAATATAAATGTATAAAATGTCTAAAATTAATTCCATAATCATCCTTTCACAATAATATTCTATTTAAAAGAATTTTAAAAATCCATTACATGTTAATAAATGTAATCAAAGTGAAATATTGAAAAATTTGGCTTAATAGTTTATAATAAGAATACAGTTATTAAATGAAAGGAGCAATTAATGAAAAGATTTATTAATTTCGGGGGGGGGGCAACCTAAAAGCTCCTGCGTTTACTTTGGCGGAGGTTCTTGTCACGCTCGGTATTATCGGTGTTGTATCAGCTATGACCGTACCTTCTTTGATGCAAAATTACCAGCGCCAGAGCTATGTTACCCAATTGCACAAGGTTTATAATGAGTTATCTCAAATTTTAGTTCGTTATCAAAATGACAAAAACGCCTTAAATCTTTTTGAAGCAGGTTTAAACTCTACTGCAGCTATACAGAATATGTTGACTTCATACACTAAAGTTATAGCGACCTGTGATACGGTTGTTGAGCCTTGTTTTGCAAATTCATACAAATATCAAAGCGGCAGTACGGTAACTGCTGGTAGTTATACTGCTAATATAAAAGCTTATGTACTTGCCAGCGGAGCTGCGATTAGACCTATATACAGTGCCACAACATCCAAGCTTGCTAACTTTATGGTTGATATTAACGGACCAAAAGGTCCTAATATTGTCGGACGAGATCTTTTCTTTCTTTATTTGTATAAAAATGGGCTTATAGATGATGGTATTGATTCAACTACAAATGTTGCACCGTTAACAAAGGAGCAGCGTGAGGCTTTAGGTAATTGCACCTCAAGCGTTACAGGATGTTTTGGAAGAATTTTAAATGATAACTGGGAAATGAATTATTAAGTATGAAAAAAGAACCTGAATATCAGGTTCTTTTTTTACTTATATTGTTTAAATTGTTATACTAATTCAACAACTTTTTGTGCATTTCTTGAAGCTATTTCAACAAGGCTTCTTGTTGTAGCCATCATTGATAATGTTGAATCCATTTTATTAATACAAGAACCGCATCCGATAGCAGAAGCACCTGCAGCGAATGCGAAAGGTGCAGTTGTCGGATTGATAGCTGTTGCAGTCATAATAGGCATATCAATGTTTCTTGAAAGTTCAATTGTATTAGAAAGTGTTAACTCAGCTCTTTCCATTAAGCCTCTTGCACCTTCAGAGATATTAGAAGATGAGAAGTGACCTTCAGTTTGGATTAAGTCGATACCCATAGTTTCTAATTTTCTTGCCAATTCAATTTGTTCAGCGATAGGTAATTCACCAGGAATTGTAACTGAGAAAAATACTCTGGTGTCGCCTAACATATCTAAAGTTTCATTAACTAAGCTTAAAACTTGTTCGGCAGAGAAAGAAATACCTTTTTTGTATAATACATCAAAGTTTCCTAACTCAATAGCATCTGCGCCAAGTTCAACAGCTTTAACCAATTCAGAAGGAACAATTGATGATACGAAAATAGGCATATCAGTCATTTCTCTGATTTCTGAAATAATTTCAGGTTTAGCGCAAATATCAACAGCAGAAGCTCCTGATTCTTGAGCTGACATAACAACTTTTTTAATGTTTTCGATATCAAAGTTATCAATACCTGCAATAACTTTTACTGCTCTCTTTTCTGTTAAATGTTTTCTGAATAATTCAATACTCATAGTTTAAAGTCCTTTCTTATTACAATTCACTTTTTTTCTGAATTATACATTAAAATTGTAATAAATACAATAACTAACCTCAAAAAATTTTTGAGGGCTGATGAATTAAACCCGAAATCGCAAATAATAGTATCAAAAGGGGAGTAATATGGTTAAAAAAATAATTTTATTTTGCACATTAGCTTTGTTTATGGCAATGCCTGCATCGGCGCAAAATTTCGAACCTGATGAACTTATTAATATAAGTGTATACGAAAAGATAAATCCTGCAATAGTGTCTATAGATGCCAATCTTGATGACGGATTTTCAGCAGGCACGGGATGTGTTGTGAGAAATGACGGTATAATCCTGACAGGTTCTCATGTTATTGAAGGGGCAAAAAATATCGAAGTTACAACTTATGACGGTAAAGTTTATAAGGCAGCAGTGCTGGCTAAAATGGGTAAAAATAAAGACTTAGCTCTGCTTAAAATTGAACCTAAGCAGAAATTAAAAACGATCTCATTCGGCGATTCCGAACAGGTAAAAGTCGGACAAAAAGTTTTAGCCATAGGCAATCCTTTCGGTTTTGCAGGAACATTGACATCCGGTATTGTATCAAGAATTGATTATGCAAAAGGCAGAATTCAAACTGATGCGGCAATAAATCCGGGATGTTCAGGCGGTCCGCTTTTGAATTCGCAAGGTGAAGTTATCGGTATATCACAGTCTATCTATAATCCTGATAATAATATTTCAAACATCGGTATAGGTTTTGCAATACCTGTTAACGAAGCTAAAAAATTCATAGCTTCTGCAAAGTTAGACGAAACAATTTTGACTTCCAAAAAACGTTTTGCACTAAAAGAATAAATAATTTGTAAAGATATACTCTTGTTTATTTCTTTTGTGCTATAGTAATTCCTATAGAACTAAGGAGGAATTATGACAGAGTTTTATTTTATGAACGGTGAATACGTAGATGCTTCTAAAGCAATGCTTCCTGTTCGTACACATGCTTTTTTATACGGAACTGCCGTATTTGAAGGTATCAGAGCGTATTGGAACGAAGAAGAAAAGCAATTGTATGCTTTTAGAGTTCCTGAACACTACGACAGACTTCAAAGAAGTGCAAAAATTATGTATATGGAAAGCCCTTATACAACAGAAGAATACTGTGAAATTACAAAAAAGCTTCTTGCAAAAAATAATTATAAACAGGATTGTTATATGCGTCCGACTTTATATAAGTCAGCTCAAAAAGTTGGTCCCGGTTTATATGATAATGAAGACTCATTCCTGATTATTTCAAATAAAATGGGTGATTACATTGATACATCAAAAGGTTTAAGAGTTTGTGTATCAAGCTGGAGAAGAAACAGTGACAACGCTATTCCTCCTCGTGCAAAAGTTGCGGGTTCTTACGCTAATGCTGCTTTAATTAAAACTGATGCTCATAATGCAGGATTTGATGATGCGGTTGTTTTGGATGAAGCAGGTCAGGTTACCGAAGGTTCTGCAATGAACTTATTCCTTGTTCAAAACGGAAAACTTGTAACTACAATGAAAACCGATAATATTTTAGTCGGAGTTACAAGAAACACAATTATTGAACTTGCAAGAGATGTTCTTGGTATTGAAACTGAAGAACGTGCTATTGACAGAACTGAACTTTACATTTCCGATGAAGCTTTCTATTGCGGTACAGGAGCTCAAGTAAGCCCTATAGTAGAAGTTGACAACAGAAAACTCGGTGACGGAAACGTCGGACCTGTATCTAAGGAACTTCAAAAGTTATACTTTGATGTTGTTAAAGGAAAAGTTCCTAAATATAAAAAATGGTGTATGCCGATTTACTAACTTATCACAAGCGGGCAAAGCGCTATAGCGCTTTGCCCCTTTATATGATTGCAGGGGCGAAGAGATTGATTAATTTTTTAGGCTTGTGTGTACAAAATTTAATAAGAAGTATTAAATACCTTTTTCAGGTAAGATTTTCTGCTGTACTTTCACAGGCGGCAGCCATAAGTTATGATTCATTGCCTATTTCTTTGATTATTGCTTTTATTGCTGCTGCTGTAATTGCAATTCAGGTATCTAAACAGTTTTTGATGAGCGGAGCAGAAGCTTACATTGGGGGTACAATTGCAGTTGTTATGATAAGAGAGATTGCTCCCGGCTTTGTTGCGCTGGCAATCGGAGCAAGAGCAGGTACTGCAATATCTGCAGAAATTGCAAATATGCAGGTAACTTCACAGGTTGATGCTATGAAGACTTTAAAAGTAGATCCGGTCGGTTATTATTTTACCCCGAGAATTCTGGCAGCTGTATTAACTGTTCCAATGGTTGTTTTAATTGCCGAATTTATAGGTATAGCGGGAGGAATGCTTGTTTCACAGGCAACTATTGATTTACATCCTGCAAGATATATGAATTCTGCGTGGTTATGGATTTCGACCCGTGATATTTATATAAGCTTATTAAAAGCATCTATATTTGGCGGTTTGATATCACTTGTTTGTGCCACTCAGGGATATGAAACAAGAGGCGGTGCTAAGGAAGTCGGAACATCTACAACGCAGGCTGCAATACTATCTACGATATATATGCTTGTTGCAGATTTTTTAATAAATCTTGTATTTTATATCATATAATGTTATAATAAGAATACAGTTATTAAATGAAAGGAGCAATTAATGAAAAGATTAATTATAGGCTTAGCTTCGTCAGTTGGAAAAATTATGCCAAGGCTCCAATGTGACGGGTCAAGCGGCTACGCTTGCGGGGGGGGGGCAACCTAAAAGCTCCTGCGTTTACTTTGGCGGAGGTTTTAGTCACACTCGGCATAATCGGTGTTGTATCAGCTATGACCGTGCCTTCTTTGATGCAAAATTACCAGCGCCAGAGCTATGTTACCCAATTGCACAAGGTTTATAATGAGTTATCTCAATCATTACTCAGATACCAGAATGATAAGAATGCAATAAACTTAACTGAAGCAGGGCTAAATTCTCAGGCTCAAATGAATTCTTTTGTATCGTCTTATTTTAAGGTAGTACAGACTTGTACCAACTCTTTAACTCCATGTTTTTTAGACCAGAATTCTTATAAAAAAATGAATGGAACTGCATTAACATCTGCTTATTTTGTAACAAATGCTTATGTTTTAGCCAACGGGGCATCTGTACGCTTTTTATATGCTGTATCCGGTGATAAAATTGGTAACTTAATGGTAGATATTAACGGTCAAAAAGGACCTAATATTTTGGGACGTGATTTATTTACTATTGCGGTTTACAAGGATGGTACACTGGATGATACTGCAACTTCCGCTCCTTTAACTAAAGATGCCCGTGATACTTTATATACAAATAATTGTGCTTCCGCAACGGCAACTGCAGTTTGGGGCTGTTTTGGAAAAATCCTTAACGATAATTGGGAAATGACATATTAATAAAAAAAACTCCCTTTTGGGGAGTTTTTTATGCAAGATATTTTTGTACTGTTTCTTTTGTAAACACTTCTATGCTGTCTTTTGAGTGAATAAATATCATACAGCTTATTAAAGATTTAAGAGTTTCAAAGTCTGAGAACGACATTTTGTTTCTTAAGTCTTCCATATTGTTTGCAAGAAATTCCATAATAATTGTTTTGTTGTCAAACACCAGTCCTGAAAAATAATCAAAAGATTCTTTTGTTTTAATCCCTTCAAGATAAATTACGTCTGGAGATTGGAACTCGATAAAACGTGAAGCTTTATCCATATTAAATCCGACATTTTCATTCAATTCACATTGATGAACATTTGTAAGATTGTATTTTGCAATGCTTTCCAAAGTCATAATGTTTTTATTTTTGTCTGATGCTTCCAGTAAAAGAGAATAAATTATGTGCGTTTTGCCGCTCAATGGAGAACCGCATACAAGAATAATTCCGGGGGTATTCAACGCTGACTTAATCAGGTTGAGGTTCTTTTCGGATTTAATTATTTGATTTAGAGGTCTTGGCGGTTTGTATATTTTAAGGAAAATTCTTTCGCCCATAATAGTTGGGAACGTTGATATACTTGCGATTACAGTAATGTTGTCAACTTTAAAGCAGAGTTTGCCGAGCTGCGGTACTTCTGATACGGAAGGATCAAGTTCCGCCAGTGATTTAAGTCTTGCCGCAAAAGATGAAGTCAGAACATTCGGGATGTTTCCTTTGTTTAAAATTTCACCGTTTTTCTTAAAGTTAACTCCTAAGCCGTCATCTTCTCTCTGGAATGTAACTTCATGAACACCTTCGAGAATTGCTTGTTTTAAGATTGCACGAATAATTTTCTGCATATGATTGTCTGACAAATCCTCACTGTGAAGTTCGTCACGCCAGTCATAATCAGTGCCGTTATCAGTGAAGATTTCGCCTACAGTAATATCAGTCTTGTAATATTCATCAATCTTTTTAATAATGCTTGGTTCAGAAGAAATAACAGGTTCTATAGAACATTCTGCCGTTTCAATTATCTTGTCAATTGCAAACAGGTCTAAAGGATCAGCCATAGCAACCGTTAATGTGTCTTCTATTTTAAAAAGAGGAATAATTCTGTATTTTCTTGCATCAGAAAAATTTATAAATTTTAGACAGTTTTTGTCAAGAGTATAATCTTCAAGGTTAACGTAAGGAATGTGCAGTTTAGCTTCCAAAAATTTCAAAAGAGCTTCCTCTGTCAAAACTCCCGAATTAATCAGTGCCTGACCAATGTTAATGTTTTGGGCATTAGCAATTTCTTCCGCCTGCTCAATTGTTTCGTAAGGTACTAAGCCTGCTCTGACAAGATCATATTTTAATTTTTCGAGAGTTTTGTTTGTTACTGCTTCCATAGTTAATTTTTACCTAAATACTGTTCAACTTTTTTTACAACTTCATCAAGATCAAAAGGCTTTGTGATGTATTCATCAGCGCCCGTTTCTTCTCCTATAAGTTTGTCTTCTTCCTGAGAACGTGCTGTTACCATTAAGATAGGTATATTTTTATACTTCGCATCATACTTAAGAAGTCTGCTTATTTTATAACCGTTAATTTTCGGCATCATAACATCCAGAATAATCAAATCAGGAATAATTTCTTTAGCCAATCGAAGACCGTCTTCTCCGTTATATGCACAATAGCAGGTAAAATCAGCTGCCTCCAGAACGAATTTTAAACTTTCTACTATATCTTGTTCATCATCAACAATAAGAATTTTTTTCATAACTTCCCCTAATCTTACAGTTTTATAAGGATATTATAACATATCAAAAATCTTCTTCTAGAATGTTAAATTTTGTTAAAGTGAAAATCATTGAACTGTCAAAATTTTTCATTTACATTGTTTACACTTGATAAGAAGCGAAATAGGAAAGGAAAATAAAATTATGTCATTTATTAATAAGCTAGCCGGTGGAATGTCATCATCTAAGATACAGGAAGCAGCTCAAACTGTTGCTGAAAGAACTCCGGTTTTAAGATTTGGCGGCTGGCAGACAATGGGTGCTCATACAAGACCTGCTGATACCAGAACGACACAACAGCTTTTGACAAACATTGATTATTTTGCACAACGAAATCCTGAAGTTGCGCAATTTAAAAAAGAATTGAAGTCAATGAACCCTGAACATCTGGGGTTGGTTTCCGATATTTGCGAACTTGCTAACAGCAATGCTATGCTGAATACAAATCTTAATATGAAAAAGCCTGTTTCTAACGGGAAAAGTTTATTTGCTTTTTTAATGGAAAAACTGCCAAAAGCTTCAAAAGAAAATCCTGAGGCTTTGAACTTTGCACAAGAAGTTATTAATCAAACTGATACTAACGCTTCAAAATATTTCCTGGCTGAATTTGCAGGAATATATGATCATCCGGAAGCTGCAAAACATCTTGCTGCAACTAAACCCTTTGTAAAAGATATTGCAGAAGGAACTTTAAAAGGCGGCTATACAATGGATTTTTCAAAAGAACGTAATTTTGTCAACAACATTGCAGCTTATATAAATTCTGATGCAGACCCACAAAAGATAGAAATGCTCTCTAAAATTATAAAGCTTGGAGAAGATACTCCGCTTGAAAATATGTCCTTTAACGGTGTAGATTTTATTCACAGTAAAGCTCCAATATCACAAGTTGAAGACAATATGAAAGTTGTTCCTCAAGTAGCTGCAAATATTAAAGGTGATTTGAACTTGACAGAATTTTTGACACGCAACGTAAATCTATACTAATTGTTTTACTTTGACAACAGGAATTACAAAATAGAATTTAGAACCTTTTTCAAGCTCACTGTCGCACCATATTGCGCCACGGTGAGCTTCTAATAGTTGTTTTGCAATAGGAAGCCCGAGACCTGTACCGCCTGCTTTTCTTGATAAAGAGTTTTCTATCTGCGCAAATTTATCAAAAGCGTGCAGTAAATCGTTTTCCGCTATACCTATTCCTTCGTCTTCTACACAAACCTGAATGTATTCACCTTTTGGTATATTAATACTGTCTTTAAAATATTCATTAATCTTCATTTCATCTGTATTTACAATTCGGGAAGATATTTTAATGCTTTTGTTTTCGGGAGTAAATTTAATTGCATTTGATACAAGATTTGTTAAAACCTGTTCAAGTCTTTGCGGATCAGCATTAATGGCAGGAAGGTTTTGAGCTTCTTCAGTAATCAGTGTCAGTCCCTTGGATTTAGCAACTTCAGAAAGCGCTGATTTGACATAATCAATGACTGTGTTTATATTTGTTTCTACAAAATTGAAATCCATTTTACCTGCTTCAATTTTTGATAAGTCAAGAAGGTCGTTTATAATCCCTGATAGCCTTTGAACATTACGCATTGCCATAGAAAGAAATTTTTCTGCGGCTGCGGTTACTTCGCCGCATCTTCCGCTTGTTAAAATATCAAGAGAGTTCTTTATAGATGTCAATGGAGTTCTCAATTCGTGGGAAACAATTGAGATAAATTCTGATTTTAATCGTTCAAGTTTTTCCAGTTTAGCATTGGTTTCTATTATTTCCTGGTAAAGTGTTGCACTTTTCAAAGGCAAAGACACTTGCTGGGCTATTGTTTGAAAACAGGTAGAATCTTCTGAGGTAAAAGGTGTTTCTTTAAATATTTCTATACATCCGAAGAAATTGTCTCCCAAACTTATAGGTGCAAACATATTGTCAAATTGAAACAATGTAAATGTAAATCTGCTTGCAGGGTATTTAACCTGTTTGATAACCTTTAATTTTTCCGCTTTTAATTCATACGGCAGTTTTTTACCTTCAAATGCGGAATTATAATTCAAGACAGTCCTTAGTTTCAAAGCTGTTAAAAGTTCATCCGATATTTCATACAGAGAATTTAAAATCAATACCGGTTCGTTTTCTGTACAAAAAGATAAAGTGCAGGTGAGAGAAAAACTCAAAGCCTTGTCCATACCTTCAATCATATATTGAATTAATTCGGATTTATCAAGAGTACCTGCAAACTGTGAGCTTGTACTGTATAAAGCGTTTAATCTGTACAAACTGTCTGCAAGATCCTTATTTGAATTAGAAAGCATTTCAAGAGAATTTTTCATTCTCAAATTAATATTGATTGTTGATAAGATTAAGTTGTGGGACATATTATCTGTAATAAATGCGTTTGCAAACTTTATTAAATCTTTATCCAGACCTTCATCCGGAGATATAAATATGATTACAGAGTTTTCGCATACAGATTTAATTTTTTTGTTTAGTTTTTTCAAATCAGGAATAGTATAATCCATAATGATAATGTCTGGAGCATCCACGCTTATTATGTCGCAGATAAGCGTTTCATCTGTCATTACGGAAAACTCGTACGTATTTTTATTGAAAATCGTACTGAAATCATTAATTTTATCCCTTCGGTTTGATACAAATAAAATCTTAATCATACTTCCTATATATTATCAAATTTCAATAATATCAGCAAATAAGTTAAATTTTGCAAAGATTAATTTTTCTTTTTATTATTTTTATTGTGTCTTGGTTTTCCGTTGTTTTTTCTGGGCATATTAGGAGTAGAGAAAGATGTTTGAATACGTTTAACGCTGTAAACATCAGGGATTGCCTGAATGCTTAAAATAACTTTTTTCAACGTATCAATATTATCAAGCTCCATTCCAAGTTCAATGATGCCGACTTTGCCGCTTTTTGACTTGACATTTGCATAAGTAATATTTGTATTGTTATCTGAAACTGCTGCAATAATATCTTTTAACAACCCGAGTTTTTCTGCGGTTTCTACACGTATGGTTGTTGTATAAGTCTTATTGGTGTTATCGCCTGACCATCTTATGTCCATTAATCTTTCAGGCTCAATATGTTCAAGAGTTTGGCAGTCCATTCTGTGAACCGTTACTCCTTTTGCACGTGTAACAACTCCTACAATAGGTTCACCGGGAATTGGGGAACAGCATTTTGCAATAGAATACAATAAGCCTTCAAGTCCGATAATATCTTTTTCTGATTTTTTGCGTGAAGTATTGTGAAATGTAGTTTCAGGAATTTTTTGAGGGTCAGGTTTTTTAAGTTTGTTAATAATCTTATTAACTGTTGTTTCGCCATAACCAAGCGCTGCAAATAAGTCTTCAGCCGAAACATAATTCATTACCCTGGCTACTTTTTCAAATTCACCTGATTTTGTATATTCGTCAAATACGGCTTTAGTAAGCTCGTGTTCAAGGTTAGAACGTCCCACCTCAATATGTTCTTCACGGTTGTTTTTCTTAAACCATTGTTTAATCTTAGATGAAGCCTGCTTTGTAACTACAAAGTTGAGCCAGTCAAGACGTGGAGCAGGTGTTTTGGAGGTAAGGATTTCAACAATATCGCCGTTATGCAGTTTTGTATAAAGCTGTGCTATTCTTCCGTTAACAAGTGCTCCTACTGTTTTGTTTCCTACTTCCGAGTGAATTCTGTAGGCAAAATCAACAGGTGTTGCGTTCATAGGAAGGTCAAAAACATCGCCGTTGGGAGTGAAAACAAAAACCTGATCCGAGAACAAATCTATTTTAACAGAGTTTACATAATCTTCTGCTGAAGCAACGTCTTTATCGTATTCAACAAGTTTTCTCATCCAGGAGAATTGCATATCGGTCGGGTTGTTGGCTTTTTGTGACCCTTTTTCTTTGTATCTCCAGTGAGCAGCAATCCCGTATTCTGCAACATCATGCATTTCCCAGGTTCTTATTTGTACTTCAAGCGGTTTTGAACGGGGACCGATAACAGATGTATGTAACGACTGATACATGTTGCCCTTCGGCATGGCAATGTAATCTTTAAATCTTCCGGGAATAGGTTTGAACTGAGAATGGATAAGTCCTAAAACTTCATAGCATTCTTTTTCCGTGTCAACGATTACACGTACTGCCGTAATATCATATAGGTCGTGAAAAGCGATGTTTAGACGTTTCATTTTGCTGTAAATACTGTAATAATGTTTTGCACGTCCGGTAATTTGAGCATTTATACCGCTTTTTTTAACGTCCTGTGAAATTTTGTCAATGAGAAGTTTTACAGTTTCTTCACGTTCTGCTTTAGTTTGCGAAACAAGCTGTGCAATTTCAAAATACTTATCTGGCTCTAAATATCTTAGTGATAAATCCTCAAGTTCAGCCTTAATTCTGCCAATCCCTAAACGATTTGCAAGCGGTGCAAAAATATCCAGAGTTTCACGGGCAATTTTCTGTTGTTTGTTCACAGCCATAAAATTAAGGGTGCGCATATTATGCAGCCTGTCAGCAAGTTTAAGAAATACAATTCTAATATCGCTTGCCATAGCAATGAAAAGACGGCGGAAATTTTCAGCCTGTCTTTCTTCTTTAGACTTAAACTGTAGTTTACCGAGCTTTGTAACCCCCTGAACAAGGGTTAGAACATCTTTGCCGAACAGTTTTTCAATTTCTTCCGGCTGTGTGTCGGTATCTTCTAAAATATCATGTAAAAACGCTGCCATAAGCGTATGTGAATCCACTTTTAAACCGACTAAAATTTTTGCAACTTCTACAGGGTGAATAATATATGGTTCTTCTGAAATTCTGTACTGACCTTCGTGAAGTCTTTTGGCAAAAAGATAAGCCTTTTCAATTTGTTCAATTTCTTCAGGATCTCTTTTTTGCTCAATAAGCTGTTTTTTTATTTCTTCAAAAAGTGGTTTTTCAGACATGATATAATCATAATACAGATTTTATTTCTATTTTTCAAGTAAAATAAATGAATTTCATACATAAGGATTAATAAAAATGCTGAAAAAAACTAAAGAAGGAATTATCATAACTTTAAGGATTTCACCAAATGCTTCAAAAAATGAAATCATAAAAACAGAAGAAGGCATAAAAGTGAAGATTACTGCACAGCCGATAGACGGAAAAGCAAATAAAGCTTTAATCGAGTATTTGTCAAAGCTGCTGAAAATTCCTAAATCACTGTTTGAAATTGTAAAAGGCGAAACCTCAAAAGATAAAAATGTATTAATTAGAACACGAAATGAGGAAGATATAGAAAAAATTAAAAATTTGTAAATTAAATTTAACAATTAACAAAAAATAATATTTACGTGTTTTAATCAAGGTACAGCAAAAAAATAAAGGAGTTAATATGAAAATAGCTAACGTTCAATCATATAATTTTAATGTAATGAATTGTGATTCGAATAAAGGAAGAAATAAAACTGCATTTACTGCACAAATTCCTCCTCAGATAGAAAGAAAAGTATTAACAGAATCAGTAGAAAGCGGCTCTAAATTTTTGTCAGCCGTAAAAGCACAATTAACAAATATCCGCAAATGGGGTAAACCTGATACAGTTTTAAACGAAGCGTATGATTTGGAAAAAGGTACAACTTCAATAGGTATTGATAATTTTTCAATTTCAAAATCGTATGGTGCAAGCCTTCCTAATAAATCAACTTTGGCAGAAACAATAATGTCTTTAAAAGAAAAAGATATTATTAATGCTGAAAAAGAACTTGAAACTATTGTAGACAATAATAAAACAGACTTGATTATGAAGGCTGTTGATGATCCTAAATTAATGAAAAAAATAACAGGAAAAGTTAATCCTGATGATAATGAATTGGCTGCCGCAATTGACAAGCTGCCTGAAGAAAGAATTACCGAACTTCGTTTTGGATTGGACGAACCTTCAAAGTATTCACTATCAGATGATATAATCCATTTTGATTTTCCTGATGCGTAATCTTGCAAAATAAATTTATTTAAGTTAGTATAATTCACATAGGGAAAATAATGATTAAAAACAATTCTTTAAAATTACATCATATTCATCATCATAGCATCCTTGAAGGGCTATGGAATTGATGTTGCACGCTTTTAAAGAATAAATTCAATTCTTATAAAAATAGTCTTTCAAGGAGCAAGAGAAGCGTGAGAGGCTATTTTTTGAGCTTGCCGCTCAACCCGTTACACTTGATTTTAGTGAAACTTTAAGTGTAATAGTCAAAAGAGAATTGGAGAATGAATTTTAAATGTTAGTAACAAATATAATATCAGCTATTGGAAATAATAACAGCATATACCCCCTTATTGTTCGTGACTGCGGAATAGAAGTTCCAGCAAAGATTGCGCTTACATACAATCAGAACAAGAAAGAATCGGAAGGTATTGCTTATTTAGCAGCAAGAGAAAGATTTTTGGATGAATACGCAACTTCTGCTGTTTGGCTTGGGGGTATTCCGCTTGTCGGTAAACTTTGTGATATGTTTATCCAAAAAAGAGGACTGAACCCGAAAGTTAATCTTAATCTTTTTAAGGAAGAAGCAGGAATTCAGGGAATTGATTATAATATCCAAAAATTTAAAGACATAGCTCCCGAAGCCGTAAAAGATTTAATGAATGCAAAGAAAAATAAAAAGCTTTATGAAAAACTTCTTGCCGGTAAATTCATAGCTTCAACAACAATCCCGATTTTGTTTATGGGCTTCATCCTGCCTAAAATGATATTTGCTTCCTCTGCAAAAAAGATTGATAAGTTAAGAGAAAAAGAAGCTCAAAGTAAACAATCTGCTTCTCAAATCAACTTTCTGGAAAAAGATAAATTTTACAAAAATCAAGATGTAACTTTTACGGGAAGTTGGATTACAAAAGCAGCAAACTTCACAACTCAGAATAAAATGGCTGTAACTGACGGCGGATATGCAGTAGGTCGTGTTACAACTGCACGTAACAAAAATGAAGCGTATGATCTGGCTTTTAAAATGACCGGCATGATGTTTTTAAACTTTGTGGCTCCAAAGTGGATTGAAAAAGGTTTAAATAAAATGACAGGTGTAGAACTTGATCCGCTTATACTTGCCGACAAAGATTTTGTAAAACAGATAAAAGCAGGAGAATTAAAGCTTCCTGAGGCTGATACTGCAGAAAGCCTTTTAAAATTCATAGATAATGTTAAAAATAAAGATACTGTATTTGTTCAATATGCTAAAAAGTTCAAAAAAATTACAATGCTAAAAAACGGTATTAGAGATCCGAGGGCGTATGTAGATATTAAAAACCTTGCTAAGTTCAGAAACGATTTAGAAGCTTTCCAAAATAAAGCCTCTAAACTTGATGTAAATGATTTTAAAAGCTTTATTAAAAAAGCAAAAATAGCTAAAAGCGCAAATATATTGACTAACGTTGCCTTAAGCAGTGTACTTCTTGCTTATGCACTTCCTAAAGCTCAATTTGCGTTCAGAAAATTTATAACAGGATCTGATTTGGAACCGGGGCTTGCTCCAGCAGAAAAAATTGTTGATAATAAGACATAAAAAAGACCTCTTTATAAGAGGTCTTTTTTGTTATTATACCATTGCGATTTCTTTCGGTTCCATATAAACAACATTGTTGCTGTCTTGTGAATGGTCTACATCCGGCAGAATTTCATTTTTAATGCTTGCCAGATCCTGTTTCATCAATCTTCTTGGAGAACCTTCATCTAAAGAGTGGTTTCTTAAAAGGTAAGAAGGATGGAAAATAGTGATTGCTCTGTAATCTTTTCCGTCAACCGTGATGTTCATCCACTGACCTCTGACTTTAGAGATTGTTTGTTTTTTATCAAGCTCAATGAAAGATTTTAATGCAGTAGCACCGCAAAGAACTATTGCTCTAGGGTTAATAATATCAATTTGAGCATTCAGGAATTTTCTGCAAGCTGATTTTTCCTCATCTGTAGGAACTCTGTTTTCAGGAGGTCTGCATTTAACGGTATTAATCACATAAACATCTTCATCTCTTGAAATACCTGCTTCTGCAAGAAAATCATTTAAAAGCTGTCCTGCTCTGCCAACGAACGGTCTTCCAGTTTCGTCTTCCATTTCTCCCGGAGCTTCTCCTATAAGTACGATTTTAGCGGTAGACGGGTTACCGTCAGAAAAAACAATATTATTGCGTGTTTTTCCCAACGCACAAGCTGTACAGCTTTCACACTTTGATCTTACTATCTCCAGACAATCTTTCTTCATTTTCTACTCTCTCCTCGTTATTTTTAAATAAACCTACGTTGTATTTCTTACAATATCTTTTCAGTTCTTTCATGATTACATCAGATAACATGAACACTGCTATTAAGTTTGGCACAGCCAGGAACAAAGTAAATGCATCAGATAGATTAATTATACTTTTAAAGTTCATGGCAGAACCTATTATTATGAATATACAATATATAACCTGAAAAGTCCTTGTTGTCAATTTAGAATTGCCGAAGAGATAGTTCCACGCCTTAACACCGTAATAAGAGCCGCAAAGCATTGTGGAAAGTACAAAACAGCTTGCCATAACTGTTAATAAAAGAGGGAAAAACGGACAAACCGAACCAAAAGCCTTAGAAGTCAGTTCAATTCCTGCAATCCCTGTTGTGTTAAGGTATTCACCCGAAACAACAATAACAAAAGCAGTTGCAGATCCTACGATTACTGTATCTACAAACGGCTGGAGCATGGCAATAAATGCCTGGGAAACAGGGTTGTTTGTTTTTACTGCCGAAAAAGCAATCGGTGCAGTGCCTAAGCCGGATTCGTTTGCAAACATGGCACGTCTGAAGCCCCACAGCATACAAGCAAACATTCCGCCTGCCATAGCTTTAGGTGAGAAAGCTTCGTGCAAAATTACAGCAAACGTATGAGGAACATGCTGAATGTTTAAAAGACAAACCGCAAAAGCAGTAAGAACATATAATGTACACATAACAGGAGTTACTTTAGAGGTAAACTTGCCTATAGCCTTTATTCCGCCGATAATTGTAAAATAAGTTATAACAGCAACTATTAACCCCAGTAACCAGCTCTGTTCCGCAAAAAAGCTTTTGTTTCCGCCAGTTACCTCGGTAATCTGAGTGGTCATTGCGTTAATCTGGAATAAATTCCAGCCGCCTATCATTGCAAAAATACAGCAGACAGCATAAATTTTTGATAAATGAGGCGCAAATCTGCCGATATATTTGTTATTTTTAAGTGCTCCTTCTATATAATACATAGGACCGCCGTCAGTTGTTCCGTCTGCATTAACTTTTCTGAACTTAAGTCCTAAGAGTACTTCGGCAAATTTTAATGCCATAGAGAAAAATCCTGCCATAATCATCCAGAAAATAACTCCCGGACCGCCTACGGAAACAGCTGCCGCTGAACCTGCAACATTGCCAATTCCTGCCGATGCAGAAATTGTTGCAGTCAATGCCTGAAAAGATGAAACTTCTCCTCTTTTCTTTTTAACACGTATTTCTTTGTGTTCAAAATTTTTTGTAATAAGTTCTAAAGCGTGCTTAAATCCCCAAATGCCGATAAATCTTGTACGTATGGTAAAATAAAACGCAGCAATCATTAACAGGGCAACCAAAAATTCAATTTTAACCCCGTTAATTGTTACGGAGCTGAAAATTATCCCTGAAATTTTATCGGCTATCGGTGATAAAAGTGTATCTATCGCTGTGTCTAAGTTCATTTCAAATATATTCTATCACAAATATAATAATATTGATGCCTTATTTAGGTACACAGAACATACACTGATTGTGAAACCACTCTATACAGATCTGTCCGTCAGCGACTTGATGATATCCTTCAATAGCCATACATTGCTGTTCTGTACAGCCTGTCGGATTTTCTATTGTGCACACTGAAATATCTTCAAGTTCATCAGAAACATCTGAAAGTTTTCCTGCTCCCGAATATCTGAATTTATATAAATCTCTTTTTACAACATTAGGCATTTTTATACCGTTGACATCTGAAACTATGCTAAAAGACGATGCTTCATCATCAGGAGTTAAACCGAATATCATGCCGTCGTTAGTTGCAAAAATGTATTTTGTATCTATCCATTTGAAATTGGACTTCTCGCTTTTCCCTTTTATTGAATATTCTTGAGGGAGAATATCATAAGACAGATTACCGGCAGAATCATTTATAATAGAAAAAATATTTTTATGTTCCATTGATATACATTTATTATCAGTGCATGCAGACAAAAAAGGTAAATTTTCTACCTGATATGTAGAACTTTTTGCCATCATAAGCTTATAGCCGTTTGAAAGTATATTTTGACTTTTTTTATATTGGCTGTCTAATACCAAATCTTGAGTTTTTGCATTGATTACAGGCATAGTCATTGCAGCCACAATTCCTATTATGCCGAGAGTTATAAGTACTTCTGCCAGTGTAAAACCTTTTTGCATACATATTCTCCTGTCAAAAATTTATCCGTCTGTTAGTATTATAACATACTATATAGTAATTTTCAATACGTTTAATTAAAACGTAAAGTAATTGAAAATAATACTAAAGGTAAATGAATGAACGAAATTAAAAAGAAACTTGGTAAAAAAATCAAATATTATCGTGAACAAAAAGGGCTTACACAAGAAGAATTGGCAGAAAAACTTGATTTTAATTGTCGTTCATTATCTTTCATAGAATGCGGTACAAACTTTGTTACGGCTGACACTCTTGAAAAACTGTGTAATGTCCTCTCAGTTACTCCTAAACAGCTTTTTGATTTTGAATATTATCCACAAAATCCGACTGATATGAAAAAAGAGCTTTCCAGACTTATTGATAATAACTGCGAAAAATTAACTGATATTTATAATATATTGAAGGGATTTCTTAGTTAATAAGCATGCAGTCGCCGTAAGAGAAAAATCGGTATTTATTTTCAATAGCTTCTTTGTAAGCCTCAAATATAAAATCTTTTCCTGCCAGAGCGCTAACAAGCATTAAAAGAGTAGATTTTGGTAGGTGGAAATTAGTTATCAGATTATCAATAACTTTAAATTCATAAGGGGGATAAATAAATAATTCGGAATGGTCATGACAAGCCTTTATACAGCCGTATTTTTGAAAAGCTGTTTCAAGTGTTCTTACGGTTGTTGTGCCTACTGCAACAATTTTTTTACCCTGTTGTTTAGCGCTGTTAATTTGATTGGCTGCCTGTTGTGATATTTCAAAAGTTTCGGAATGCATTTTATGTTCAAGAACATTTTCGCACTGAACCGGTCTGAACGTGCCTAATCCTACATTTAAAGTTACGTAAGCAAGCTCTACTCCTTTTTTTTGAAGTTTGTTAAGTATTTCTTCCGTGAAATGAAGTCCTGCTGTCGGAGCTGCAACAGAACCCTCGTCTTTAGCATAAACTGTCTGGTAGCGTTCAAAATCCAGCTTTTTTAAATCATCATTTGCCATTTTTCGTTCAATATATGGCGGAAGCGGTATATTTCCGTTTCGATGAAGTACATCAAGAACGTTATCACCGGCATAGATTAATTCAACAAGCCATTCTCCGTTTTCTTCAAGTCGTTTAACAGCCTTGACAGATAATTCATCGCTTATTTTTATAATTGTATCGGGCTTTACTCTTTTTGACGGTTTAATTAAAACATCCCACAAGTGCAGCCGTTGTTCTGTTTGTTTTAATAAAAATACCTCAATCTTTGCCCCTGTGTCTTTGTGACCGATAAGACGTGCAGGGAGAACTTTTGTATTATTCATCACAAGAAGCGTATCTTTATCAATTAAATCAACGATGTCATAAAAATGCTTATGAGAAATGGTTCTATCCTTTCGGTTTAGAACCATCATTCTCGAATTATCTCTTTTATCCGCAGGCATCTGCGCTATTAATTCTTCAGGTAAATTGTAATCATATTCAGATAAAAGCATTTTGTTTCTTCCGTTATTAATCTTTAGGCTGAATTTTTTTAGCATCCGCAACCTCGTTGTCGCTTGCTAAAATTCCGGCACGTTCCTGCTCTTTATCAATTTGTTTATTTACAATTACTGTTTGTAAAATCTGAATAACGTTGCTTGTTACAAGGTACAGCAAAACTCCGGCAGGAATAGGGATTATCACGAATGTACCGATAATCATAATCGGCATAAATGTACCCATAGATTTTTGTATAGCTTCCTGTGTAGGATCAAGCTGTGCATCTTTGCTTTTTTGAGATGCCATCATTACTTTTTGTGATGCAAACATTGTCAAAGCAAATAAAGCAATCAATACAAATACATCCCAGTGGAATGATCTTGAAGATGCAGTTGTAGGTACGGATGCAGCTAAAACACTTCCCTGTTTTGTGAACGTAACATTTTCGATTTCTTTATTTGTCATATCAGTAACAGCAATTTCAGCTTTTTGGATTTGGTCAAGCTGTGCAAATTTTAAGTTTAAGTGATCTAAATCGATTTTAAAGTCAATATTTTCGCCGGGTTTGAAATCACCTTGAATTTCAATAGCTTTGTTTGGATCTTTAACTTTAACGTTTTCAAGAGTTTCATCAGGCAAATAAACAGTTGCAGTTTTTCCAAGTACAAAAGTATCGTTTTGTGAAACTCCGAAAGTTCCGTCATAAGAACGTCCAGCTGTAGCTCTTAATGTTGTATCCAGTCTGCTCAAGAAACCGAATGAAGTATCACCTGCAATTTGGATAAATTGCGGGCTCATCAAAGCTGTATATAAAAGAATGAAAATAGGTAATTGAATTAATAAAGGCAAACATCCGCCCATAGGGTTAAACTTATTTTCCTTATAGAATTCCATAAGTTTTTGCTGCATTTTTTGCGGATCACTTTTATATCTGTCCTGAATAGCCTTAATTTTAGGCTGCATAGTCTGCATCATTTTCATAGAACGCTGTTGAGAAACGTTCAACGGCCACATAGCAAGTCTTATAACAACAGTTAATAATATAATTGCAAATCCGTAATTTCCTACAATAGAAGCTAATGCTTTAAGTGCTTCAATGGTTAAAGTTGTAAAATCCAATTTCCCTAATCCTCATTTAATAGTGTAAAATCTCTCTTTTAAAACTGTATTATAAAATAAAGACCAAGTCAACAAATTATAAATATAGCAATTTTTTTCATGTTTATGTTTTTATATAAATATAAAAATTCAGAAAGGGAAAATTTATGTTGGAAGCAATCGGTACAAATCTTGAATTTACGGCAGCTATGCCTTCAAATCAATATTCACAGACTATCGGGGGGGGGGCAGTCTAAAAGCTTCTAAACCCGACGAATTTGTAAAACAGGATAAGAAAGAGAATAAAAAACTTACAACAGGGCAAAAGGTTGGTATAGGTGCAGGAGTTCTGGCATTAGGCGGAATTGTTACTGCCGCAATACTGACTAAAGGCAAAACTTTAAATCCGGCAAATTTTGCAGAGCATATCGATTTTAAACCGGCTCAAACAATGGAGGAGGCAATTGAATTTGCAAAGAAAAATTTTGGTGTTAAGAAATTTGATCTGGGTAATGATTTAGAGCTTGCAAACTGGGTTAATGAAGGACTGGTTAATATTAATAACAGATTTAAAGGAAAAGCTCAAATGCCGCAAAACATTCTTTATGATAAAAAAGTTTGTGAGAAGTTGAGTAAAGGTGAAGAGGGATTGATGCCTGCTTATCATCAACCGTCAACTAAGACACTTGGTATTAACAAAAATGCTTTTGATACGGTAAAAAATGAATTTGAAAAATTAGTTAATGAAAATTTGTTAGCTGCTGAAAAAATAAAAGAAACGAAAAAAGTGTCGGGATATACTTTGGTTTCACGTCTTTTTGAACGTGAAGTAACTCCCGAGGGAACATTTATACCAATTCCTTTGATAGATAAAGGATTACAGGCTAGATTTATGGGGTTTCTGCATAAGTATAGAACAGCGCCGGATACTTTTACCAGATTTGATGCATTTAGTGCAATTCAACTTCATGATGATTTGTTGGGCGCAGCGGAAAAAATATTTAAAAATCCTTTAGATACAATTAAAGATTTATTAAAGAATGAAGATGTACTAAAAAAACTTGCAGACAAAAATATTTCAGTTAAAACTATAGATGAATATTCAAAATTGTCTAAAAAAGACCAAATTCTATCCTGTATGAATTTGATTAATGCTTCTGGTCTGGATCATCCTGTTCAGGGAACGTACAGAGGAAATTCAAAATTCGATTTCATATATCATGAGATGGGACATTTACTTCATGATATGAATACATCCTTAAATGATTGGTTTTTTGGTCGATTATCAGGTAAATCTGAAAAATTGTTTAAATCTGATCTTAATAAGCAAAAAATTGCAGGACAAATTTCATGGTATGCACAAACTTCCCCTGCCGAATTTGTTGCTGAATGCTTTAATGCACTTTGTGCAGGAAGAAAACTTCCTGATGATGTTATGAAAATGTATGAATATTACAAAGGTCCAAAGTTGCCAGAAATGTAAAAAAGACAGCCAAATGGCTGTCTTTTTATAAATGGTCGGGATGACACGATTTGAACGTGCGACCCCCTCGTCCCAAGCGAGGTGCGCTACCAAGCTGCGCCACATCCCGACAGTTATTTAATTTTCAAATGTTCCACATTTGAAAAGTGCGCTACCACCTCTCGTGAAACAATTCACCGGATTGTTTCACTCGGCAGAGTGCCACATCCCGAAGGTGTATGTCACTTATAGGCGACAAGTTTTATTCTAAAATAAACATTTTTAAACGTCAAGGGCTTTTATAAAAATTTTTTATTGCTTTTTACTTTCTATAATTGCCTGTTTTGCAGCTACTCCAAGTCCTAAGCCTGCAATTACATACGTCAACCACGCAAATAAATAGTTACGTCTTAACGGACTTAAGTTTACGGATTTTCCCAGAGTTGCTTTCGCTGCTTTAACTCCTCTTATTGAGGCAAGTCCTTCTTCTGCAATTGTAGGCAGGAATGATGCAAATCCGATTACTCCGGCATTGCGTTCTATAAAGTTCGGCTTGTCATCTTTTCGTTTAAATAATCCGTTAAGCACAAGTAATGCTGTCGGAACGGCTGAAACATACATACGTGATTTTTGAAGCAGTTTCAGAAATTTTCCTTTATGGGCATTTATGGCATGCCCCAGTTCGTGAAGTATCAGTGAAGGTTTTGATTTTGGAGCAACCGCAAGTTTGCAGTTATCTGAATAGAATGCATTTTCTCCTCTTGCCACCGGACCTAAAGCTTCTTGAATATCTTTTGAATAATTCTTTATATTATATTTATCAATAAAATCAACTTTTACATTAAGCTTATTTTTCTTAACCATATTTTCTGCGACTTTTTTTACGTCTGTTTCATTAGTAAATTCTTCGCCTTTCATAAGCTCGTTGCCGCAGTATTCAGAGGCTTTATGTAGAAATAATGCAAATGCCTGCAAAATACCTGCTGATGCAGCAGTCCTTGCAGCATCAGGCGTTTGAGGCTCCTGTCGGTTTTTAACCGGGCGCACGGGAGCATTATTATTCGGTACCAAATAATAATTTGAATTTTTATTATAATCTGCTTTTATACTACTTAAACCGTTCACGTTTTCTATAAAACATGAAAAGATGTAAAATTGCCATAATGTTAAGAAAATAATAGCGGGCTATACGGGAATTCGGCAAACACACCCGCCATTATATTCTGAAGAAATTAATCAATTTTGCTGAACATATCTTTGTCGGCACCGCATATTGGACAAGTCCAATCATCAGCAAGATCTTCAAATTTTGTACCTTCTTTTTCTTCGTCAAAAATCCATTCACAAACATCACATTTATATCTCATTTTTTATCTCCTTTTGTGTTATAATTAATCTATGAAACATATATTTGAACAAAAAGTTTTTTATTCTGATACAGATGCTTACGGCGTTGTGTGGCACGGTTCTTACTTAAGGTGGCTGGAAATGGGACGTGTAGAGTGGTGTGAGATGAAAGGCTTTAACCTTATTGACCTTAAAGCACAAGATATTGTCCTGCCGGTTGTTAATTTAAATGTCAGATATAAGTCATCTGCAAAACTTAATGACAACTTAATTATTGAAACTTGGATAGAAAAATTCAATAGTCTTTCGGTTACCTTTAAGCAGGTTATCAAATCCAAAGAAACAGGCAAAACATTTATCGAAGCCGAAGTTGATGTTGTAGCGATTTCCAATGAAGGAAAACTTTATAGAAGAATGCCCGATGTTTTGGCTGATATTTTTGAAAAGGAGCTGGATTTATGTCAGGTATCCGTTTAAATAAATATATTGCATCTTCAGGTCTTTGTTCCAGAAGAAAAGCTGATGAGCTTATTGAACAGGGGTCTGTGAATGTTAACGGAAAAATAGTAAAAGAGCTTGGCTACCTTGTTCAGCCAAAGGATAAAGTATTTATTAACCAAAAACTTATCAGACCTGCCAAACACGAGTATTACAGATTTTATAAACCTGCCGGTTATATAACAACTGCGGATGATGAAAAAGGGAGAAAGACAATTTATGATTTGCTTCCCGAAAATCTTCTCGGGTTGAAACCCGTAGGACGTCTTGATAAGGATTCTACGGGGCTGTTAATTTTGACAAATGACGGCGACTTAATTAATGAACTTACGCATCCGTCTGTTAAAGTTCCTAAAATTTATCTCGTTTCAGTTGATTCAAGAGTTCATAAGCATGAGCTTGAACAAATGGCTAACGGTATTGAAATCGAACCGGATAAAACTGCATATGCTGATATTCAGGTTATTGAAATGGATAACAAACATACTGTGATGCGAATAACTTTATATCAAGGATTGAACAGACAAATAAGAAAAATGTTTGAACATTTCGGTTATGAAGTTAAAACATTAAAACGTATTCAGCATGCAACTTTAACTTTAGACGGGTTAAAACGTGGTGAATTTAAGCCAATAAAACCTATTCAGATTAGAGAATTGAAAAACTTTTTAAACAGGATTTCAAAGCAATGAAAAGAATAGCGGTTTCAGGAAATATTGCATCAGGAAAAACTACCGTTCAAAAAATTCTTGAAAAACAAGGGTACAAAGTTCTTGATACGGATGACGTGTCAAGGGATATTCTGACAGTAAACAATAAAACTTTGTACGATGCTTTTAAGGACTATGATGTATTTGAAAACGGTGAGTTTTCAAGGTATAAAGTTGCACAGCTCATATTTTCCGATGAACCTGCAAGGCTATTGATAGCTTCAATTATGCATCCTCAAATCGCAGAGGTTATTAAGAAATTTTTTGAAGAGAATAAATCTGAAGAACTGCTTTTTGTTGGTATACCTTTATTATTTGAAGCAAAAATGGAAAATTTATTTGATAAAATCATTTTTGTTTATACAGATGATGATATACGTCTTGAAAGGCTTTTGAAGCGCAACAGTTATACGTTGGAGCATGCAAAAGCCCGTATAAATTCACAGATGCCGCAGGACGAAAAAGTTAAGTTGAGTGATTATCTGGTAAATAATAACGGAAATCTTTCCGGGCTGGAAGGTCAAGTTGCTAAGCTAATTGAACAAATCCGCTGATTTTGCTGTCATTTGCACTATAATTCCTATATGCAACTTTGTCAGAAGTGTTACCTTCAATTGTTTTAAATGTTCCGTCAGAGTTTACCTCTGCTACCACACCTGTGTGTGATATTCCGTTTTTGAATATAACTACATCACCGGGTTTTACGCTGTTTGCGATAACTGATGACTTATTGGAAGTATTTGTTGTGTCCAGATAACAGTTGTTATTTTTACCCCATTGTCTTAAGCCTTCAACAGATGATGAACCAAATCCTGACGGAATTGATTTACCATTTTTTTTGTATGCCTCTTTTACAACATGTGTTACGAAATCTGCACACCAGGCTTCATTTCTGCCCTGTGTGAATAATTTGTATGAATTGTCTGCTTCATTGAATCCTATGTACTGTTTTGCGTTTGAAACAATATCTTTTCCCATATTACCGCTAAGTCTGTATGAGGTATTTGTTCTGTAAATTGTATTTTTATTTGATATTTGGGGTGCATATAAAGTATTATACAAATTAAATAACCCTGTACTGCCGTAAGAACTCAAACCTCCGCTGCCTGTCTTACTGTTAAAGCTGTACAGGTAATTCGTATTACCGGTATTTAAATTGAACTTTAATAAACTCAACGTAATATCCCCTTAAAATTTCCTCTATAGATATAAAGTATTTTTTAAGTGAAAAATTGCCTTTAATGTAAACTTTTTTAAACAGGTATAAATGTATATAGTCTGTCGGATTTTAAAATATCATCTTCAAGTCTGTCACTGCATCCTTTTCCGTTGCCCAAAGTAATAAGAACATGTCCGTCCTCCCCTATGTTCTCGGTTTTGCCGTTCTTATCTGTACAAGGCTCGTAAGCATCGTATACGATTATGCAGCCGGCTGGAAGTTTGGAAAGTTCATCGCCTTTTAAGCGGACTTCTTTAAAATTCGGGTTTGCTCTGAAAATATACTTGCAGTACTCGCCGTTGCCGTTAACATAATCTCCTAAGCCTGTATCTCTTACTGCTTCTTTTACATATTTTGCACACAGCGGTTCACTTGCTTTTGCGGGAAGCCCGGCAAGAACTCTTTGAGCTAAGGCTTCCCCGTTCTTTTTGTTGTATTCAACACCTTTAATAATAATTTTTTCTTTCTTCTTTTCGGTGTTTTTTGCTTCTTGAATTTCTGTTTCAGCTGAAACGGACTTTGAGCTCTCTGTATTTTTACCTTCACTAATCACGAGAGAATCTTCCAGTTTTGGAATGTAATAATCTGCCTGCTGCCATATAGAATTTTGCAGCGGCATTGGAAATATTTGAAAATAATTCATAGGCATAAAAAAGTTCATGTATGGATTAAACATGCATGGATTAACAGACATATACGAATAATTAAATCCGAAATTGAATAACAATTATTTCCCCTTGTATTTCCCCTGTTGATTATATAAAGTATTTTATTTAATAAAAATTGCTTATTGTTAAAAAAAGTTAAAAAAAATCCTGCTATATTACCTTAGTGCCGGCAATTACCCCAATAGCAGGAAAGAAATTATTTAGTTGTGAATAAATAATTAATGTATGTTATCCTTTCTGGTTCCTGTTAAATAACCCGGTATAATATGAGCAGCAGGGATTATTCTTGATGCTGCTTTAGCAAGTTTAGTGCCGGAATTTGAAACTGAAGTTACAAGACAAACGTTATCAAATTGAACAGCCCAGTCTTTCCAGGTGAGCTTTCTGTATGAATTTTCATTAAAGACTTCTTCATTTATTACTCTTGATACCTTGTTACCTGCTATTACGCCTGCTATTAAGCTTGCAAAACCAAAAGCAAACTGAATAGATTTTGTAATTGGAGGGAAATTATATTTTTTATTTAGAGTTTTGTTTAATCTAATACCTCCGCCTACAAACAATGTAGGAATAATATAGTTTCCGGTTAATTGCACAATGCCTTCTTTGGCTTTAGCTTTTATGTTTTTTATATCAGTGGCAGAGCCCAGTGCAAAACCGCCTAAGATTGATGATGAAGCTATTTTTATTACATCAGCTTCTTTAAGTTCAAGTTTTTTGAAAACATCAAGAGTTTCCTTAGGTTTTTTAATAAATGAACCCGGAATTTTAACTCCATGTTTTCTTGAGATAACTGCTAATGCAGCTGCTACACCTGCAGTGCTTCCGATAACGGAAGCTGTTTTTGTTAAAGTATCAGCTTTATTATTGTATTGAGATAAATTTGTATTATTTATTTTATTAACACTTAAAGTCATTTTGTTTACTTTCTAAAAGAAAGTTCCTCCTGTAAAAAAACTGATAATCAATTTGTAAGGATATTTAAACTCCGTTTGAAATTAATTTCAACAGCAAAAATTAAATCTTAATGCTATCTTAACGCCGGATAAAAAAACTTAATTCTATTTTGATATTATGTATGATAAAATCTGATTTATGTTAGGGAATACCAATAAAGAAGAGCATATTCTTGTTTGTTTATCAAGTTCTCCTTCAAATCCGAAGGTGATAACAGCAGCTGCTGAAATGGCAAATGTTTATAATGCATCTTTTACTGCTTTATATATAGAAACATCCAGACCTTTGACAGAAGATAATAAAAAAAGATTAAATGATAATACACAGCTTGCCAGACAAAATGGTGCCAAAATAGTTACGGTAAGCGGTGATGATATTGCTTATCAGGTTTCCCAATATGCAAAGGCAGGTAATGTTACAAAGATAATTATCGGTCGTTCCGGTTATAAGCCGAGCCGTTTTTTTACTCCGCCTAATTTTATTGATAAGCTTATAGGGCTTACACCTGATATTGAAATATATGTAATTCCCGATAAAGCACAGAAGTTATACATAGGACAGGGGCAGAACGAACAATTCCGTCTTCCGAAAATTTCTGTTAAAGATATTATAAAATCTCTTGCTGTTCTTACTTTAGTTACTTTGATAAGCTTCGTTTTCAGAATGCTGAACATCAATGAAGCAAATATAATAATGGTTTATATTCTTGGCGTTGTTTTGATAGCTTATATTACTGACAGTAAGTTGTTTAGTATAATTTCATCTTTGCTTGCGGTTATGATTTTTAATTTTTTCTTTATTGTGCCGTATAAGTCACTGACAGCATATAATTCAGGTTATTCGGTAACTTTTGCTGTAATGTTTGTTGTTGCATTACTTGTAAGTTCTGTTGCCAAAAAAGTCAAAGAACAGGCGAAAAATTCTTCCTTAAAAGCTTACAGAACAGAGGTTATGCTGGAAATGAGCCAAAAACTTCAGCAATGTTCAAGTAAAAAAGAAATAACCGAAACTACACGTGAACAGTTAATAAAACTTTTGAATTGCAACGTTGAATTGCTTCCTGAGAGTAATAATGATGAGATTGCACAATGGGTATTTAAGAATAACAAGCAGGCAGGAGCTGCAACCGTGAATTTTTCTAAATCGGCTGAATATTATCTGCCTGTAAGTAATATGAATAAAGTTTTTGCAGTCGTAAAAATTGCAGATAAAGAAATAAGCGAGTTTGAAAAAAGTCTTTTAATTGCCATGTTGAGAGAATCTGCTCTGGCTTATGAAAAAGATGCTATATCACAATTAAAAAATGAACTTATTATAAAAAATAATCAGGAAGAGCTGCGTTCTACTCTTTTAAGGGCAATTTCACATGATTTGAGGACACCGTTAACAGGAATTTCGGGTTATGCAGAATTGTTAATGAGAAACTTTTCAAAAATATCAGATGATAAAAAACTTGAGATATATACAGATATTTATGATGATTCTATCTGGCTTTTGAACTTAGTAGAGAATTTGCTTTCCATAACAAGATTTGACAGAGAAGAAATAACAATTAAAAAAGAAACAGAATTTGTTGCAGATGTTATATCTGAAGCATTGTCGCATCTGGGAAGGAAAAAGGATGATTTTAATGTTAAAACTGATATAGAAGATGAAGCATTATGCGCCAAAATGGATGGAAAACTTATTGCCCAGGTAATTTTTAATCTGGTTGATAATGCAATGAAATATTCACCTGTAAAAACATCTGTAACAGTCAGTGCAAAAGCAGTCGGCAGATATATCGAAATCTCCGTAGCAGATGAAGGAAACGGTATAAAAGATGAAGATAAAAAGAAAATTTTTGATATGTTTTATACTGTTAATAATTCTATAGCTGACGGCAGGCGGGGGCTTGGTCTGGGACTGGCGCTTTGCAAGGCGGTTGTATCTGCGCATGGGGGTGTTATAGAAATTAAAGATAATAAGCCGAAAGGTACGATTTTTTCATTCAAATTGATAGGAGAATTTTATGAATAAAGGTACAATTCTTGTTATAGAAGACGATAAAATGATACAAAATCTAATGGCAACTACCCTTGAGATCAGCAATTACAGCTTCCAAATCGCTTCTAATGCTGAACAGGGAATATTAAAAGCTGCATCATATAATCCTGATGTGATAATCCTTGATTTAGGACTGCCCGATATGGACGGTATAGAGGTTATTAAAAAAGTACGTTCATTCTCCTGTGTTCCTATTATTGTTGTCAGTGCAAGAATTGATAATGACGATAAAATAGAAGCTTTAGATGCGGGAGCTGACGATTATTTAACAAAACCGTTTAATACGGAAGAACTTCTTGCAAGAATAAGGGTTGCATTAAGACGTAAAAATTATTCGGGAGAAGAAAGTATTCAATCTTCGGTATTTACTAACGGCAGCTTAAGAATAGATTATGCTCAAGGCTGTGTATATGTAGAAGACAAAGAAATTCATCTGACAGCAATTGAATATAAACTTTTATGTCTGCTTGCCAAAAATCTGGGCAAAGTTTTAACTCATAATTACATAAAAAAAGAAATATGGCTTGATGATAACGGGTGTGATTCGCAGTTGTCATTAAGAGTATTTGTAACAAATTTGCGAAAGAAATTAAATGCATCAGATTATATAAAAACTCATATAGGTATCGGTTACAGAATGCTTCAGGTTGCAGCTGACAGTTCATCCGGTTCATAGTATGTAAAAATATGTAAAAATAGTTAAAGAATAACATAGTAAATGCCGATAATTATTATGAGGTTAGTCATGTTTGATAATATTTATACATTTTATGATGATGCTGAATATATTATTACTGAATTTAATGTAAATAAAGTAATTAAACTTTTGAAAAAACGTATTGAAAACGGAGAGGAAACTGCTCCTAATTATGCTTTTCTTGCAAGTACTTATTTTCATAAAAATGACAATGTAAATGCGCTTAAGTGTGCTTTAAAGTCTAAAAAACTGGATGAGAATTATTTTTATGCTGATTATATAACAACATTGATATATATTGATGAGGGAAACTCCTGCAAGGCTGAAAAATACCTTTCAAATCTTTTTGAAAAGGCTCCGCAAGATTATTACTTCGGGTATTTCGCCGCCATAGCTCTTTACTATCTGAAACAGGAACCTGATATAGCCCAGAATTATGCAGAGAAGCTAAAGCTGATTAATGCAGATACACCTGATTATGCCTATATGAAAGCTCAGGTATATTTCTATGAGCAGGATTATAAAAACTCGTTAAAGTATTCCGTCATCGCATTAAAGAAAGGTTTTCTTAATATTGACTTCTCCATGTTGTTATTAATATTGCTGTCTGCCTTTTTTACGGTCTTCAAACAATCAAATTATATGAATTTCTGTGAATCTTTTTGCACCTTATTTTTGCCCGAAGAGGTAAAGTATTACAGCCGCTCGGGGATTTATATGTATGACAATCCGAAAAAGGCATTGGAATTAATCAATAAAGCTTGTAAAATTAATCCTAAACCTCAATATTTGCTGAGAAAAGCAGAAATATATCTTTTGCAGGAAAATATCAATGAAGCTATAGAAATTTATAAAGATATTCTGGAAAAAGACAGCTCATACACACAGTGTTATTATATGCTAAGTTGTTCTTACAGGGCGGTTGAAGATTACAAGTCCTGTTTGGAATACGCAAATAAGTCAATTTTGAATAATATCAATGTGGAAAGTGCATATTATATGAAGGCTGCCTGTTTAAGAAAGCTTAAAAAACCTGAAAAAGCTCTTGAAACTATGAAAAAAATGGAAAAAGAATTTCCGTTCAGCTATAACTTAAATTATTATTTTTCTCAGGTCTATGCTGATTTGCAAGATTATAAAAATGCATTAATCCATATCAACAAACAGCTTTTGATAGAAAAAGATGCAATGAATTACGGTGAAAAGACCTGTTTTCTTTTCAGGCTTGAAAGGTTTGATGAGGCTATAGAAGCAGCAAACAAAGCATTAGAGTTTGGAGAAAACGGAAATACTTATTACTGGCTGGCATGCTGTTATGAAGCAAAAGAAGAATATACGAAAGCCCTTGAATATATTAATAAATCAATTCTTCTTGGTGAAAATGACTGCTGGACATTCTGGCATAAATCAAGCATAATGGGTGCTTTAGGTAAAAATAAAGAAGCTGAAATTGCTTACAAAAAAGCTATTGAGCTTGGTTTTGCAGAATAAAGCCTGCTTCGGCTTTTCCCATATCTACCATATCAAAAGGTTTATTTATATCGTCTGTGACTTCATAATCCTGAGGCATTAACTCAAAAATTTTATCTATATCCGCAATGCCTTTGAACAAATAGAATTTGTTGACATTTTTCATATACAGTCCGAATGTACCTTCCTTCTCAAGGGATTTTAAAAATTCTTTTTTAATAGCATTTTTGGTAAAGCCGTCAAAAATGTAATCTTTTTGTAATTCGCAGTGAGTTTTTAATGTTTCCAGCAATACGTAAGGTTCAATCCATTTAGTCAGAATTTTATGCATATTATACCTCTATGGTTTCATTTTCCTGACTTTGAAACTGCATTTCATAAAGTCTTCTGTAATTGCCGTTATCAATTTTCATTAACTCATCATGTGTGCCGAGTTCCATAAGTTTACCTTCGTTTATAACTGCAATTCTGTCCGCATTTTTAATTGTTGATAATCTGTGTGCAATAACAAATACGGTTTTATTTTGAATTAAGTTATCAAGAGCTTTTTGTACAATAGCTTCAGATTTGTTGTCCAGTGCTGAAGTTGCCTCATCCAAAATTACAATAGGAGAATCTTTAAGCATTGCTCTTGCGATTGCTACACGCTGGCGCTGCCCTCCTGACAATGAAGCTCCACGTTCTCCGACAAACGTATCAAGTCCGTTTTCCAAAGTATGTGCAAATTCATCTAAATGAGCCATAGCTACTACTTTTTCCAGCTGTTCGCTGCTTGCTTTTTCGTTACCCATTAAAATATTGTCTTTTATGGAGCCTGTAAACAAGAAATTGTCCTGAAACACGAAAGAAATATTGTTTCTTAAAGATTTAAGGTCAAAGTTTCTAATATCAACTCCGTCAAAAAGAATTTCTCCTTGAGCAACATCGTAAAATCTTGGCAATAAGCTTACAACCGTACTTTTGCCGCCACCTGAATTACCTACCAGTGCTATGGTTTCGTTTTTGTTAACAGTAAGGTTAAAGTCTTTCAAAACAGGTGTATCAGGTTCATACTCAAAATAAACATTCTTAAATTCGATAGAATTTTTTAAACCGTTTAATTGAACAGCATTTTCATTTGTTGTGATATTCGGGTGTAAATCAAACAGTTCAAACACCCGTCCCATAGCAACAAATGTTGTTTGAAGACTTGTTAATGTGTTTCCTAAAGTTTTTGTAGGTTTATATAATAACAATAATGAAGTAACGAAAGAAGCAAAACTACCTGCAGTCATTTGCCCGGAAAGTATTAAGTGGTTTCCGTAAGCCATAACAAGAGCAATACCGATAGAACATACAAAATACATAATAGGCGACATCCAGCCGACCCTTTTGGTTAAAGACATAACAAGGTGGAACTGTTCGTTAATCTGATTTTCAAATTTTTGGTTTTGTTCACCCTGTAAATTGTAAGCCGTAACGATTTTATTGCCTGCAAATGTTTCGTTAAAATTGGTATTCATATCACTTGAAACAACCATATTTGCATTGGAAACTTTTTTAATTCTTTTTCTTATAAGTGTAACAGGCGTTATTGCTATACCCATTACCGTAACTCCTATTATTGCAAGCTGCCAGGAGTTATATAATAATACTCCTACAAGTCCTATAAGACCGAAAAATGTTGCTATAAAAGATTTCATATTATTAATAATATCTTTAGAAGCAGTATCAGGGTCGGTTAAAAATCTTGCAAGTATTACGCCTGATGAGTTAACATCATAAAATTGAGGATCCATTTGGGTTAATTTTTTGAATAAATCAACTTTTAAAGAGTTTGAAATTTTATTACCTGTCCAGTCTGTAAGATAGTTGCTGACATATTTAAGAATACCTTGAAATAAAGCAAAGCCTACAATGCCGAATGGAATTATTGCAGCAAGCCATGCTTGAGTATAAACAGTATGCCCCATAAATGTCCAGGTGTCTTGCGGTGTTCCGTTAACCACATAGTCAAGATACGGTTTTAAAGACAATGCAACAACACCGTCAAGTAAACCTAACGGCACAGCTATTGCAAGGTTAATAAAAACACGTCCCATTACAGGCTTTATATATGGGAATATTCTTTTTATTAAAAGTCCGTAATTAAAAGCATTTTCAGAAACACTTTTTTTTAATTTATAATCCATTCACATTTCCCTTCTCAATTATTGTTTTAACAACATGCTATTATTATTTCATAAAAATTTTTAATTTACAAAAGGTGATTGCAAAACACTTTTGTGCTATATTTTAACCATATTAAGAATAACAGGAGAGAACGGATATGAAAATTTGTGTTATAGGAACAGGGTATGTGGGACTTGTTGCAGGTACATGTCTTGCAGATATGGGCAATGATGTGATTTGTGTAGACAACGATTTAAAAAAACTGGAAATGCTTGAAAAAGGAATCGTTCCTATATATGAGCCGGGCTTGGAAGAACTTATAAAAGCAAATGTCATGGAGGGTCGTTTGACTTTTTCTTCAAATTTGGCTGAAGCTGTTCAAAAATCTCTTGTTTGTTTTATAGCTGTCGGTACTCCGCAAAGTGAAGACGGTTCTGCCGATATGCATTTTGTAATGGATGTTGCTGAAAGCATCGGTAAAGCAATTAACGGTTATAAGGTTATTGTTGACAAGTCAACCGTTCCAGTTGGTACAGCCGATAAGGTTAAAGCTGCTATTGAAAAATATTATGACGGCGAATTTGATGTTGTTTCAAATCCGGAATTTTTAAAACAAGGGGCTGCGGTTGATGATTTCTTAAAGCCTGATAGAGTAGTTATCGGTTCAAATTCACCACGTGCAACAGCAATCATGCAGGAAGTTTATGCTCCGTTTTTCAGAACAGCCAGCAGATTTGTAATCATGGATGTTAAATCGGCAGAAATGACTAAATACGCCGCAAATTCATTTCTGGCAATTAAAATTTCATATGCTAATGAAATTGCCAATATTTGTGAGGCTGTAGGTGCTGATGCCGAAATGGTGAGAATAGGCATGTGTTCTGACAAAAGAATTGGTTCTCAATTCCTGTTCCCGGGGTTGGGATATGGCGGAAGCTGCTTCCCGAAAGATGTTAAAGCCTTATTAAAGACTGCAAAAGACCACAATTGCGGACACAGGTTGATAGAATCGGCAGATGAAGTAAATAAAGAACAAAGAGTAATTTTTATAAATAAAATTCTTAGTAAATATGGTTCTGATATAAAAGGAAAAACATTTGCGGTCTGGGGACTGACTTTCAAACCAAAAACAAATGATATGAGAATGTCTCCTGCCATAACAATTATTAATGCAATATTAGAACTTGGCGGAAAAGTGCAGGCATACGATCCGAAGGGATTTGAACAGGCTAAAACAATATGGGGCGATAAAATTACTTATGCCAAAAGCTCATATGATGCCCTTAATGGAGCAGATTGTATGTTATTGCTTACAGAATGGAATGAATTCAGAAGACCTGATTTTGATAAAGTAAAAGAATTATTGAAATCGCCTGTAGTATTTGACGGCAGAAATCAATATGATGCAGAACGCATGAAACAGCGGGGATTTGAATATATCTGCGTAGGTAAAAGAAATTAAAAAAAAACACTCCTCAAGGAGTGTTTTTTTAGTGGTGGGCCCGGAGAGACTCGAACTCTCACACATCACTGCGCTAGATCCTAAGTCTAGTGCGTCTACCAATTTCGCCACAGGCCCGTAGGTAATTTATTAAGTTTTCAATGGTGACTGCGAAATTGCCAGACTACGTCTACCAACCTCTCGAAAAACAATACCCAATTGTTTTTCTCGGCAGAGTGCCACAGACCCGTAGGTCTTATATTAACTTAATGCCAAACTCAATAAATTGATAGTTTTAGCGCATATATCTAATCTAGCCTGAAAATAATTTCATGTCAAGAGTTGTGTTTTATATTTTCAGGATGGGCAGAATTGGAAAGTATTATTTCGTAATACTCGTTTTTATCAATATTTACACCCATATTTTTCGGGTCTGCAAATTTTTTCTTTTTATTTTTATTTAATAATTTTTTATAATCGCCTGCCATGCCTTTTATTATATTACAAAATCTTAAAAGCTACTTGAAATTTAAACTCCTTTGGTCTACCATTATTTTACGTGCGTCGATGTATTTGTGGAGCATCGATTAAAGGAATTAATTTAAGTACGAAATTATAATTATAAAGGAAATTGAAATGAACCCTATTATTGATGAATTGGAAAAATCTTATTTAAGAGAAAACCTTCCGGATGCTAATCCCGGCGATACCGTTAAAGTTTTTGTAAGAATTATCGAAGGTAACAAAGAAAGAACTCAGGCTTTTGAAGGAACCGTTATTAAAAAACATGGTTCAGGTATTAACAAAACTATTACTGTTAGAAAAGTATTTCAAGGCGTTGGCGTAGAACGTGTATTCTTACTTAACTCTCCAAGAATTGAAAAAATTAATGTTCTTAGAAAAGGTGATGTAAGACGTTCTAAATTGTACTACTTGAGAGAACGTTCAGGTAAAGCAACTCGTATCAAGGAAAAAATTGAAAAAAGATAAGCTTCATATTCATTGGTATCCGGGACATATTGCGAAAGCTGAAAAAAAATTAAAAGAACAGCTTTCTTTAGTAGATGCCGTAATTGAAGTTTTAGATGCGAGACTGCCTTTTTCAAGCAGTTATGATAATATTACGAGGCTTTTAGGTGAAAAGCCTCGTTTAATTTTGCTTAATAAAGCTGATTTAACCGATAAATCTGAATTAAAAAAATGGATTAGTGTGCTTGAAGAAAAGACAGGCTTTCCTGTTTTGACAACTGATGCTAAAAATTCAAAAGATTTAAGTTATATTGTAAAAAAGGCTGTAGAACTTTCTGAACCTAGAATACAGGCTTTGATGAAAAAAGGACTTTTGAGAAGACCTGCAAGAGTTATGGTTGTTGGCATGCCTAATGTTGGTAAATCAAGCATCATAAACAAACTTACCAGATCGTCAAAAACAAAAATAGGTGCAAAAGCAGGGGTGACAAGACAGCAGCAATGGGTTAGAATTAATCCTCAGCTTGAACTTTTGGATACTCCTGGGATTATTCCAATGAAGCAGGAAGATCAGGAAAGAGCAAAAAAACTTGCTTTTGTAAACGCAGTTTCTGAAAATGCATATTCTAACGAAGCTGTTGCAAAAGAACTTTTAGCTTTGCTTGACGAAAAGTATTCGGATATTACGAAGGAATTTTACAAAGTTGATAATTTGACAATAGATGATATTGCAAATGCGAGAAATTGGATTGTATCAGGCGGTAATCCTGATGTTGAGAGGACATCTGTTTATATTTTAAGAGATTTCAGAGAAGGCAAAATCGGGAAATTTATTTTGGACAATATTGAGGAGTGATTATGGCTCGAAAATTAAAGACAAATTTAACAGCAGAGTCACATATAATACAGCTGTTTACATTTGATTTAAACCAGAAAAGAGTTGTGATAGGAACAGATGAAGCAGGCAGAGGCTGCGGAGCGGGCGGTGTATTTGCAAGTGCCGTATGTTTCAAAGAACGTTCCCAAAAACTTGTAGAAGAACTTGCTGAAATGAATGACAGCAAGAAGCTTTCCAGGAAAAAAAGAGAAGCTCTATATGATATAATAAAAGAAAACACGGTAAATTCAACAATTTGTGTTGAAGTTGAAGAAATTGAAAGCATAAATATATTAAATGCTTCTTTAAAAGCAATGAGATTAGCATGTCAGGATGTAATAAATAAGCTTTACCCTATTCCTGAACAGCCTGAAAAACTTCTGGCACGCAATTTGCTCAGCCGCAGTGAAATAATGATACTTATTGACGGTAATAAACGAATTTGGGATTTTGATTATTCGCAAAGATATGTAGTAAAAGGCGACAGCCGTTCTGCATCTATTGCGGCAGCAAGTATTCTTGCTAAAGTCAGTCGTGACAGATATATGGAAAAGCTTGATGCAGAATTCCCCGAGTATAACTGGATTAATAATGCAGGATATCTTACAAAAGACCATATTGCAGCTATAGATAAATACGGTCTATGCAAGTATCACAGACCGTCGTATCTTCAAAAACATTTTGCAAAGCAAGAACAGCTGAGTTTGTTTTAATTATGGTTTGAAGGGATAGTCTTCTTTAAATTCCCAATCGTCGTGTTCAAGCAGACTGCTACAGGTTATTGGAGTTGACTTACATCTGATTAATTTTTTTTCTCTTGTATTATCCGCATCATTCCTGTATGTAATAAATTTTCCGCCCGGTCTGCCTTTTTCTCCACTCGGACATAGTAGAAACCTATAGATATCTCTGCCGTTTTCATTAGGCTTTTTTTCACCGTTATAGTCAAATATAAAATCTGTGCAGGAACCGTTGCGCAGCATTACAGTGCTTCCATCATTAAGTATAAATTTGAACAGCTTTGTTTTAGTATCTTTTTCTGTTTTTAAATATATAATATACTGTTTCAAGTATTTATTAAAAAATTCTTCTGTGTTTATGGCATCATTGTCGGAGTATTCTCCTGTATCTGGATCCGTTACATCCATTTCAGCTTTATCCCATTCTCCTGCAGGACCGTTTTCATTTTCTGAGAAAAGAATAGCTTGTGACATAATGCTGTAAAACTTTTTAAGTCTTGCAGATGCTTCTTTTTGCTTATGATTAGCAATTAATGACGGCATAGTAAGAGCAGCAACCACACCAATAATTCCGAGAGTAATTAAAACCTCAGCTAAGGTAAAAGCGCATGAGTATCCTAAAAAATTCCTAAAAGCCCCAATGTGGCGGGTCAAGCGGCTACGCTTGTCGGGGGGGGGGCAACCCTTAATGCTCTTGAATATAACATATTCAGCCTCCTTTTATATATTTTAATACTTCCTGACAGAGGCTTATGCCTCCTTTTTTATTATTTACTATGTTGCATAGTTTGTCAACCTAAATATCAAATAACTTATGAAGTCTTGTTTGAATGTCTTCTTCATCAAGGTCTTGTGTAATTTTATTTAAATCAATTGCCATTTGATAGTAATTTGCGGCATCATTTATAAAGCCCATAGCTTGACTTGCTCTTCCTGCATTAAAGTAAGCAAGAGTGTAGCTTGGATTCAGTTCTACCGCTGTTTCAAAATATTCAAGTGCTTCTTCGGCATCGCCTAAACCGTCTAAGTATAATATCCCCAAATTATTCTGGGCAAATTCATTGTCTGGATTTAAGTCAATGGCTTTGTGGAAGGAAACAAGAGCTTCTTCAAGAAAATCTTTTTCCCATAATGCAATACCTGCTTTTGAATAAGCTCTGTAATCTTCAGGGTTAAGCGTAATTGCATCGCAATATGCTCTTATGGCATTATCCAAATCATAAGCTGCCATGTGAACATCACCTAATGAAATATATAAATCATAATTATTCGGATCAAGGATTATGCCTGCCTGATAAGTTGATACCGCAGCCTCAATATTACCTTTAATTTCTGCATAGATAGAGCCTAAAGCCTGACAAACGATTGAAGTCCATTCTTTATCGGGATTTAATGCAATAGCTTTCTGGTAATGCTCAATTGCATCATCATAGAGCTCTGCTTTTGAATATGCATAAGCCAGAGAATTGTTATAGAACGGATTATCGGAATCTCTTTCCAATGCAAGTTTAAATGCACTTATGGAATTAATTTTATCTTCTTTTCTAAGGTATAAATGTCCGAGTTCATAATAAATTTGCGGGGTATCTATATCAAATTCAAGAAGTTTTTCATAACAATCAATAGTTTCATCAGTATTTTCCGGGAAATATGTCTGTAGTACAGTAGCAAGTTTTATAAGCACTTCTCTGTTAAGAGGATTTGCTTCAAGAACTTTTCTGTAGCAGTCAATTGTTAAATCCATTTCTTGATTTTTTAAAGCTAAGTCACCCATTTTGCTGTAAAAAATTTCACTGTGATTTGTTGCTGCAATAGCTTTTCTGTAGACGTTTTCTGCAGAAGGGTACATTTTGAATTTTTCTAAAAAGCCGCCTATTGTATTGTAACTGAACACAGAAAAATCATCTGACATGTTTTTATAAAACATCTTCATTGACGGTCTGTCCCATGCAAGCATTAGGCTTCCTGACAAGAAATAATACAAAAAGTTCAGATAGTCAGCAGCCGTGCCGTTTTTGGCATTAATTTTCTGCAAAATGGATTGGGATAATATTAATCTGGGTCTTCCTGACTTTAATTTTCCCATTTTAATGGCAGATTTAAATTCTGTTTCGGCAGATTTAAAATCCTGTGCCATTTTCATAAAAAATCCTGTATAAAGATGCGCATTGACGTTTTGCGGTGCAAGCGAAATTGCTGTTTTACATTGTTCAATAGCAGTATCAAGGCTTATTTGACCTTGTTCCCACATTAACGTTGCAAGTCTGTAATATGATTCCGGCATTGTAGGATCATATTTAACCGCATCTATGTAATTTTCTATAGCTTCTTCCAGATCGCAGTTTTGCTGTCGTATGAGGTATTTTTCGTGTGCTATTCGGGCTTTTTCCAAAGCTTCTTTGGCTTTGTCGCTATTTGCGGCCTGTATTGGCTGTAATAAAATCTGTTCTGACATCAATGAGCTCCAATAAGATGTATAATCTGTATGTGAATTCTTATAACGATATAAATAATATTAATCTTTATTAATTTGATTTAAAATCATCCATATGTATTAGATGCATGGTTAATCTATTTTAATTTTATTAATATAAAATTTTTCTTTGTAATATAATGGGATTATAGCCGAACAGGGATTTAGAATATGGATTACTTAAATAATAAATATGATGTGATTGTTGTCGGAGCAGGACATGCAGGCTGTGAAGCTGCTATTTCCTGTGCAAGACTTGGTGCAAAAGTTTTGCTTTGTACATTAAACGTTGATCATATTGCTTTAATGCCTTGTAATCCTGCAATAGGCGGTCCGGCAAAATCCACTCTTGTCAGAGAAATAGATGCTCTTGGCGGTGTTATGGGCGAAGCTGCAGATGCTACTTACATACAAATGAAGATGCTTAATTCTTCCAAAGGTCCTGCTGTACGTGCATTGAGAGCCCAATCCGATAAAAAAGAATATATGACATATATGAGAAATATTATTGAAGCAAATGAAAATATTTTTCTGCATCAGGCTTGTATTACGGATTTGATAGTAAAAGATAAAAGAATTGCGGGTGCTGTTGATGAGTTTGGAATAGAATACAGTGCAGGTGCTGTTGTGTTAACTACGGGAACTTCGCTTTCAGGTAGAATTTTTGTCGGCTTGAAATCGTTCAGTGCAGGAAGATTAGGTGAAAAAGCCGCAATCGGGCTTTCTGATTCTCTAAAAGGTTTGGGAATTAATATCAAGAAGCTTAAAACAGGTACTCCTCCGAGAGTTGATAACAGAACAATAGACTATTCTAAAATGACAATTCAACCAGGGGATGAAGAACTTCATTTTTATTCTTTTAAACCAGACAGACCTGTTAGAGCTCAATATCCGTGTTACTTAACAAGAACAAATGAAAAAACTCATGAAATAATTAAGGCTAATCTTGATAAGTCACCGATGTTTCAGGGGTTAATTCAAGGTGTAGGTCCCCGTTATTGTCCTTCAATCGAAGATAAAGTCGTGAGATTTAGCGAAAACCCTTCTCATCATATTTTTATTGAACCTGAAGGTTTAGGAACTTATGAAGTTTATATTCAGGGATTTTCAAGCAGTCTTCCTGCTGATGTTCAGGTTCAGATGCTAAGAACTTTACCGGGACTTGAAAATGCTCATGTTATAAAACCTGCTTATGCTGTTGAATACGATTATGTTCCTGCTGTGCAGACAACACATTCTTTAATGTCTAAAGATATTAAAGGTCTTTTCTTCGGTGGACAGATTAACGGAACAAGCGGTTATGAAGAAGCTGCTGCTCAAGGACTTATTGCCGGTATAAATGCATTTAATTACTTGAATAATTCTGAAATGCTGGAACTCTCAAGAAGTTCATCATATATCGGAACTCTTATTGATGATTTGGTAACAAAGGATATTGATGATCCTTACAGAATGCTGACATCACGTTCTGAATACAGACTGCTTTTGAGACAGGATAACGCTGATACACGCCTTACTCCAATTGGTAAAAAAGTAGGACTGATTGATGATAAGCAATTTAAAGTGTTTACTGATAAACATGAGGCCGTCGAAAAAGAATTAATAAGAATTAAAGATGCTAAAATTTCGGCAACTGATGAAGTAAATTCTGTTCTTGCAAAATATAATGAGCATATTGAAAGAGGAATTAAAATATCAGAACTTTTGAAACGCCCGAATATTGATTATAAAGTTATAAAAGAAATTGATACTATGACTGCTTCTTTAAATATTCCTGTTGATGTGTCAGAACAGGTTGAAATTCTCGTTAAATATGACGGATACCTTAAACGTCAGGAATTTCAGGTTGAGCAGGCAGGAAAACTTGATAAATATAAAATTCCTGATGATATAGATTATACAAAAATTGACCATATATCTTCAGAAACAAAAGACAAATTAAATAAAATCAGACCAAAAACTCTGGCTCAAGCTTCACGTATAGGCGGGGTTAAACCGGCTGATATTTCTATTTTAATGGTAATGCTGGAACGTCATCAGATTGCACGTAAAGTCCTTCAGTAGGTTTCTTGTTAAATTTAAATTTTATAAATTTGACTGTATAACTTAAACCTTCTCCAATGTAAGTGCATATTATTATTGATACAAATGTATA
>ENA-UONZ01000386-UONZ01000386.1-human-gut-metagenome-genome-assembly--contig:-C93old-NODE-386-length-75234-cov-63.477713_pt1 | contig 75234 bp, 54 predicted proteins | sample MGYA00242468_ERZ724015 | MGnify/ENA metagenome assembly ERZ724015
TCCTCTTTAGACTGGCTAAGATTTATGCATACCCCCAATGATTATCGGGTGAGCCGTTTTTTCAGACCATGTCTACAAAAAACCACCGATTTTTAACTTTTTTACCGACTTCCTGCTCATCTTTCAAGTTGACAGAATAACTAATTGTACTTACCAACTTAAAGAAAAAGATTATGAAACAAGGAACAATGAAGATTCTGTTTTCCGTTCTCAAAACGAAATTATTAAAAAATGGCGAAGCACCTATTCTAATGAGAATCACAATTAACGGTCAATACGAAGAAACAAGAATCCATTTTTCCAACTTATTTTTTACACTTAAAACATTAATCACCCACTTTAAAGTTCATTATCGCACCCGGGGCGCTGATATCAGTAATATTGAGACTAGGAATAGAACCATCCAACCAAGATAGCATTGGGTTTATTCTACCATTAACCGATTTTACTTTTTTGCCAAAAAGAACACGGTTATCATTACCGGTTGCTACAGGCGGTTTTGTTGAAGTATCGTTCATCAAGTCTATCCCGTCAGCCTGAACAAGACGGAACCAAGGAGACATGGGAGCTTTATCATCTTCCACTACATGCCAAATAGCCAATCCTATATCCATTGGATGACCCGCTACATTATGTGTAGGATACCATTTACTATGATTAAGTGCCTGGATAACAAAATATTCTTTCGGATTTCTACGATTCACGTAGCGATATAATGTATCTCTCGCATTGGACTTAATTGATATTTCTCCTTTAAAATCAGATGAAATATCAATCACTTCTGCTGTTTTCAAAGTAAGCAATATAGGTGCACAATAATCAATGGGCGCATTCTTACTACCAGCATTCCATCCCATCATACAAAAAGAACCGGCACTTCCTTTGATAGATAGATTATCCCCCTTTTGATATCCTACATCGGGAAGGCGAAAAATTGCATGAGAGGATTCATGAGCCATTATCCTTACCATATAGTCCGGTCCTTTTCCTATGTCACACAATCCAATATGGTTCATCGGAATATACTCATTACCACTTTTAAATGGAATGGCAGAATGAACCCCATACGCTGAATATCCAAACGGCACCAATACTAACCACGAAGCAATTCCATTATCAGGTTTTCCTTTGTATCGGGTTAATCCGGGAATACCATCAGGATACTTCTCTTGTACTTTCAGAATCACCGAGTCGGCAAATGCCTGTCCCCAATCCCACGGTTTATTCGTGTCCGGATTTTTACCTGTAGAGTTTCTAAAGTAACTCATATTTTTATTAAAGCGAATGCGAACAATTGTATGGGTGACTTCATATTTCCCATTTGTCTGGTCCTTAAAATACTCATACAACGATCCGACATTATTCGACTTATTATAGCCACTCTTTTGATTGAGTAAACTATCAATAGCAGCGTCGGATGCCTCATATTGAAAATCATCAAATTCGGTAATAACAGCCAGACCGTGAATTTTTTCCTGCGCATATATCCCTAAAGAGAGAATTAGGAACAAGGCTAGAAAAAAAGTATTTTTCTTCATGCGAAAACTCATTTTTAAAATATACCTATTTTGTTATCTTCACTACAAATCCGCCACCGGGAGCCATGTGTAATTTCAACGTCTTATCTGATGAAACTTTTATTACTTCCCGTTTATAGTCTTTTCCTACTCTATCAGCATTGATACCGTCCTTGAAAATCTCAGCATTAAATTCACCTTCTCCCAAGAAGGACAAGTCAACTTCCATATCACGAGCTTTCCAATCGGTCAATCCACCTATATACCACGTATCTCCTTTCTGACGGACCATAACAATATACTCTCCTATTTTACCGCTGATAGGAAGAGTCTGATCCCATGCAGTAGGAATGGAAGCGATAAACTTCGTACACTCTTCCTCTTTCATATAGTTGGTAGGAGCATCACACAACATATTGATAGGAGAATCGAAAATTGTGTAAAGTGCCAACTGACGGCAACGGGTTCCCTGGCTCATTGGTTCTGTATATACCGCATGGAAGTTCTTCATAATCACGTTATTCATTGCTCCCTGTGTATAGTCCATCGGACCGGCTACCATACGGATGAAGGGTACAGTCACATCATAGAGCACCTGATCCGTTCCCGGTTCAGCCCATTTCAGTTCTTCCAACCCGTGAACTCCTTCAAAATTGATTGTATTCGGATAGGTGCGTTGAAGCCCTGTCGGCTTGGACGTACCGTGGAGATCAATCAGCAGTTTATATTTTGCTCCTGTTTCGGCTGCTTTACGATTGAAATCAATGACACATTGGTCATCACGGTCCATAAAGTCAATCTTAAAGCCCTTAATTCCCATAGCTGCATAATGCTTGCATACACGGTCCATATCCTTCTCGAAAGCACGATAACCCGCCCATAATATCAAATCCACATTTTTACTTTTCGCATAGCTGACCAATTCTTCCAAATCAATTTCAGGAATAACCTGGAACAAATCAGCTTTACCGGGAACTGCCCAACCTTCATCCAATATCACATATTCGATGCCGAACCTAGACGCGAAATCAATGTAATATTTATAGGTTTCATTATTGATTCCTGCACGGAAATCCACATTATAGATATTCCAGTCATTCCACCAATCCCAGGCAACCTTACCCGGTTTAATCCATGAAAAATCGGTGAATTGAGCCGGAGTAGCCAGTTTATAGACCATATCATTGCACAACAACTCTGTGTCATTCTTTGAAATGACCATTACACGCCAGGGAAAAGCGGTAGCTCCCTCCACTTTGGCAATATAAGATTCACGGGATTTCACTACGCCTTTAAGTCCACGTACTTCGTCCACCACTTTCTTGGGATAAGCGGCAAACGTACCTTCCAAAGAAAAACCGGAATCCCCATGCTTTACGTACATACCCGGATAATCCAATAAATCGGCCTCGGTAATACATATTTTCTTTTGATTCGCTCCCTCTACCAAAACTGGTAAAAAGGCAATCTGCTCCTTGTCCCATGCAGACAAAGCTGTCTCTACATACGTATTTTGGAAAGAACTGTAAAAAGGATCTTTTTTGCCCTCGTTCATTCTTCCTTTCGGAGAAGCCACGAATAGTTTCGGGTCATTCGGGAAACTAAAAACTGCCTGTTCACTTTCTACCATAAACGGCTTTTTCAAACTGGAAACAAAACGATAGGCGACACCGTCTTCGTATGCTCTAAATACTAGGCTATATCCACCCTTAAAGTCAATCGTCAGTTCATTGAACCTATCTTCGATTGACTTCTTTTTGTAGACAGGCGGGTAAATCGTTTCATTCACCGACCGCCTGCTGACTTTCCTGACTTTCGGATCCACGCCGAAAGCTGTTCCGTCCGTCAGTTTCATGGAGACAGGAGAGTGGTCTATCATCACATCCCCTTCGTGGAGAACAGAGTATTCAACATTCTTATCATTTACACTCACATTCACCTGCACCCTGCCGGATGCATCCTTCAGTTCATACACTTTTTGCGCACAAACGGTCAAAGGCGCGACAGCCATTAGAACCGGCAAAAGTCTTCTCATCATACGTTTCATAAACTAATACTTTTTATATCTTACATTCTTTTTATTTACATCTTAATTGCGTTACGGCTTACGGATAAGGACAAAAGGCGAATATAACAGAAAGAAATTCCTGTTAAGAAAGTATTCAAAAAGCCTTCTTCTGTTTACCCCTGTTACACTGTCCGTTTAGAAATCAATTGTCACCTGATAGGTATCCTTATTCTCAAAGAAAGTTTGTTGCACTTCGTACTCGGGAAGCCAGACATATTTCTTCTCTCCTTTATATTCCGCCTCGAGCAGGAAGGTGAACCAGCGATTGTAAGGCAACTCGTCAGTGTGTAAAGGCGGAGCCGGTTTATCATATAAGCCAGGAACGCCGGTAATCAGATATTCTCCCTTTTTATCCGTCTCATAAGTGCGATAGGGAGTTGCAATCAAGTCATTGAACTTTGCACGCGAACCGTACAAGTTCAATTTCACTCCCTTCTTCTTTTTGCCTTTCACGGTTACAGATACTTGAATATTTTCCGGAAACATCTGCTTGAAAAATCCGGGGAAGTCACGGCCCGGACGTTTGGACTTTGCCGTATAATTAATGATATTAACGGCATAGGGACTCCATTTATACGTCTTATAATGATTGTTCATAACGCAAGAGTCCGGTTCATACTGCAAATTATTCACCGGATTGTTTTTCGCCCGGATTCTGTCGGCATATAAATCCGTCACTCCACGATAGTGTCCGAACTCATGCGCCACTCCTCTATGGAAATAGTCGATTCCGAACAAATCCTCATGTTCCATTTTACTGCGACTACGACAAACAACCATACTCAGATTGTCCGCTCCACCGCTACAATACCAGCCTTTCGCACTTTCTTCATCATCAAAATCGAGTATGGAATCAATAATCAAAAGCACGTCATGGTCAGGAAAGCCTGCGCTCCTCTTATAGACATTCTCCAACTGCCGGGAAGAGCAATCATAGGTCACCTGCCAATCGGGAACATAACGGAAATAATACTTGAGACGTCCTTCTCCGGCCTTATTCCAGAAGTCATTCACTTGCCCGAAGAAAGCATCCAGTTTTTTCTGATAGGCCGCCTTTCCGCCCCAATGCTCTACTCCCGCTTTATCAACGGCAATAAATACCCGATATTCAATCGTATCCAACGGCTGTGGAGCTACCTCTCCCTGCATTGGTTTCGCATCCAGCCCCAAGAAAGAAGGCAGTAATGCAGGAATGAGCAACCATTTTCTCCAGTTATTTTTCATATTTGTTATTTAGTTAAGTGTGTATTTTATTTCTTGCAAGTCACGGCTATTTCCACCGACCATAAAAGTAAAGTCCCCCTTCTCAACCACAAACTTCATCTGATTATTGTAGAAACCGAGCTGTTCGTCTTTCACATCAAACGTCACCGTCCTGCTTTCGCCCACTTTCAGCTTAATCTTATCAAATCCCTTCAACTCCTTGATAGGACGGGTAATCGAAGCTACTTCATCACGGACATACAACTGGACAACTTCTTCACCTTCATACTTTCCCGTATTCTTCACAGTTACAGCTACACGCGCATAAGTATCTTTTCCATTACCCGGAAGCAGCTTCACATCCGAATAATCGAAAGTGGTATATGACAGACCATAGCCGAACGGATAAGCCGGTTCGGTCGGAATATCAATGTATTTCGCACACCATCCGCCCAATGCGGTAGGACGTCCGGTACTCTTATACTGATAGTACAGAGGAATCTGCCCGTTATGCTGCGGGAAAGTCATCGGGAGTTTCCCTGAAGGATTGTAATCCCCGAACAATACATTACAGATGGCATTACCGGCTTCGCTTCCCAACCACCAGGTACATAAGATAGCGGGAGCATCCCGGCGCACTTCATTGAAAATGACAGGACGGCCGCACATCATCAGTACAACCACAGGTTTGCCCGTCTTTACGAGTTCGGAAACCAGTTTCTGCTGCTCCGAAGAAATGGAGATATCCCCTTTTGAACGCATCTCTCCACTCTCCCATGCCTGTTCGCCCATCGCTATCACAACTACATCCGACTGGCGGGCAGCAGCCAATGTCTGTTCCAGATTCACGATCTGATTCTTTTTCAAGTCGTATCCGTCATTATAATTGACAGTTACCCCCCGCTTTTCCATTGCCTCATACAAAGTGACTACCTTACTCACCTCGGCACAAGACCATGCGCCACACATATCTTTCTGTGATTTAGCCAATGCACCAACCAAAGCAACTTTCTTAATGGAAGGAGAAAGCGGAAGCACAGCGCCTTCATTCTTCAAAAGTACAACGGAACGTTCGGCCACATAACACGCTTCCTTGCGTGATTCTTCCGAACCGATCACCGTACGCTCTCTTTCCTCATCACAATAGCGGAACGGATCATCAAATAATCCCAGCTTATATTTCTGTTCAAGAATACGTCTGACCGCATCATCCACCAGTTTCACTGATACTTTGCCTTCCTTTATCAGGGTAATCAGATTCTTGGAATAGCATTCACTTACCATTTCCATATCCAGACCGGCTTTTATGCCTTTATAAGCAGCCTCTTTCTCATCTTTCGCATAACGGTGGTTTATCATTTCACCTACCGAACCCCAGTCGGAGACTACGAATCCTTTGAATCCCCATTGATTTTTCAGAAGTTCTCTCAACAAGAAGCTACTTCCGGTAGCCGGTTCATTATTAAAATCATTGAATGCACTCATAAATGTGGCGGCACCCGCCTCAGCACCCGCCTTATAAGGCGGCATATAGAAATTGGCGAACTGTCCCATCGACATATCCACGCTATTGTAGTCTTTTCCCGCAGTAGAAGCTCCATATCCCGCAAAATGCTTGATACAAGAAAGAATCGTATTTTCTTTCGACAAATCATCTCCCTGCAAACCGCGTACACGTGCCATAGCCACCAGTGAGCCATAATAGGGGTCTTCTCCTGCCCCTTCCATAACACGTCCCCAACGGGCATCCCAACTGATATCCACCATCGGAGCAAACGTCCAGTGCAATCCGGCTGCCGACGCTTCCTTCGCCGCACACCTCGAACCTCTTTCTATGGCATCCAAGTCAAAACTGGCAGCCTCAGCCAAAGGTAACGGAAAACCTGTACGGAAACCATGAATGACATCCAACCCGAAAATCAAAGGAATCCGCAGGCGCGATTTCATCGCAGCCTCTTGATATTTGCGGGTATTGGCAGCACCGGATACGTTCAAGAGGGAGCCTATCAAGCCTTTGCTTATGTCTTCCGTACGGCTAATGCGCGTATTATCGGGTCCTGTGGCAAAGCCGCCGGAACATTGGCTCAACTGTCCCACCTTCTCTTCCAGTGTCATCTTCTTCATCAGACCGGACACGAAACGGTTCATCTTACTCTCGTCTGTTTGACTTTGCGCCGCACTAGTCAGCACAAAAATCATCATACACAAATATGCTATCAGTTTCTTCATGGTTTTATAGTAATAATTTGTTCGCCTTCTTTTATTCTATATTTCTTGCCGTTTATCTTCAGGGTATAAGGTTTATTGCTTTTCACCTGCACTTGCTGACCATTGGCTACAATATCAGTTATAGTACTTCCAAACCTAAGATTCCGCAATCCCTGCTCACCCTGACCTTTCTTATGCCATTCAATCAAATCCCGGGTAGCGTCAATATTATAAAAGCCCAATACATTTTCAATAAAAAGAGAAATCGGTCCCAATGCAGACCAGCCGCAAAAATCATGTCTCACCAACTCCCGTTTATCCTTATACTGCCGTTCGGACGGTCGGGGAGCCGAAGGAGAGTAACATTCCCAAACGGTTGCCGGCTTAAAAGTCCGATAAGTTTCGGACATCTGGGACAACAGTTTATAAGAGTTCTCATAAGCAATATCATAATATCCGTAAGTCTCAAGCGCCTTGGTAGACATATAAGCAAGTGGAAGCCATACGGCGCCCCGCCAATAATCCCCAATCTCATGATTATAGTCCTTGTCACTTCTGGCAACAGACGGCCAAGGATATTTTCCACCAAATTCGTCCGGAGCATCAGCATATTTCACCAGACGTTCCGCTTGTCCCTTATCAGGTATTTCGGCAAGCATCGACCAATACACCGCCGGAGTTCTGACTTTCACAAATGACGTATCTTTCTCGGAAAGGTCATAATAAAATCCGTCCTTTTCATCCCAGTAGTATTTATTCAACAAAGCCTTATTCTCTTTATATAGGGCTGCAAACTCCTTAGCAGTCCGCTTGTCTCCGAGTTCCTTTGCCAGACGTTCGATATACAAAGCCGAAAGAGCCTGTTGTGATACCGCATCCATCCACAACAATTCTCCTTTACGACCTCTGCCACGGGGAGTGTTGTCCATACCACTCTGCACCCAGCCCCACCGATAACCGATGTCACTTTTCTCCAAAGCAATCCATGCGTGTCTGAAATGCAACTTAGTCCCGCGTTTCAAAGAGTCGAACCAATAATAGTGGCGTTGCAGGAACTGCTCATCTTGCAACACTTTCCTAATACGTTCCTTATTCCCCGTCATCTTATAATATTCATATTCCACCCATGAATAGAAAGGCGGATTATCCGGATGCTGTATTCTGAGTGAAGAAGATTTTTTATTCAAGATTGACTCATAAAAGTTATCCAAGCTCTCTATTCCGGGAAAAACAGCAGGAGCATACCGACAGAACAAAACCATAAATTCCGTATCCCAAATCCAAATCGTATCATCCCAAAGATTCTCGTCCATATAAGGAGACTGGAATACACCTTCCTGATATTTCACCCGTCCCCAAGCGAGTTCCCAAGTTTTCCAATAAAGGTCGACAAAGTGAGGATTCTCCGGGAAAACAGGTTGAGGCAGCAATTCCCTCTTCAGTTCTCCTTTCATGAGTTCCTGCGCGTCCAGTTGAGTAGGAATGAATAATAATAAGATATATACTATTAGTTTGTTCATAACTGGTATTGATTTAAAAGTTGATGTTTACACAAAACCGAATCGTCTTTTCAGCTTTGCATCACAAAGATAGCCGCCCGGTAAATTCATCAAGGCGAATTGCGTACAAAAGGACAATAATATCGTAAACCACCCTCTTTTTTCGGTCTTCCAAACTTTGCAGAGAAGTATGCTTGTCTGTTTTTCGCCTGAACTTATACAATTTTAGCCTTCAAACATCTAGTCGTACGAGATATTATCCAGTACTTTAATTCCTTCCTTTTGTACACCTGCCACAAACAAATTCTTTAAAGACTCTGTTGAAACAGATATGGCCGGTTTAAATTCCGGAGAGTTCATATATTCCAGTAAACTGGCGTAGAATTGCAACCCTTCGGGAGTATTGCGTGCAGTCTCCAAATCAGCCATGCAGACTAACAGTTTACCACCACCGACATTCAATTCGAATACCAAGCCCAGTTTATGATTACGCTCAACATTGTCAATCACTTGCACAATAGGACGGTATTCTTCTGGCATATTGTCCAAAATCAGCGGATAACTATTCTTGATTATCGGATACCACTGCCAGTTTGTATGGAAATCCGTTGGGAAGTCCTTGAACAAGGCATGTTCGGGATTAGTCAAGATTCCTAATGTACCCGGCGATGCAGGTTTCTTAATACGGTCACATATACTCTTGAACATACGATAATTCCAATAATCAGTTTGAAAGAGTCCGCCTACTGTTACTTCCTTACAATCCTCTTTGCCCGGCATCAGCAAAACTTTTCCACCTTGTTTCAGAGCACTCAACACCTCATCCGTTAATTGACGGGCAACGACTATACCCTCCGTATTCAACTGCTTCTTTGCCGGATATATCCATAAAGGATAAGTATTGCGATACGAAGTTCCGGCAATCTTCAAAGATAATTCCGCCTTACACGCTTTTTCAATATCCGGTAATGTCAGACGAATCGTACCGGCAGTTAACAATCCCAAACCGGAAGGAACAGACATTTTACCTTTACCGAGTGACCGCTTTCCTGTTTTCAATTCCCACGACACACTTTTTCCTTTCAAAGAATGTTCTCCATAATTAGCTATTTCAACATTCCCCTCAAAGGTTTCCTGTCCGGTCCAGCAAAATTTGGCTGTTGTCAGCAAAGGAACAACCTCACAACAAAATTCTCTCCATTTCTTCGGTTCAATCAATCCTTTACTGTCCATGAACGCGTCCAGGATTCCGACATAAGCCGAACCTTGCCCCGGATAATCCTGCAAATCGAGTAACTGAAAACCTGCCATTCGTTCAGAGCGCAAATTCATCTCAATATCTGCCCGATAAAGTTCCACAGACCATGTACCGGACGCTTTAAAGAAATCATCAGCCTGTTCCAGCATACCCGCTTTCTTCAATCGGTCACGAAAGACTTCAAAGTTCCAAGGTGCCAATACACCTATATATTTTTTCATTTCTTCATAATCCGGATAAGTCTGAAACTGCCCCGTTTCATGTCCTATCACCGGAACGGGAGACTTCTCTAAAGCTGCGTCAAAATTCATCACCGAGTTAGGATAGGTATTATTCAGATAACCTCCCTCTGCCGCATCTGCAAAAGAAAAAGATGCACGGGCATGTGTTGAATATCCCTCACCACTACCTACACGGCAGGTTACTAAGAAATCTTCTCCCGGGATATGTCCTTTCGACCCTAAAAAGATATTCGAGCCATAAGTATAAAGATGCCTCGGTTCTATCGAACGGAAGCGGTTCACAAAATCTTTCATCACATTAATATCTCCCCCCAACTCATTACCTAAAGCAAAAAGAACGAAGGAAGCATGATTGCTATATTCACGCATGATATTTTCACCGTCTTTCATCAAGAAGTCCATTAGTTCGGCTGATTCTTTCTTGAAACCTCCCCAAATAGGTAGTTCCGGTTGCAAATAAATTCCTTCCAAATCAGCAGCTTCAAAACAAGCGGCAGGCGGACACCATGAATGAAAACGACAGTGGTTCAAGCCATACTCTTTACAGATTCTGAAATAACGACGCCATTGTTCCAAGTCCATTGCCGTATATCCGGTCAATGGAAATACACAGGCGTCATGCTTTCCTCTAAGAAAAGTCTTTGCTCCATTGATGGTGAAATGAGTCTGCTCCGCCTTAAAATCACGCAATCCGAAACGGACAGTCCGTTCGTCAATGCCATTGATTTCTGCCTTTAGCTGATACAAAGCCGGTTGAAGATCACTCCAAAACAATGCTTTACTGCCTAGTTGATAAACAAACTCATATTCCTTACAGCCCTCTTTCAGAGCATATTCCGTAGCCTTTACTTTATGCTTTCTGGAAGAATTAAACGCAGCAGCCGACAGGCGGATTTGTTTTCCGTTGATACCATGCTCTTTCGATAATGTAATTTTCACTTTTACAGAACGGTCTGCCACCGAAGGGAAAGTTTGAATGGATTCTATAAACAACGGATTCATTGCCTGCAACTCTATCCGTCCGATAATACCATTCCAATTGGTCTGGGTAGACTCCGTACAAGCATGTGAACTTGAACGAATCTGTTTAGGAATACTTTTTCCGTTATCAATGCGAATGGTCAGTTTATGTGAACCGGGAGTCAGGAAATGAGTCAAGTCATATTCCTGTGGGGTAGACAAATAATTATTCTTACCCACTTCCTGACCGTCGATCCATACTGTTGACGGGCGGGTACGTTCCAAGAACAGCACGATATGCTTACCTTTCCAGTCGGCAGGAATCTCTATATTCCTGCTATACCATGCAGCACCCTCGTATTTATAATATCTGGATAAATAAGTTGTTTCCGATTTATTGGTATTGGCAATCCCTTTCTTATTAGAGTCAGTTGTGCCAGGCAACACTACCTCCTCCGGCAAACTCATATCCCAAAACTTTTCCTGTTCACCTTTCTCCTGAGGATCCAATGCAAAATTCCACACGCCACTCAGATCAATTGTCCGACGCGAATCCGCCGTCTGCGACCATGACGAACATAAAAAAACAAATGATAATAGAAGAGCTCCGATTAATCGACAACGCGTAACTTCATTCATAATAATACGATTTAATGTTATTGATATTTATCTGATGACAAAGATAAAGCGGAGAGCAAATCAACAAGACGAATACCGTACAAAAAAACAATAATATCGTAAAGAGACACACTATTTACCCATTCAAAGCAACATATCCTTTGCCCGACGGATAAAATATCCAAATATCCCTTTCATTGCTTCATCCCCTTCCACAGCCTGCAACTCCGGATGAAACTGAACACCCCAAACATTTTTCACAGCAACAGATTCGATAGCCTCCACTATCCCGTCGTCAGCAAAAGCAGTTGCCTTAAATCCGTCCGCCAGTTTCCTGACAGCCTGATGATGAATGGAACTAATCATTACTTCTTTTTTCCCAAGCATTCGATATAATTCACTGTCCACCCGGCAATGAATGTTATGCCGTGAGACAACAGAAGCGTCCAGAGATTTATGAAGAACATCCGACGGGCATTGTTCCGGCAAATCCTGATATAATGTTCCACCAAAATAAGTATTAATAAGCTGCATTCCCCGGCAAATACCCAAAACAGGAATCTGCTGTTTACAAGCAAACCGCAACAGGGCATAATCAAACTCATCTCTTTCCTCACAAATACCACTACACTTGGAAAGAGGTATTTCGCCATACATGGAAGGCGATACGTCACCGCCACCCGTTAAAAGCAAAGCATCGACAAGAGAAACAACAGACCGCAAAATCTGCATATCATCCGTAAAAGGGATAAGGAAAGGGATGCCCCCGGCCTGGACGACAGCATCCACATATTTCTTTTTCACTGCTATTCTCTCAGGAATGTCAATCTCGGTAGAAATACCTATAACGGGAGATTCTCCTTTCATCATCTTTCTTGGTACTTTTTAATCCACAGCCTGAAGTTCCAATGCAAGACTGGAATATTCACCTTTCAGCAAAGACTTCAGCACAATACCTTCTTGCATCAGCAGTCTGCCACTAATCACCTTACCATTTATGCCACAAGGTTTACCTTTATCTGCCGGAGTCAAGTCCGTAATCCGGTAATTCTTTGCCGGGTCAAGCCCATTCATTTGTACATTCGGCACAATCATATTGATAAAATGTGAAATCTTATAAGCATAGAAAACCGCCCTGTTCTTTTCGGGAGTAACATACATCAAAGAAGCCACCCCTTTATTCTCATACGGTGACATTAGTCTGTACAAGTCTCCGAGCTGTACTACAGGGCGAATGTCTTTATAAGCCTCAATAGCACGTTTAGCAAACGCCTTGTCAGCATCACTCATATCCTTGGGCTGAATTTCCATTCCCAGACGCCCGGACATCGCCACATCAAACCGGAATTTCAACGGAATGCGACGGCCTGTCTGATGATTCTTATCCGCACTTACATGTGAAGCCATGGCTACAGCCGGGAAAAAACTGGAAACGCCCCACTGCATATATATTCTCTGCAAGGCATCCGTATCATCACTGGTCCAAAACTCATCAAAGTAGGGAAGCAGTCCATAATTCACACGTCCGCCGCCACCGGCACACAATTGAATTACCAGACTCGGATATTTGTTACGGATCCGTTCAAGCACTTTCACCAAACAGCGGTTATATTCGATATATAAATGCGATTGTTTATTTTTAGGTAAATATGAAGAACCATAATCCAACAAACTACAATTGTCATCCCACTTCATATAAGCAATCTCCGGATGTTTAGTCATCAGGTTATCCACAACGCCGAAAACAAAATCCTGCACCTTCGGGTTGGTCAAATCCAGCACCACCTGAGTTCCGCCACGTCCGGTAGACAAAGGACGGTTGTCAATTTTCAATATCCAGTCAGGATGCTTCTCAAACAACTCACTTTTAGTATTCGCCATTTCCGGCTCAATCCAGATACCAAACTTGATACCATGTTTTCTAGCAGAAGCCAATAATCCCTCAATTCCTTCCGGTAGTTTCTCACGACAGACCTCCCAGTCGCCCAAACTGCTATTTCCACCATTACGAGGGTATTTATTTCCAAACCATCCATCATCCATGACAAACAATTCACCTCCCATGGCAGAAAAAGCCGCCATCATCTCGTCCATTCCCTTCTGGTTGACTTTGAAATAAACACCTTCCCAACTGTTCAGCAAAATATCGTGCGGCCTGTTTCCTTGATTCATCTTATACTGGCGTGCCCAACGATGAAAAGTCCGGCTTACCCCTCCTTTGCCATTTATACTATAAGTCATGGCAAATTCGGGCGTTTTGAATACCTCTTTCGATTCCAATATATAATGAGAATTTTCCTCATTCATACCGGCTATAATGCTAAGTGCTGTGTTACAAACATTCAGTTTCAGTTTATAGTTACCACTCCAAGCCAATATACCACCAAGAACTTTTCCGGTTTCTTCTTGCGGTTTACCGTCCAAGGACAACATGAAAGAAGGATTATCAGTTTCCGTATTCACCAAACCGTCTTTGTTGGTGATCACTTTTTGTCCATTAGTCAGTTTCTCTTCTTCCATTGTACACTCAGCTCCCCAAGCACCGTGGAAATGAGTCAACCAGTTATCCCCCCGATACATGGGAAGGTAAGCAGAAGCAAACTGATATAGTGTAACAGGCTTCTTCCCTTCATTGATTACTTCCGTCCAAGTTCCGATGACATCCGTTCCCGAATAAGTCTTGTAGCATTGCTTTATTTTAATAGGATACACCTTATCTTTCAATATTACTTCAGTAATTTCTCCATCCGCAACCTTATGCTGATTCACAGTCTCCACTCCCAAGTCAAGTGACATATTGCCATCCGGCTGGGTCATAGCAATAGCTTTTTCACCCAACGACCGCAAACCAAATGCCGGATAACTTTCCGAATTCAACGCTAACCCGGCATCATAAATATGTTGTATTTGCTCGGGAGTTATAGCCACTCCATAATACTGTATTTTTGATTTCTCACCAGCCTCCGCCGAAATCAGCAAAGACGTCCGGGAAGTTGAAATCAAATAATCTTTAGCAAATAAAGAAGAAGACAACAACATAGCCATTGCTGTCATTAAACAATTTTTTGTATTCATATCTTTGTTCTATTCTTTTTGATTTCTATTTGGAGGAGAAACAACATCACATGGTCGTAGCATGCAAAAAAGTACCTTCCAATTTTATTTTGTAAGGCCATTCCGCCACCTTCTCCATTTTTTTATGATATGCCATGTGTTTATCCGGTGCTCCGGTTACCACAAGCCACAGGAATTGAGTACTATCAGGCACAACAAATTTCACAGACTGATTCACGCCGTTCACCGCTTTGTTCATCTTGCCATACACCCTTTTACCATCCTGCTTCACTGCCACAAAGCCATATCTCCATCCAGCATTCTCTTTTGCCTCCGTATAGAAGTCTTTGTCGCCTGCAATACCCTCAAAAGTCAACTTCACTTCTGTTCCACTCCGTGGAACTTTCAATCTGACAGCGTTATACCCATAACTTTGCGGACATTTCTCCTTTGCTATCTGATACCAACCGGCATCGACTTTCACCAACTTACATTGATGCTGATTGGCATAAGAACTGCAAACAGACTTGATGCGGGGAAGGTCCCAAGTTACAAAACGGCTTGCCGCATCATAAATTTCTTCATTAAACTGCTCTTGAGAAGTTTTTGTGATTCGCATATAAGTAGATGCCGCATCTTCATCTTTCAACGCTTCCCTCCACAACCGACCGATTATTGGCAGTCCATGTTTATAAGACCAATACTCCAGGAACTGTGGTGCACAATAATGATTTGCCTTATGGAATAATGTATAATGCGTTTGTTTCATATAATTATTCAGATGATAATTTTCAAGAGTTACCCAATCGGGATGCACCTGCCAAAGCATCCATTGAGACGTATACTCATAAAGTGTTGTCCCCGGAAACCCTCTTCCACTGTCGTCATCGGATATATATTGAAAAGCATGACCTAACTCGTGAGCAAGTGCACAATAAGGATAGCTATTTATCCTGCACGGACGAAACCAGCACATTCCCACTTTATCATGGGCACCACCATAGACAGTTCTCTCCTCGTCGTCGTACATCCATATAATCATTTTATACTTATCAGTATATGATTTACCCTTCTGTACAAATTTCATCTTGTCAACAAAATATTTATAATACCGCTCTCCCTCAGTCAATATTTCATCCGGATAAAAGCGTTTACCCTCATCCATATTTATCGCAGGGTCTTTACCAAAAGACTTCTCCCAGAAGAGAACCAAATTTTCGGATTCGGCCTTATAATCATATCCAAATCTTCCATCGGAAACATTTAAGCCATGTTTCTTTATATCTCTTTCCGGAACAAATACGACTTTACTTACTGATTTAGCTTGCAATATTTGCATATTTAGGACAAACATTAATCCTAAAAAAGACAAAATAAGATTTTTCTTTTTACACATCTGAATATTAGCTTATTTATATTACTTGCTTATCACTTTTATACAATCAATAATAATATCATCATCTAATGCCTTTACAACAAGAGTGTGTTCCTTCATATTATCCAATGGTTGCTTCAAAGTAACGATTGCCTGATGACGTGCAACATTTACACGCCAAGGATCTGTAAAAGGCTTTTCCCATATAGAGTGAATCCCCGTATCTTTACCATCTATAGTAACTTGTACACGCAAATCCCCCCCTGTAGCCGGTTGCATAGGCAGAAAACCCAACTGTATTTCATATTCCCCCTCTTCGTTTACCTTTAATTTATACTCCAATGAAGAATCTTTACCTATTTCAGTAGCCTGATAACTATGTCCCAAACCTTTGATTACTCGATTAAAGCCAGTCTGTTTGACAAACTCATTCCCTTTGATAACATATTTACTCTTTGGATTAGGATGACAAATCTTTGTATTCACATGCGTATAAACTGGGGACTCAAACACCGGCAACCGACGTGGCTTCATATCCATAATTAGATTCCACTTTCCATTGGATATCTTTTTATTATAGCATTCTGTTAATTTAACGATCTCATTATACGCATTCAATGCCGGCTGACCGGCAAGCAACAATTTTTTATTCATTTGTGAAGCAGCCCTGACCGGATATTCTACCAACTGGTAATAAGCATCAGTACGATCTGGCGAGATAGAAGCAGCAAGCTCTGTAGCCGCTTTTTCTATTTTTTCATAGTCGGCAAGTCGTTCTCGTGCCTCATCTTCGGTAAAATCAGGTTTTCCTACCGGCATCAGTCCTCCTCGGGGATAGCCACTAATTTCCACCCGATTAAATCCCATGTGCTCAGGGCGGCGAACAGCAGCCAAACGGTAATACTCATTCATTATGTTAGCAACTGACTTTGCATTCTCCTTACCAAATTCACGCGCAGCCCAATTTTCCAGATGATTTCCCAAATTTGTATAATCAATGGCATCAATATTCCAAGCCATATCCATAAAAAGCTCCGTATCATACTCAGCAGGTTTAATATCACCAACATTCAAAATCCAAAGTTTACGTGCATTATGCTCCCACGCACGACGCATTTGCAGATAAACAAGTGCCGGGGGAGTAGAACATAACCAGAGGTAATCGTGAGGGGAGCCCCAATATGAGACATGATAATAAACCCCTGCCCCTCCTTTTCTTTTCTGCTCTTCGGCATTACTCAAATTGGTAATATAACCATTGTTATCGTCAGTCCACATCAAAGTCACATAGTCGGGCACATTCAGACTATCCTTATACACATTCAATACTTCTTTGTAAAGAACCATTGTTTGTGGTATTTTCTCTACATCAGGATTGATATATTTTGCCAGTAACTCTTTCTGTACGTCAAACACTTCATGAAGCGCATCCCTATACTCTGTTGTAGTATTCACTCCTTCCATTCTTCCATCATGAACACCTCGCATGCCTACAGTCATAAATGTCTCCGTACCGGCAACTTCTTTCAGTCGTTCCGCCCAATAGTTGATTACATTTTCCCGGTTAGTCTTAAAATTATATCTCCCCAACCGGGCCTTATACCATTCACCAGCATTGTTCCTCATCATAGGTTCACAATGGGAAGTTCCCACTACTATACCATACTTTTGCGCAGCCTCTTTATTTCCTTTGATAGTATAAAAAGGTGTTGTACTCTCATGCATCGCAGGCCATATCGTATTAGCTCGCAAACGCAACAACAATTCAAATATTTTAGAATAGGTTTTAGGCCCTATATGATTAGGGATGGAACTAGGCTCAAACGTCCTACAACTCCAAGGCACCAACCCCCAGTCCTCATCATTGAGAAATATTCCGCGATATTCTACTGACGGACTTTGTATTGTAACCACTCCCTTCTTTATTTTCACAGACGATTGAGGCTTTGGAGTAACATCCGCCCACCATTCCCATGGAGAAACACCTATCATACGTGACAGTTCCAGAACACCGTATGCAGTGCCTCTGGGGGTGCTACCCACAACGACAAGCTGTTTGTCATTCAAACATATTATTTTAAAAGCCTCCCACTTATTAGTAATCTCCTTAACAGAAATCTTCCGTTTACTTATCAATCGATCGGCTGTTGAGCCGCTACCTATAGTTCCTATGATAATTTCTGTACCTGATTCAAGTATATCTTTACCTGCTACTTTTGTAAGATCGGAAGTAAAAATATCAATAGCCGTTACCACAACTTCTTGCTCCGTTCCATCCGCAATAATACGATGTTTGCCGATTAAATCAAATCCCGAAGCACAGACAGGCAAGAAGCTCATCAAAAAGATATTTAGAAAAAAAAGGTGTTTTTTCATGATGAATAATGATATATAATTCAAGATTAATCTATTCTAATAATACCTACTGAAAACCTATAAATAATCAACCTTTAATCCCTAAAAAGTCACATCAATCTTATACGTATCCTTACCTTCAAAATGAGGCATTTGAACTTCCCACTCCGGCATCCATACATATTTTTTGCTGTTTCCTGAAATAACCTCTGCCAGAAAACCAAACCAGCGTCCATAAGGCAAGTCATCCGGTACATTAGCAAACCCATTGGCCTTTGGGTTAAAATATTTTTTAACATCATTCAACACATACTGACCATTAGTATCAGTTTTTCCCTCAACAAACACTTCAGGATAAATATCACGGTTACGACCGGTAGCTCCTGCACGAGAACCATATATTTTAACAACAGCTCCTTTTTCCGGTTTTCCTGATACGGTGACATTTATTTCTATTTTCTTCGGATATAAACTATTAAAAAAATCAGGGAACACTTTTCCGATCTGCTTTGCTCCTGCCGACAGGTTCATACAATTGACAGCATACTCACTCCATACACCATCACTTGTCCATTTCATAATGCAAGGGGGGACATCAAATGATTGATGACTAACCGGATTGTCCTTTGCATCAATAAGGTACTGATACATATCCGTCACTCCACGATAATGCCCCAACTCATGGGCTAAAGTCTTATATGTATCATCGGTGAAAATTTCCTTTTTCTTTCCTGGATTAGCAAAAACAGTAACGACTGAACGGTTATCACTACCACCACCATGCGCTGCACCACCATTACCTGTTTCACCATTATCTTGCAGACAATCGAATAATACAGTAACATCATACTTGCTAAAATCTATCGGGTCGTTATAAACTCTTTTTCGAAAAGTTGCATCTTGCGATGATCCCTGATAAACAACTATATCTGCTACCGTATAACTATATTTATATTTCAGTTCTTTAGATCCGGCATTGAAAAAATTGCTTGTTTTACTGAATAATATATCCATTTCCGATTTTACTCTTCGCTCACTGCCTCCCAAATGCCCTTTTACGCTCGCTTCATCCACATACACCAATACTCTAAATTCCAATTCATCAGGCTCTTCCACCACAGGAGGCTCGGGAGGCGGAAGTTGTTCCGGTTCAGAATCACTGCTACAAGCGCAGAATACAAACGTCATCATAAGACCGACCGCAAAAAACCAAATAGATTTCATTGTTTTCATAAGCTTACATTTTATCACAATTTAATTTCAAACACATAAGGTTCTTCTTGCCCACCATTCAAATACTCGGGGACAATATCCAGATCTGACAACCATACATACTTCGATTCTCCATTATCCAGCTCTACCTCTACGACAAAACAATACCAACGGGTAAAAGGGAATTCATCTACCGGGCTCTTAGGAGGCAAATTCGGCGCACCATTGTTTTTATATTCCGGAATAAACATCCGATATATATCATTAATAGTAAACTCGCCATTCCCATTAGTTTTCTTAGTCATATAAGGAGCTCTCTCCGGGTCGTTGTATATATCCCTGAAAGTAGCACGTGATCCCCAGAATTTGACTGTGGTACGTTGCGGCTTTCCATCTTTGGTTACCCGGACCAACATTTGTTTTGGAAATGTACTCTGAGTCATATCCGAAGTTATTTGTTTATATTGAGCATTATGATTAAATATAGCCGAGCAATAGTCACTCCATTCCTGATAGCCTGTCCCCATATTACATTTAGGATAGTCATAAGCCTCATGACTGACGGGATTATTTTTGGCTTCAATCATATACTGATATAAATCCTGTGCACCGCGAACATGCCCATATTCATGGCCCAGATTACTATATGTACCTTTTTCCGGCCATTTCTCTTTAAAAATATTCTGCTCTCCATCAAAATAGGCCTGCACTACAGACTGCTTACTTTTTCCGCCTCCTCCACAAGAGAGTCCGCCTTCACCTTTGGGACAATGTAAAGCTAAGAAAAGAACAAAATCATACTTATCAGTATTCAATTCACCATAAGCTTTATCCTTGAATTTATTATATTGCGTTTTACTCTTTTCACCGGGTCCAATCTCATAAATGACCAGATTATCATCTCCTTCTCCCACAACCCATTCGAAATAGTAATTAAACTTATTGGGGCTCTCATTCCAAAAAAGAGTTGTATTACGGAACATGGTTGCCAGATTTTGCCTGAATTGACGTTCGCCTCCATACAACTCCTCTATATCATTCTTCTCTGCCCACACCTGCGCACGATAGGTAATTGTCTCACCTATCTGTGGTTGTTCCGGTTTCTTATCTGGAGCCGGAGTAGTGTCCGACTCGGTATCAGAACCACATGCAGCCCCAATAAAGAGGCTGCATGCAATTAATGCATAGATTTTTAAGTTCTTAACCATAATCATTTCATTATCCTATTTTGCAACAGCAGAACGGTCTGCAACAAATACTTCGTCCAAGCAAAGGACATTACCTGACCAATGAGTTTCATACACAAATAAACGAATATAACGCTTTTGTTGAACTCCTAAATCAAACCAACGAACCATACCTTCATAATGATCGTTATTAGTATTACTTTCGCCTTTTAATTCTGCCACCGTAAAGCCATTACCCGATACTTTGTCCACAACCGTCTCCCAGCTATTGCCATCGGCACTAACCTCTATCTTCACAGTCTTCGGAGCCGGAGCAGTCCATTGCAATCTAGGCATCAATCCCAAATGGGTATACTCACGTGAAATGTCGTCCAAATCAAAAACAAAGATATAAGGATTTGAATCATTTCCGCCATCAAATTGTACATGCTTCTGATTACTCTTATTAGGAGTCCATTCATTATTGATTAATTTCTTTATAGATCCATCATTTACTTGTGTCTGAACATTAGAGCTACATTTCTCACCTAGTATTTTCCAAGAAGTTTTATCAAGGACAATACCATAACCATACATTCCTTGTTTCAGAGTTTTTTTCGCCGTACTACCGGATTTCTTGTTTTTAATCACAATTTCAGAAGAACGTTCTTGATTAGTGCTATTGTTAACAGCAAGCTTCGCATATACTTTTCCTTCTTCTTGCGTTAACTCCAGCCATTCTTTACCTCCTGTGACTTCCAAATCTGCCGGATTTATATTCTCACAAGTAGCAATCAGAAGTCTTTCATTAGCATCCGAAGAAACTATAAATTGAGTTTCTGACTGAGAGTACTCTTCATTCCACACTATTTTTTCCTCTCCATACTGAATGATCTTTACAGTCTTCTCAATTGTAAGTTCACCGGCAGTTGCTGTAAATTTCACCAATGCCTCACGATAAACATTAGCCGTATTTTCTTTGATAGTTAGAGCCAATGTCTTAACTTCCCGTCCACCAGGTAGCATGACCGGCTCAGCAGCTTTTACGACCCAATCCCCATGCTCCTCATTCGGAAACGTAATTTCCACATCACATGAAGCAGTTCCTCCATAAGTCAAAATGTTCAAGTCTCTTTCACCCGAAGAAGTAAAATCTCTAGGCAAAGTTACTAACAAAGCACTTGTAGCATCTTTTGTAACAGAAATATTTTCCGGAAAATCCTGTTCATCAATCGTTCCAATGCTTAACAGTTCTTCCACATTTCCTTGAATGATAGTCACCATTCTCTTTACCGGTACTTCCCCTTTTGTAGTAATCACTACCGAAGCCTTCCGGTCTTTAGAAGTTCCATTATCAGCTATGTTTAATAACAGTGTAGCTGCGCCATTTCCTTCCTGTGTTGAAGGGGTAATCCATTCTTCTTCCTCATTAGTCATATAGACTACCTCTACTCCCCAAGCCTTATCAGTCTGAATATCCAGTTTCACAGCACCCTGATATTCTGTGGGCAACGTCACCTTCCAATGGCCATCTCCCGCTTCTTCCAACAATTCGTTGGAAGATACAGTTAATGCATCGGGAGTCCAGTCCACTTCTTTATCATCATTACAAGCCTGCAAACCAAGCAGACATAACAGTAATAAATATATATATTTCATATTCCTTCTGTTTTAAAAGTTTTCAATACGTCAATCTTTCAATGAAACAAAGATTTCATCCAGACAAATAGTACCACTCCACGTTCCCCATAAAGAGAGCCGAATATACCGATGAACCATACTATCTCCTAACTGATGCCAAGCTATAAATAACTTATTCATCCACAAGTTACTCTGTCCATTAGGATTTTTATTTATTTGTTCATCTGTGAATGCGATTCTACTTTCATCACCAACAAGCCTCCAGTCAATATTATCATCACTGACCTCTATTTTCATATATTTAGGAGAATTTCCTATCCATTGAAGCCGCGGCATTAATCCTACCGCACTATAGGCATGAGGATTTTCACCCAAGTCAAAGACAAATTGCACCGGTGTACCTTCCGAAGCTTTATCTACTTCTATATAAGAAAGAGAGTTCTTCGCTCCTGTATCGGACTGTGCTCTGTTTGCAGGCCAGAAATTATCATACAGTTTAAAGAAAGTATTTGCCTTGCCGGCAACATTATCACTATAACCGACAATATTCCATAAGGCCTTATTCAACGTAAGTCCAGCACCTTTAATTCCTTGTCTCACAGTAATATCTTTCTCTAGCCAATTTACATTATCCTTCAAAGTAATCGTCGCAACACGTTCTTGCCATATTGATGAGTTCTCGCTATCTACTGTAATCTGAATTTCACCATTTTCCTGTTTCGGCGTTAACCAATTTGCACCTTCCGAATTATAGGTAACAGTAAATGAAAAGTCCGAACTTTCACTTATACGAGCAATAGTTTCATCTGTCAACGTATTTTCTGAAGACAGAATAACGTCGCTTCCTTGTAAATAATTTGATGTTTCAAAAGTAATCTGCGCATCCAGCGTTCCTTTAACAACAGTCAACTTCAACCAGTTCGCATCTTTATCTGTTCCGACTTTTTCATTAGTAGTACCCATGCGTATAGGAAGAATCCATTTACCATCCGGCATTTCCGAGGGCTTCAATGTAAGGTAATTTTCTGCGTATTTTTCGCCAACAGCAAGATTCACACTCTCTGCATAGTCAAATCCTTCCTCCAATAGATGTTCTTTTTCCTCTTCTGTCAACAAACTTTCATCAATGCTATACGTAACAGACAGGTCTTCCGTTGTATTAATATCAAGCCTTGACGTAATGTCAATTTCATAATCGGTGGTTGATTCAGAAAAATCTAAAAAAACTTCTCCCCGTTGTTCACCATCAGTGCCATCGAGTGCCAAAACCGGCTTCTTAACCTCCAATGCTAGAATAAAATGAGCCTTATCAACATACACATCTTCTCCCGGCGTACGGCTGTTAACGGACAGAGGAACATAATAAACTCCATATCCCTTTTCGGTCAAGAGCTGTTCTATTTTCAACGTCAAGGGTACAGCGACCTCATCACTTCCGGCTTCAATAACAAAATCACGTTCAAATGAATAATATTTAGCGTCCAGCATCTCATAGTTGGTGCCATTATCCGTATTATACTGAATCAGATAATTATAATCCAGCTCTACTTTCCCGGCAAATTTACCTTGATAATAACCGGCTTTATGAATCCAAACATTGTGAACGTAATCATTAGCATTCATCACATAAAGGGTTTCCTTTTGCAAATCACTGTTCGGAAAGTAAACTGTATCCTCCATCATATAATCAGTCCGAGTATCGGAGCAGGAGGTGCCCAGTAAAAGAGCTGCAAATAAAAAACTTATATATTTTTTCATCATTCTCATCCTTTTTACCATTTATAATTCTGTACCAAAGACTGGTTTTTGTTAATTGCACTCTGCGGAATAGGGAACAAGTAGAAACCAGGTGTAAACACACGTTTCTCTACAACTGTCCGCTGGAAGAATTCATTCGGATATTCCTCTTTACCGGGAGTCCCCTTAGCCTGAATATTCATGCCATGGATATTCCCCTTTTCTGTGGACTCCGCAGTCAACCAACGACGGCAATCATAAAAGTTAATACCTTCAAAAGCAAACTCTACACGACGCTCACGATGAATCAAGTCTCTCAGTTTTGCCTGATCATTCATTGCCTCCGGATATGCTTCCTCAATATTATTCAATCCGGCACGGCTACGAACTTCATTCCAATATTGCAGCAACAACGGATCATCCAAATCACCAACTTCTATTGCAGCCTCTACATAGTTCAACAGAATCTCTGCATAACGCATGTAAGGCAATTCACGCTTTACATTTTTTCTTGGACTGGCCTCAAACTCCTCCATCGCAAATTTAGCCATATTATATCCTGTCGTAAAATGATTGTGAGAGGCATCCGGACCATTATTGCCATTCTTATACATTTCCAAGTAAATGCGTTCTGTAGCTTTCTTCGGAATAAACCAGGACATACCTCCATACACTACAGACACATAAAAACGAGGTTCACGACCTACATACATATTATAAGTCTTTCTCTCTTTACCTTCACAAGGATTTGTAAACTGGGTAAACCCATCTTCCACGTATCCGGCATCAGGATCAACAATCGGTGTAGTACGGTCTTCATCAAGGTATCCTGTAATAGGAAAGCGTCCGGTTGCAGACATGGCATAAGAGTCTACAATTTCCTGAGTAGGATTGTATCCTCCTCCCCAACCACCATTACTATTGGGAGCAAGGCGTTGATCCATCCAACCGTCATCTTCCAGAAAAGAAAAAATCATTTCTGTATTTTGCGATGTAGTAAATACCGATTTATAAGATACATAAGGATCTATCTCGCCTTCATTAGCCCCCTCTTTATACAAAACCTTAACAAGTTCATAAGCATTCTCTTCTATAAGGTCATAAGCTGCCTGACGAGCTTTCTCCCATTTTTTGGGGTCCGGTGTTGTCGGAAATAAAGGAGTTCCGTCTGCATTACGAATATTGGCATACTTAGGATTACCATTAAATTGCGGACTGGCCGATTGCAGCAGAATACGGGCTTTGTACGCCATCGCAATACGCTTATTCATACGAGCATACGTTTCTCCCGTCGACTTCAGAGGCAGATAAGAATTATAAATCAGGTCATCAAACTCATCAGTGATCCATTCGACACATTCATCCCAAGTGTTACGCTCACGTAGCATATCTATACCTGAAAAATCCGGTTGTTCATCTTTCAGTAATATAACGGGACCATACATACGCATCAACTGTGCATAAAAATAAGCACGTACACAACGCACTTCCGCTTTCCATTGCTCACGAAGATCATCGGTCAGACGCGGATCCGGACATTTATCCATATTCTGTAGAAAATACGTTGCCTCACGAATAGCCTTATAAAAAGTATACCATCTATCATACTGTGCGGATGAAGCACTCCATACTCCCATATCAAAGGTTCCCACGTTAGTATAAGCCACATCTACATCACTGGTACTATACGTATCGGGCATTTCATAAGGACGAGTTCCCCGGATGTAAGAATATACCCCGAACATTGCATTCTGCGTAGACGAATAAGTCTCATAAATCTGGTCGGGAGAACGCAAATCCTCAGGAGACGTATCCAAGAACGAGTCACAAGATGACATAGTTATGGCAGCAACAGCCAAAAGCATTATACGTTTCATATATTTAGATTTCATAATCAACATATCTTTATAGTATTAGAAATTAATATTTAAACCTACATTAAATACACGTGTGGGCGGGTATTTTCTTCCGTCTCCGGAACCCAGCTCCGGGTCAAACAGCTTTACATCCGGTGCCCAAGTGAGCAAGTTCACTCCCGACACGTATAGACGTAGATTCTGTAAAGCCATCTTTTCCACCCATCTTTTGGGGAATGTATAACCGATTTCTGCATTCTTCAGACGAAGAAAAGCCGCATTACGTACCCAAAAAGACGATTTCTTCGTATTATTATTATCCAAAGCGTCACTCGGACGAATGGTACGCGGATAACGTGCATTCGGATTAGGATTGTCTATCGTCCAACGATCTTCCATCACACCTTTCAAGAATCCATTGTTATTTTTATAACCGGAAGTGAAAGGAACTATAGTCGAACCTTCTTCAAATATAGAGACACGTGCCGTACCCTGGAAGAATATAGAAACATCAAAACCTTTCCATTCTATAGCCCCACCAAATCCATAAGTGATTTCAGGTATATCACAGAATCCGATAGGCATCTTATCATAATCATCAATCCTTCCATCACCATTCAAATCACGATATTTGATATCACCCGGACGCAAACGACTATGGTTACCTTCACTGAACTGTATCGGGCTGCGGTCTATTTCTTCCTGTGATTCGAATAATCCGACTGCCTGCCAACCAAATTTTTGATAAATTTTCTGTCCTACGGAGTTCATCCATGGATACTTATTCAAAGCATCACCATTACGAAGGATCTCATTATTGGCATAAGTAAACGTACCACGTCCGGTCACATTCACCTGCCCGATTTTATCATGATACTCCAATGAACCATCAAAACCCCAACTCTTCATCTTACCCACATTCACCATCGGCATGGTAGTCATACCAACATAAGCAGGAATATTATTATTGCGCACAAAAATATGGTCACGCACATCATGATACCAATCCCCCTGAATTTCCAACTTATTAAACAATCCCAGTTCAAAACCATAATTCTGCTTGGTTGAAACCTCCCAGCCAACATTCGGATTGGCCACTTCATTTACACGTTCACCCTTCGTCTTTGTATAGTTACCATATACATAATCCCCCGTAGTAGCTACTGTTCCTAAATAAATAAAGCGTACATCTCCACCAATCTGGTCGTTACCTACTTGTCCGACAGACGCCTTCAACTTCAACTTGGAAACCACATCCGTCAATGGGGCAAAGAATTTTTCATTGGATATATACCATCCTACAGCTACAGCAGGGAAAAAACCGACGCGATGACCCGCTGCAAAGTTTTCCGAACCGTTATACCCGAAGTTTCCTTCAATAAAATAACGGCTGTCATAATCGTATGTCAGACGTCCCGCAAGACCTTGATTCTTATAAGGCAGCGATTTGATAGAAGTTATATTATCTTTATAATTTGAATTCCTATAGGTTTCATTCTTTACCCGTTGATTATATAAGAACATTCCACCTACGCGATGTTTACCAAACAAACGGTTATAAGTGATAGAAGCTTCTAAATAAGTAGCATTATTACCTCCCGACTTATTATCAAACCATGGACCTCCCTTCGCATTTTCAGGTTCAGAGTTAAATACCAAATCCCCATTGGCGTCACGACGAATGGCATGCCAGATTTCATCTTGTTGTGTATGCTTGTTACCATGCCATGCTTGCGTGTCAAATGCAAACTTGACATTGGCTTTTAAACCTTCGGTTATAAAAGAGAAGTCCTGATCCAAACTAACCATAGAGTTCAACGTACTCTTCCAGTCTTCCATATATCCGGATCTGGTAACCTGCCAATAAGGATTAGTCACTCCTTTTTCTCCGGCCCAGTATCCGTTGGAATATTGAATGGGGAAAGCATTAGGATCCAAAATAAAGGCACTTTTCCAAACTCCATCCGAATCAGCAGCATCTCTTTTCTTAGTCAGGAATCCCCCTAAGGTCAATGATAGTACTGTCGTAGGATGCAAGTTAATATCTACATTCGAACGGAAGTTATAACGTTGATAATCCGGATTACCATTATAAGAATCTCCCTTTTTCCCGGTTTCAAACAAACCATCCTCATGGTAATACCCGGCAGAGATAAAATAGCGTGCTATCTCACCACCACCGCTTACGTTGGCCGTCACTCTCTGATTGAATGTATGCTTCCTAAAAACAGACTTCAACCAATTTACATTCGGATATAAATCCGGATCCGTACCATTTCTATAATAATCAATTTCCTCCGGACTATATGTCCCCGGGGCACCTTCATTATACATTGTTGCAAAGTCCACCGCATCTGCCATTTCCGGAACTTTGGTAGGCTGCACCATACCAGCTTCCATCTTTATTGAGATTTTAGGTTTTCCTTCAGAACCGCGTTTTGTTTTAATCAATACCACACCGTTTGCACCACGAACACCATAGAGTGCTGTTGCAGTAGCATCCTTCAATAAAGAAAAACTTTCAATTTCTTCCGGATCAAGAAGGTCGAGCGAGCGTTCCACACCATCGACCAAAATCAACGGCGTTTTATTGGCACCGAATGTAGAAATACCACGAATCCAGAATTCTGCCGAACTACCCGGAGAACCATCACGCTGGATAGAAACGACACCACCCAACTGTCCTGCCAGATTAGTGGAAATAGAGGCACTGGGCACTTTCAGACTCCCAACGTTTAACGTACTGATAGAACCAATCACACTTTCTTTACGTTGTGTACCATAACCGACCACCTGCACCTCTTCAAGTACAGTATCATCCGCCTGCATTTCAATAAGCAAATTATTGGCAGAAGGAGAGACTTCCTTCTCTATATTAGCATACCCTATGTAACTGATTACAAGGGTTACAGTTTTTCCACCGGGAATAGTAATATTAAAATTACCATCCATATCAGTAGTAGCTCCCACACTAGTATCTTTCAACCACACACTGGCTCCAATAAGAGTCTCTTTCGTACCTTTATCTATTATTTTACCAGTAAGCTTTCTTGTAGCTTTTTTCCCTTCTTGATATACTTCAGCCACCGTATCGGAAGCCCGTACCAACACGGAAGGTGCCGCAAAAAGATAAATAATGATAAAGACACTAACCAATCGTTGCAATGAGAAATTTAACTTTCGTGCAATTCCATTCATAATACATGATTTAATGTTATTAATTTAAGTTTTTAATGTTTTTAGATTGTTGCAACCAAATTCTAAATTACATCCACAAAGTTAAGCAAGAATGAAAATAATGTTGGCGAATTCCGTACAAAAGAACAATAATATAGTAAAGCTACATTATTTTTTCTCATTTCTACAAGCTAATCACCAATGTTTATCCTAAAAATGAACGATTTTACCTATCAAAAAAATACGGGTTATCTTTAACCACATAAGGTTTGCCTGTAGCAAGCCCTACATCACAATAATCTCATCTACTGACATGCCTCCATCTCCCGCTTTTACTTTCATTTTTATATACCTAGCATTCCAATGACCATTAAAAATATACTCCTGATACTGTAATGCCGGAATATCTTTCAAGCTTTTCTTCCGAACAATCCCTCCGGAAAAATAATTCTCCCCATCATGGAGAAGAGGATTTCCACCTGTTGGGGTAAATGTCGCCGTGCTCCTGCCCTCAACTGCATCCAACGGGTGAAAACAATACGAACCTCCTGTTCTTCGCCCAAATCCATTATAAGCTCCTGCTCCCCATAGAGATTCATCCAACTACCATCTAAATATGTTTTTCCTCCGGTATAGCCATCAGCAAGAATTTGGCATGAATGTTCCGCATGGAAGATTATACTTTCTTTCCGATGCCTTTGTGATAATAAAAATATCGGGTAAATACATCACCCTGCATATTTCCTTTTTTAAATGCTGCAGCTTTCACACATAATCACACATTTAACTTTAGGAGAAAGGGCACCGGAGAATATTGCCAACAAGTCTATCGAAAAATATCCTTTTTGTAATTCATACTCCATAGGTATAGGAATAACAGAGATAGTTCGCTCCTTTTTACTAAATGAACAAGATGCGAATAGAAGAAAAAAATAAAACTGATAAAACGCTCTTTTGTAGAAAGAAACGAGGCATGGCAACAAGACCAAACCATAGTAATAAAATGTCATTCGTTAGATATTAGTATCCAAATTAAAAATAATATTCATCCCACAAAGATAAGCTTACGAATAACACACAAAGAAAACTTGCGTACAAAAGAACAACAATATTGTACAGCCTAATAACATCTCTTATCTTGAAGTTGAGCCGTATTAATGGACGGCGCTATCTTGCCTTCCTATTTTATATAAACTACAGAACGTCCCGAACCGTATTTTTTCAGTATGCCTTCTTCGAGGAAAGCACGGATATCCTGCAATGCCTGAGGTTTGGTTTTTCCCACAAGCATGGCATAATCCTGACGGTTGATACACGGATGTTCTTCCAAAAAACTTTCCAGCCGCTCCAGGCATCTTTCTCTATCCAACGGATTCTTTACACGAAAAGGCGAATGATAGCGTTGTAGCACAAGCTCGCTCTCAATATCCTTTTTAAACTGGCGGTTCACACGAAAATTGATATCTTTCAGAGATACGGACGGTGAACGTAAATCTTCGGCATTCATCACCTTTTTATCAACAGTCACTGAAAGAGTAAAATAACCGACGTCGCCCAATTCAACAGAAAACCCTTTTAAAAGTAAATGTTTCAATTCTTTCGATATTGCCTCAATGACACCCACTACTTGCGCGTGAGGCACATGCTGCATAGCAACAACCTGCTCTACAAATTCTTCAGCTGTATAGCTGCCTTTCAATACTACGCGCGCATGCAAAGGTTGTTCTTCCCCGCTTTTTGTGAGATCGGGAGTCTCATAAAGATCATAATTTACGCTCATTGCCTATTAGTTTTTCTGTAGAAAAGACTTATTTCTTTTCTCACATAGATTAATTTTCTAAAGCACATTCCGGTTTTCGTTTGACTATAGTCAAACGATAGTTCAACTTAAGTCATTCTTTCGTTCGACTATAGTTGAACGAAAACTGGAATGCTAATGAGACAAATATACGTAGAATATACGTATACTAATTTATATGGAGCAGGATTTTATTCTTAGAATCTCATCTGTTCATAATTCTTAGCCAACCCTCCCTCACTTGTTTCCTTATATAAAGAAGGCAAATCATGACCGGTCTGTTTCATGACTTCAACTACCTTATCAAATGATACCCGATGTACACCATCGGTAAAAGCTGAATAAATATTCGCATCCAAAGCGCGCGCGGCAGCATAAGCATTACGTTCAATGCAGGGAATCTGCACCAAGCCACACACAGGATCACAAGTCATACCCAGATGATGCTCCAAACCCATTTCCGCCGCATACTCTATTTGCGACGGACTGCCTCCGAACAATTGACTGGCAGCACCGGACGCCATTGCGCAAGCTACACCTACCTCGCCTTGGCATCCGACTTCAGCACCCGAAATAGAGGCATTATGTTTTACTATATTTCCGATCAGTCCTGCCGTTGCTAATGCCCGCAAGATACGGATGTCACTAAATCCACGAGTTTTCCACAAATGATAAAGCACAGCAGGAAGTACTCCGCAGGAACCACAAGTAGGAGCAGTGACGATAATCCCTCCCGAAGCGTTTTCCTCACTTACCGCCAACGCGTAAGCAAAAACCAGTCCTCTGGAACGAAGAGATTCTTTATATCCCATCGCCTTAATATAATAAGAAGAAGATTTCCTCTGAAGATTCAATGCTCCCGGAAGTGTACCCTCCGTTTCCAATCCCCGCTCGACTGCTGCTTTCATAGCTTTCCACACTTCGCCCAGATAATCCCAGATAGAAGAGCCTTCACATTGCTCCACATATTCCCAGTAATTCTTTCCGGAACGCTGACACCAAGAATAAATCTCAGCCATGGTGTTCATATCGTAAAGTTCGGGAGACATTTCTTCTGAAGTTCCTTCCTCTTCCAAAGCACCTCCTCCCACACTAAAAACGGTCCACTTATCTATCAACTCTCCTTTCTCATCAAAAGCTTCAAAAAGCATTCCGTTCGGATGAAAAGGAAGAAAGACATCCGGCTTCCAAATCAATATCACTAGTGCATGAGGTTGCAATACTTCCAAAATTGCCGTATCAGTCATGTGGCCTTTTCCTGTGGCAGCAAGACTTCCATACAAAGTGACCTGAAACTTTCCTGAACTGAGGTTTCTGTTCAGAAATAAAATAGCGGCATTTCGTGGTCCCATCGTATGGCTACTGGATGGACCAATACCTATTCGATATAATTCTTTAATTGATTTCATTCGATGTATAATTCTGTTCGCAAAGATAGAGTGCACAGCTATTCACCTTGACAAATCTCGTACAAAAGAACAGCAATATTGTAAAGCGTGATATCCATTAACATAAAAAGAATGCCTTATCCCAAGCTGTTTAATCATAATATCAAACTAATTGAGATAAAGCATTTTCAATTAAATAGACCAAAGACATGACAGCCTATTCTTAATAATGGATAGCGATATGCAAGAGTGAATCTACAGGTTCTCCTGTTTTCAACAAAGTTGCTTTATAAGATAAAAAGTTACAATCGTCCTACTCTCGAGGAGACATTTTTCATTTATTTGTTGAAGATAAAAAAAGCTGCCAGAGATAGAAATATATTCCATTTGGATAACTTTCTCCCCCCCAAAGAAGAGGGAGCAGGATGACAGGTAATCAACATGATGAGCTATCCTACAAACGATAACGACATGATATACGTGTAAATATCTTTATGTTATCTTACCGGTTCAACTACATATCCTAACTTTCGCAGTTTACAAATCAATCCATTTTCCCCTATAAGATGCATAGCTCCGATTGCAATTAAAGAAGAATCTATTTTTATCATTGAAAGTATGTTAGCCATCCATTCTTCGTTACGAATATCAACAATCAATTCCCCAAACTTTTCTTGATAATCCAAAATAAAAGTAGGTTGGGGTTCATCAAAACCAACTTGTTGACATAGAGAATCTATTGATAAACGATTCAAATTCTGTTCACGATAAGTTTTTTCCATCGCACTCAAAAAAGACTTTGTACTTTCAGGGTATCGTAAGGTCTTAAGTAAAATATCTGCTTGATAATGCAAATTCATAATAGTATAGCCGACAGAGTCTTTCAGTTCTGCTTTCCGCCCTACATCCTCAAGTGTTTCCATAAAACAGATTCTTTTATTATTTTGATACCCTATTAATAAAAGATGTCTATCCATGCCTTCCATTAGATTAGCAAGATTACCTGTGAGCATTTTGCCAATAAAAATACGATTCCAAAATTCAGGTACAAATTTAGAGTATTTTGGAGTCACTTTTTTCAATGTCGAATCAACAAAGCAAAAATCATCTCGATTAAAAAGCATTTCATAAGTTGTATCTTGCGGCATAAGCATATAACTTTTAGGCATTTGCTTAACTATTGTCCGTATGGAATCCAATGCAAAAAGATCGCATTCTACAGCAATTTGCTTTGCGGTAAGAAATGCTTTTCTGTAACCTGGAATGGCATCTAAGAAGCTGTATCCAACAGTATGCATTGTACCTAACAGATAGGATGATTTCTGCAAACCATTTCCAGAAATCTCCCACAACAAAGCATCTTCCAGGTTTACAGGTGTTTCCGTTACTTGTGCCTGACTGAGTATGCTACTCAATAAGGTAATAACTAATAGTTTTTTTATGATTTTCATTTTTTATATTTATAGATTACTTTACCAAAATAAGATACCAAAGAAAATGTCTTAGATAAAAAAGCATTTAAGTTCACCTTACTTCTTCAGTATTTAAATACTTTATAGCAGCTTCTAAAACCTCATCACATCCTTCATGTATCCCCTGAATTGTACTTTTAACTTCAATATCAGGAAGAATACCGATTTGCTGGGTTTCCGACTTATCGGGATAGTAAACGCCAAGCCCTGTAAATGTAGCTCTAAAGTTACCCGGCAAAATGAGAAAGGAACAATTGCCGTCGGCTCCGGCAGTCGTACTTCCCATAACAACTGCGTTTGGGGTACATCTATATTTCATAGCCATAAACTCCGCATGGCTTTGTGTTGTTTCATTTATCAAAATTACTTTTTTACCTTGATAATAATCTTCATTCTCTTTTCCCACCTTTACTACAGGACCGAAAGTGAACAATCCCGGTTGCAAAAGGCTTCCGTGGGTAAATGTTGCAAAATCTGTAGAAGACGGATACAGAAGATTATACTCCCAATATCCATTTATTTTCTCCATTACAGGATAGGCTCTCAAATCAATAATCATACCCTTAGATTTTATTTCCCGGGGGACTTCTCCACCGATGGTACTTCCCATATACAGATATAAAATATCCGGAGAAAGGTAGGAAATAAGCGGCTGCGGCTTTTGAAAGACGGTAGATTCGCACATTTGATTCGGCACGCATCTGATTCTTGTTTTTTCAATAGCCCCGTTTCTTTCATAATCCACATACAATAGTGTATCATTGGACCATAGAAGTTCATTTACAGCTATCTGTCTCTGCAAAGTTGCTTCATTAGAAGCGGATATATAGGGCGTGATACGTTTTACTATGGAATCTACCTCTTCACTGTTGACACGTACAATTACATCTCCAGGCTGCAAAGTCCGATCCTCTTCACCCTTGAAGCTGGATTTCAGTTCATAATATTCTGTTACTACCGCTTTGCCTTCAATAAAACGTATCACAACAGGCACTAAATACTTTTTTATCGGCCCGCCATAAATACCGGCATGAGTATCATGGACTTCTGCTATAAATCTTTTCAAGGCATTCTCATAATCCGTTCTGTCCGTTATTTCTAAAAAAACAGGTATATTATCCAGCAATACATCATCCCAACTGTTGTTAAGAAGATATTTATAAGGAAAATAATACTGAATTGCGTTCCATAACCGGAATAAAGATAAGAGCTGATAGCTAATATTCGGAAAAGTACATTTAGAATATCTTTCCTCATGCTCAAATACGGCCTCTCCCATATTTTCATTCCCCAAATTCACGTAATAACTTATCGTATCTCTCTTTGCATCCCGAATTTCTTTTAACTGGTCTGAGAGTGTAGTACCCAAATTCTCCTCATCTTCTATCCAGTCCAAATCAGGAAGTAGTTTTATAGAATCCGATGCACACAGATTATAGTTCCCATTCTTCTTATTAAAATCAAATTGATCTATCCATTTTACCAGAATCTCATTCCGCTTATCTTTTGAGGGAAGAGACACCAATGAAGGCATTATACAAAGCAATTCGTGATCCCAATCATATTCTCCGGCACGTACCGCCGGATGATAATACTTCATAAATCCCCAGATTTTACATAATAAGGACAAGTTTTCTACATCCGAATTGGTATATTCCCACATAGACATTTCTACCGGCACGTTATTATTCCTGGGTAAGAAAGTACAAGAAGAAAACCACACTAGCATTGCAATAAATATAAATCCGCATTTTGTGTCGTAAAGTAAAATTCTTTTCTCTTTAAATTCGACATATACATTTGATTTTAAAGCAAACCAAAAACCTTTCTTTTCCATTATATTTATCTCCTTATTTTAATTTAAACCTGAATTTCAGTAGAGCGCTGAGAGGACGCAAATCATATTTATAACAATAAGTACTTACATCACTATAGGATGCAGATATATATTGCTTTGCATTAAACAAATTGTTTACTCCCAGCTCTATATCAATACGTTTATTTTTCCACTTGATGCCAGCGTCAGCAAAGGTGGTATAGCGCTCGTTGGCTGAATTATTATATTGATGTTCTATATTAAGATTCATAGTGATTGCCTTGGTAGGAAAAATATTTATTCCTATAGTTTGCGAAGTTCGCTTAATAGAAGGAAACTCGGAGGAAAGCCCTGCCACATAACTTCGACTCCAATTCCAGAAAAAAGAATAATTCAAGCTTAAGAACGAAAATGGACTAACATTCAGACTGCTACCTGCTCCATAATTACGAGAGCGAAAATCTAATATTTCATTTTGAATTAGTTGTTGCCCGTCTACCCAATTACAATTGCCAGATGCTTTCCACGTAGCCGACCAAAAGTTCAGTCCTTTGTTTAAACTCAAATTGATCCCGTAATTTTCTGAGGTCACAGGATGTTCAATCGTTGTTTTAACACTCATAATGCCCAGATAGTCGTAACCATATAAAAGATTCTTCCATAAATGCTTATAGTTAGCCGTAAGATTAGCAAATAATGCCTTAAAAGCGTTCCGGTAGCTCACAGATATACTGGCATCGACAGAACGTGATTCAAAAAGCTTGTCTGCCGTATTGCGCAATAAACTGCGGTAACCTTGCATAATGAACCCCGTATAACTTGAATTCATATCCCCAAGACTTTTACTTATTTTACCACTAGTATAAAGGGCAAAGTCACCATATTCGTACTTTAGGGCAACAGACGGGTTGATTAATAGCCGGTCATAATGAGACGTTATATCCGGAACTTTGTCATTATCTGTCAGCCTGTAATAGACGAGAGGCATATTAAAGGATACTCTAAAATTCCCTTTATCATAGGTGTAACCTTGAAATAAACCTGCTTGAAATGTATTATACCAAAGATCATTACGTAGTGAGTCTGCCGGATTATTGGATATACCTTCCATTTTCACCTCAGTTAACTCCGTATCCAAATGTCGAATATCTGCACGTCCCCATAAAGAATAATTCAACCGGAAATCTTTTATACTATAACCATATGATAGCCTCAGTATGGATGAAAAATCTCTCGCGTCCAATTTTTGACTAAGAGATTTTATAGATGTATCTCCCCAATAGTTAACGGGAGATACCGTCAACGTATGCGGTTTTTGACAATACCCTGTTGAAAAATAAATTGTATAAGTGTGTTTCCTTCTTGTTTTGACCAAATTCATAGTGTTGTCCACAGACAAAAAAGGATGATTAAGATGCTGGGTTATCAAATCATCTTTCAAATCCGTATTACTACGTGTTCTTCCCGTACCAGTATCGTTGTCCCAATTAGCTTTCAGATTAAAAGCATTACTGAAATAATGCTCTTTGGCGTTTACATTAAGCCTGGATACCACTTCCGCATTGTGAATGTGGCTAACGGAATTTATCCGTTCCTCAATAACAAGCTTGTCATTTGAAGGTAAATATTGCTCATAAAGTGAATAGCCTTCTTTTTTGATACGATCGTCATAATACAGAATGCTCGTCGTTAATTCCGTATCTTCATTAGGTTTTACCAGGTGGTTGGTTGTCACAGCATTTGAACGATTGTCCATGTAACGTTTCTGAGGAATGGGAGGAGTACCGGGCATTTGTATATGAAGCGGACTCCCGGATGGCATATATACTCGTTCATAATCATAGTGAGTGCGGAACTCGGAAGCAACATTGTCCCCTGAATTATTACCTTTATATATAGTCATATTTTGTTTTTTCTTACTGAAATACAAAGCCGTCAGTTCAGCATTCCAAAGTATAGGCTGGTAACCTCCTCCCGCTAATCCCATGAGAGAAAGTGTGCCTTTAGCGCTATCTTTCAATCTAAGATTAATGGCAACGTCATTGGTCGGCAATTTTCCTCGCAACGCTTTGACAGGCTGATGATTTTCAAGAACCTGAACAATGGAAACAGCCTTAACCGGAATGTTATTGGTCGCAAGACCATATTTCCCTTGAAGTAAATCCATATTTTCCACATAGAATTTACTGATTTCTCTTCCATTATAAGAGATTTTACCATTTTCCGCAACATCAATTCCCGGCATTTTTTTCAGAGCATCTCCTATCACGCGGTCGCTCTGGTCGGTATAGGCACCTACCAAATAATCCAGCGTATCTTTGGTTTGCTTTATCTTAAATGCATTCACCCTTACTTCTTTCAGCTGCATAGCTTGTTCGCTGATAACAAAATCAACTCGCTGCGTACGATTTGCTACCGTTTTGCTATGCTTGCCAATAAGCATTCCCGTTACAGTTAATGTAATGCTATCAGCTTTTCCTTTATAAATAATGGTATAGTTTCCTTTTGCATCACTTTTACTGAATCCCGAAATGATGGAACTTCCTTTACTCTGTATGGTAACATTAGCCATAACCGGTTCTCCCGACTTATTTTGCACATTGCCGGTGAAAGTAGTTTGTGCCGATATTCGACAAACAAGCAACAAAAAAATCTGTATAGCCAATACATATTTCATACAGTAAATACTTCTTGCATTATTTTTTTCATCAGATGTTATATACTTAATATTATCCATATTTCTTTTCATTATCAGGTATGTATTTGAAATTTTATTCTAATTCCAAAAGTTCATAATCTATTTTCTTTAATGGCTTGGTACTAGTAAACTTTATACCAGCAACTTCAAAATAGTTTTCATTGAGTTGTTTTACTAATTGTAACAGCTGCTTTCTATCAATAAGTCTATAGCCCGTATAAGAATACTTTTTTATTGGAAAACTTATTTTGTTTTTTTCTATTTTTACACATTCAAAATCATACAGTTTTTTATCATCATAGACCTTCAAAATGAGTCCGGGAAGTCCTGCAAATTTCCAAGGACCATTTTCAATAGGGATATCCATAGTAAACCATGCTACATAACTACGTCCCCGAAAGTAACACATAGCCTTTTGGCATAAATAACCATTTATAAGTAATGTATCTTCTTTGATTTGCCAGTTTTGAGAAGTATTTTTTTCAATAGACCAATATCCATTTTTAATGCCATATGGCATACGGACATATTCGAGCAATACGTCTTTACGAAAATCTTTATAGAACTCAGAATAAGTATAACACAACCATTTATTAGGATATCTACCAAGTTCACCCAAACGAGGAACAGACTGTGCATGAGGATGCTTTGCTTTCCAATCAGCAATAAGTGAATCCGAATTAAAAACAAACGAACTATAGTATTTCGACGAATATTTTCCTATTTCTAAACACTGCAAATCTTCATAGGTACCAAGAGCATTTATATCAAGCGCATTCAATGCATAATACACCTTTATATTACCCCAATCTATTGTTTCCATTGTAGACATGTTTCTCGAAAAAGGTCGCATAGGTACTTGGGATAAAGCATTTACCGATACCAATAACATTATTATATTTAAATACTTCATGATTTAATTTTATACATTTATAGTCGCGTCGAAATAAGAATTAAAACTCATCGATAGAATTACACTCCCTTTTCAACACGACTAAATTTAGTTATTCTACAGAATACTCCAATAGTTAGCTACTCTATTGCTCATAGCCCTGCAAATTGACTATGATATTTTAATGTCATCAATTAAATATTTCATTCCACAAACCATATAGTCAGATATTTCATACTTTCTGTTCAGCCATTACTTACTCCAATTCTAAAGGTTCGTAAGAAACAGGTCCGGGTAATTTTCCACCATTAAGCCTGCGTACCCCCATTACCTTATAGAAATCCTCATTAAGCATTCTTTGCAGTTTCAGTAATTTCAATCGTTCCACAGGTTTATAATGGCTAAAATCATATCGCTTCAAAGGGAATTTAAAAGGCTCAATTTTGATACATTCCCAAGTATAGAATTGATTGTTATCGTATATTTTTAATATAAGTCCCGGCAAACCTCCAAACTTCCAAGGGCCATTACTGATCGGAATATCCTTGGCAAACCATGCAGTATAATATCTACCGCGAAAAAAGCATGTTGCTTGCTGACATAAATATCCAATCACAGACAGTGTATCGCTGCCAATATTCCAATCCTGCACAGGTATCTTTTCTGAAGATTGGTAACTAGGTACGCCATGCGGCATACGTGCGTACTCAGTCAGCAGATTTTCTTTGTAATCTTTGAAATATTCTGAGTATTGATATTCAGACCAATAATCAGGTATCCTACCTAAAGGACCTAACCTAATAGGACTTGATTGTGCGTTCGGATATTTTTTATTCCATTCATGTACCAATAAATTATTATTAGATACCCAATAGCTATAATGTCTTGACAAATTTGTTCCTATATCTAAATATTGAAGATCAATATATGTATCCGGTTTGTTAATATCCAATGCATTAAAGGCAAATGCTATTCGCACAAAAGCTGTATCTACAGCCCTTGACTCTTGAAATTCAGGCAATGGAGCATAAGCTTTTCCTTGTTTTTCCTGAGATTGAGCATATCCAATTATAATAAATATGAATATCGTTAGCAATAGTGATGTTTTCATTTCTTTTTTGTTTAAGAGGACAGATAGAATAGAAAAACATTCCATCTGTCCTACATTTTGGTTAACCGTGTATATCAAACCACTCGGGATCGATGAATTCTGTATATTCAGGATCACCTCCACAATTTACATACTGATTGCATCCTTGTAAGGAATATCCACCATCACCAATCTTAGAATTCGCACTACTATTGTCTGAAGAAGAACTTCCTCCTTGATCTTCCCAATAACACGAACAAGTACAACAGTTCCCACCCCTTAAGGCGTTCATTTCTTTGTCTTCCAGACTTGCTTCAGACAAAGCATTCAACTTCAATTTTCTTAGCTTTTTCATTACACTAAATTTAGTTATGCTGCAGAATACTCCAATAGTTAGCTACTCTATTATTCATAGCCCTGCAAATTGACTATGATATTTTAATATCAACAATTATTTTTCTTACAGCAATTACAGAATCAGATATTTAGCACTTTCAGTTGTATAATACATTTACTTCATTGTTCTAGTTCCAAATAGAAATGACGCTTTTGCTCAGGCAACTTTCCACTTCTTAGAGTTACACCTGCGATTTTAAGATAATTTTCATTGACCTCACGCTGTAATTGCAATACTTTTTCTCTCTTTCGTTTCCTGTATCTATTATAGTCATTATAGATCTTTATCGGAAATTTATTTTTATTTTGCTCAATTCTTACACACTCATAAACAAACAAACGTTCCACATCGAATACCTTTAATATTAATCCGGGTAGCCCACCAAACTTCCAAGGGCCATTAGAGATGGGAATATCCATACTAAACCATGCGGTATATTCCCGACCTCTAAAAGTACAAGTCGCTTTTTGACAACAGTGCCCTAAAATCATTAAAGTATCCGCATGGATTTCCCAATTCTGAATAGGTATTTGTTCTGTATATTGACTATTTTCTTGGTATAAATACATCGGCATTCGAGAATATTCTGTAAATGAATTTAAGGAAAAACATTTAAAATACTCTGAATACACGTATTCTGACCAACTTGAAATCTTCCCCTTTTCTCCAAGTCGACTAGGAATACTTTGAGCATCTCTATTCTGTTTTCCCCATTCTGTTACAAGCGAATCTGAGTTGTACACAAAATAGCTGTAATATTTTGATAGATGTGACCCAATATCCAGCCTCTGCAAATCATCGTATGTCTTAGGATCAGATATTTTAAGTGGATTCAAAGCATACCAGATCCTGATAAATCCAGAATCGACAATGGTCATACACTCTGTGTTTTTAGGTAGGGGAATAGGTGGAATTTGAGCCTTTCCCAAAATACTACATGATAGTAAAAGACAGAGCGGTAATATACGATACTTCATAATACATTATTTATTATATTGTTGCCTACCTAAAAATCTCAACTTTCATTCTAATTCAAGAGAATGATAGGGAATCTTTTCGTAGCGTTCGTGAATCTCTCTTTGGAATTCTAGAAGTTTTAATCGATCGATTTTCTTATAGCTTTCATAATTGTATTTTTTAATTGGAATTTTTTCCTTAAATATTTCAATTTTGACACATTCAAATGAATATAGATTATCGATGTCATTGATTTTCAATATTAGGCCAGGCAATCCATTAAACTTCCAAGGTCCATTACTAATGGGAATATCCATCGCAAACCATGCTTCATATTCTCTTCCCCTAAAAAAGCATTTTGCTTTTTGACATAAATAGCCCATTAATAATTTAGTATCATCATATATATTCCAATTTTGAATTGGAATAATCTCCGTAGTCTGGCTATTTCGGTTTCTCAAGAAAAAAGGCATTCGACTATATTCTGTAATTTGTTTTTTTGAATAATCGATGAAATATTCAGAGTATTTATATTCAGACCAGTGATCTGGATCCTTTCCCCCAGGTCCTAACCGACGTGGTCTACTCTCAGTATGTGGATTATGATTAATCCAAGCTGTACAAAGAGAATCTGAATTAAAAATAAAATAACTATAATATTTAGCTACTTTATCTCCTATTTCTAAACGATGAAAATCAATATATGTATTTGGATTATTTATACTGTCAGCATTGAATGCATACCAAACTCTAATATAACAAGAATCTATAACAGACATTTGATCTGTATTCTTTGAAGAAGGAGAAATAATTATACCCTTACGAGTTTGAGCACATAGATTTGAACACACACACATAAAATCAGATAAAATATACTGGTTATCAGAGAGGATTTCATTACATATTCCATTCTTTATTTCTATTTCCTAAATATTTACAAAACACAATACAAGGAGATTATCAAAAAACTATTTAATATCAATTTAAAAAACAGCTATTATACAATATTTTCAATAACCTCCTCGGAAGTGCAGTTTCAACTATTAACTTGTACCTATATATACCTTAATAATTAGAAGGCAATGGTACAACTTCATTTGGCTCATCACAATAGACAAATTCATTGCAACCTTGAGTAGATTCAGCGCCAGTTTTATAATTGGCTTTCATATTATCATTTGAATCTGAACCACCACGGTTTTCCCAATAACAGGAACATGTGCAACAGGTACCGCCTTTTAAGGCGTTCATTTCTTTGTCTTCCAGACTCACTTCAGACAAAGCATTCAGCTTTAATTTTTTTAGTTTTTTCATTATTGCTAAAATTAGTTGTTCTGCAGATTTTTCCAATAGATAGCTACTCTATTGTAACTCTAATGGTTCATATAAAACTGACGAAGGAAAACGACCACCATTTATTGGCATCAATCCTGCTGCTTTATAGAAATTTTCATTGAGCATTCTTTGGTATTTTAATAGTTTTAATCGACCTATCTGTTTGTATTCCTGAAAATCATACCTTTTAATTGGAAACTTAAAGTGTTCGACCTCTACACACTCAAAAGTATATAGCTGTTCATGATCATACACTTTAAGTATTAATCCAGGAAGACCGCCAAACTTCCAAGGTCCATTACTAATAGGAATATCCATTGAGAACCATGCTATATAGTTTCTACCTCGAAATTCACACGTAGCTTTTTGGCATAAATAACCGTTCACTGTTAATGTATCATTTTGAATCACCCAGTTTTGCACAGGAATATATTCAGAATATTTACAATTTGGAATTCTATGCTGACGAGGCATACGCGCATATTCTGTTAACAAATTAGCCTTATAATCTTTGAAATATTCTGAATATTTATACTCTGACCAAAATGCAGGTTTACTACCTAGAGGGCCTATTTTCATAGGAACAGTCCGAGAGTTGGGATGCTTCTTTAACCAAGTCCAAACAAGTGAATCATTATTAAAAACAAACTGACTATAGTATTTAGAATAGTATTTGCCTATTTCCAAACGTTGCAAATCAATATAAGTTTCCGGATTATTTATATCTTCTGCATTAAAAGCATATAAAATTCGGATATAAGCAGTATCAATAGCAAGCATTCTTTCAACATTTCTTCTCCCTGAAAGCGGTGCAACCACTTTCCCTTGTAATCGTTGCGCTACAATATTGCTGCTAACAGATAACAAAATACCAATAAAATAAATTCCTATTTTCATTACATATGCTAATTCAAATTTATTTTTGAAAGGAGTTTCCTTAGTTACATAATTAGACATTAGCACTTCGATTTAAAAATATTCAAACAACTACTTTGTTTTATCTCTTGCATAGTGCATAGGATATATAAATACACTTCACTATTTTCTTTAATTTTAGATTGCATACTCATAATCGTCAGTCAAGAATAATTAATCTACCATTCTTTTTTCGAATTGTTATACTCTCTGCATTTTGAACATTCTCCATTAACAGACTATCATTAAGATTTACTCCGACTTTCTTACTATCAATTTCTATGATTTGATCATTTAGTTCAACCCCTGCGAGATCTGCTTTGTGACCTTTTATAAGTTGTACAATTTGAAGACTATAATCCACTTTATCACTTACTTTCATCTTTATGTTCGCAATGATCACTCCCCATTTTTTTACAGAATTAGATTCTGAACGATAGGGAAAATAAAGCTCGGGGATGACATCATAATGAAGCTGCAATTTTTGATAGTCTATTGCAAAATTTATTCTTTCCAGAAATGCATTCCCGATTACCCCCGTAATACCAGGTGGCATTTGGCGAGAAAAATCTATATTCACATTTGCAGATATATTTTTCAGGTGTACATTTATAGTAGGGGTCTGTTGAAATTTTACTATATCATTACCTTTATTGGCGGTTCGATATATCACATCTTGACAATACAGAGATGGAAATTTAGTTTTAGCCTCTTCAGAAAGCGTAAGCCCTCTAGCCATACCTATATCCATAATAAATTTACCATTTATCGCGATTATCGAATCGTTATTATTCACAAAAAGAGTATCTTCAACGCATGGAGCTGACGTGTATGGTTCTATCACAAAAGATAAAGAATCTGACTTATTTTGAATAATTGATAATAATGCAACATATTTCTGAAAAAGATTTATATTAATAATAGATTTAGTTCCTAATTGAATAGCAGGTAGTATGCCATTCCGACGTCCAGCATAATCCATAATTTCACATTCTGATATATCAAAAAAGGAACTACCAATTTGAATTTTCAAAGGACTTCTATCGTTAATAAAACTTGGATAAGAGTATGTAATACCAGCTGGAGTATGGATTCTTCTGAAAAATGAATTATCATATTTTATACTAAAACAATCATTTTCATTCAAAACAGAATCTATAACCATTTCTGAAGTACCTGTATCAAACAGGAAATAATAAGTACACTCTTCTAAATTATCACTTATTATATCCTTTTTTACAACAGATACTGGTATATACACACGACCATTATCAAATCGGGCAGGAATAATAGCCTCGTTATAATTATCGCTAAATGAAAAACTATATTGCTTTTTTTTATTTGTACAGCTAGTTAGTATTAAGCAAATTACAAATACATACACATATAAATTAGACATAACTACAGAATTAGATAAAGTTCTTTATTATTTAAGTAAGGTTCGATTTTAAATTATAAAATTAGTACATTACTATATCAATGATTAACAGAGTCATCTGCAGCACATTTATAACCGCCATTATCATACGCTTACACTTTTTGCCATAGAACAGATCCTAATTTATCATAAAGATGGTATGTAACAGCAAATGGTTTCAATGGATAGTAACTGTTTTCTCATTCGTATGTTATTAAAAGATTGAACCGACAAAGTCTGATAACGACGGAAAACAAAATGTGTTTCAAGCGTTATTAGTGATGGCAAAGATAGCCGAAACATCATTAGGGCGTGGACAAAATCGTACAAATAAACAAGAATATCATAAAGCAACATTTATTATTAGAGGACAAGTAGAAATCAAAAAATGCAGATATTCACCAATAAATAGCTATCATTTGTTTTTGCAATCATTTCTTCTTAATATTGTCCTATAGTAATTAGGAATGGTGCACGACATGCAGTTGCATTGCATTGTGATGCAATTTCGCGGATGGGAATTGGAGCGGATGGAAGAAGTTTAATTTAATCCTTCCGTTATCACCTTCCGTATCGGCATCAGGAATCTTTGCAGTAAGGAAATGTCTTCGGTTATGATATCCGCCTGTCCCTCCATCTCGGGCAAGAAGGGCAATTCTTTATCATAACTGGTCCTCAACCCGGAGGGAAGCTGAATGTCTACCATATAGCTTTTAATATTCTGCCCGTCCACCACCGGTATTAAAGAGATGTTCTTCACCGTCCCTCTCACAACACCAAACTCTTTATCCGGATAATTGCTGAACCGTATATTTACTTTCTGACCTTTTTTTACTTTCCCCGAACGTTCCGTAGGCAACAGTGCCTTCCCGATAATCTCTCCCTGATGCGCGGGTACGATATTAAAAACGATACTCCCCACGGTCACATTCTGGTTGTTGGTCCAATACTGCGTCAACGTAATCTCACCCTCCACCGGAGTAATCAGCGCATAGTTTATCTCCCATGCATCTATTTCCGCCCTCAATTGATTGATTAGTGAGCGGAGCCGCGTCTCCAACGTGTTCTTTTGGTCCAGATATTGATATTCGGTATCATACAAGGACTCGTTCATCTGCGCCAGTTGAATCTGCAAGTTCTCCAAGGAGCGGTCCATATTTTCCGCCGAAAGAAAAGATTGCAGATACCTGCTGTAAGATTCTTCAACGGCTTCTTTAGAGATAAGCCCTTTGACGCCCAGCAGCGAGTCTCTGGCATATTGTTGGTGAGCAATCTTCGATTGGGCTTCCGACAATTCTTTCTGTTTCAACATATTCGTATAATAGACTTCATTCTTCGCAATCCGCGCCTTTACTAAACCAATCTTTTTCAAATGATACGCCACCTCCTTAAACTGCCGGTATTCGGACATCGACAGATAGAAAGAAGAATAAAGAGACTGCAAACTGCCCAACTGAAGCTGCCGGGAGGGCACCAAAGCGATGGTATCCAAATTGCCCTCCGCTTGCCCCACCAAGTCCTTCAGCCGCAGTATATCCTCCGTCTTTGCAGGATTCTCTATCACTGCAAGCAGGCTGGTTGCCGCAACTTGCTGGTTGTTCTCCACATACAGTTCCTGCAACTTTCCCGAAGTCCTCGCTACTACGGTGGACACAGGCGTGGTCCCCGTCAGAGTGACTGTAGAACTAATGATATCCGGATATTTGAATACCGCACTCCCTATAAGCAGAATCAAAACGACACAAGATATCATCGTTATCCCCCAACGAAGAATCCATGAAGGAACAGCACTCAAGACCTCATTGAATTCTTCACTTCTCAATTCTATTTCCCGTTTCTTATCTTCCATACGCTATACCCCCAATTCCAGTTGATTCTTTACCAGCGTGTAGTAGGCACCTTTCTTGGCCGTTAGTTCCTTATGGGTGCCCGATTCAATCACCTTCCCGCCATCCATCACAACAATATTATCTGCACTTTGCACCGTACTGAGACGGTGTGCCACTACCACCACCGTCTTGCCCTTATAAAACTGCGTCAGGTTATCCAGAATAATCTTTTCATTATTAGCGTCCAAAGCATTGGTAGCCTCGTCAAAGAATAGATATGTCGGGTTCTTATAGATAGCACGCGCTATTAATAAACGTTGCTTTTGTCCCTGGCTCACGCCATTCCCCTCCATACCAATCTTGCTGTTGTACTTCTGCGGAAGCGATTCGATAAATGCCCTGATATTAGCCGTCTCTACGGCGTTCAGCAACTTTCTTGTATCTGGCGACTCGTCACTGATAGTAATGTTTTTAGCGATAGAGTCGGAGAACAGAAACCCTTCCTGCATCACGGCTCCCGTATTCTGCCTCCACAGATGGGGATTAATGTCTTTGAGCGAATACTTCCCCACTTTGACGTCTCCTTTCACGGGATTATAGAATCCCAGCAGAAGCTTGATTACCGTCGTCTTGCCGCTGCCGCTGGCACCCACAATGGCGGTCACCTTATCATGCGGAATGGTAAGATTCAGATTCTCCAGCACATAATCCCTTTCCGCACCGTCATAACTGAAACATACATTCTCCAGCGTTATATCCCTGTTTTCCGGCAGCACATTTATCTTATCATCCACCGACCCGATTTCTTCTTCCTTATTATTAATCTCATTAAGCCGCTCAAGACTTATCTTGGCATCCTGAAAGGATTGGCTGAAGCTTATCACCTGACCGATAGGACCCGACAATTGCCCGATAATGTAACTGATGGACATCATCATACCCAACGTGATATCCCCATCCACCACTGCTTTTGCCGAAAGGAAAGAGATAAGGAGCGAAGTGGTCTGGCTAAAGAAGATGGAACCCACCTGTTGAACCTGCCCCAATGCGGTGCCTTTGATACTTATCTTGAACAGTTTCACCTGTATGGATTCCCATTTCCAACGTTGTTGTTTCTCACAGTTGTTCAGTTTGATTTCCTGCATACCGGTAATGAGCTGCACCATATTGCTTTGGTTGGCGGCGGCTTGGGCAAAGCGGGCGTTGTCCAGTTTGCGGCGGTAACGCATGAAGGACAGGATCCATGCGACATACAAAGCATTCCCCACCAGGAAGACTATTAATATGGACAGGTTATAATAAGCCATGATGCCGGCGAAGATAAAGAAGTTGAAAAAGGAGAAGAGGGTGGAAAGCGTAGTCCCGGTCATGAAAGATTGAATACGCCCGTGGTCACCAATGCGTTGCAGGATATCCCCTATGTTTTTTGCATCGAAAAAGCGGATAGGCAACCGCATCAGTTTGGCTATGAAGTCAGAAATCAGGGTGATGCTTATCCGGGTATTCACGTGAAGGCTGATCCAGCTCTGGATGAAGCCCACTCCCATTTGGGTAATCGACAGCACCAACTGCGATATGAGTATCAGCGTAATAAAGTTCAGATTATTGTTCCCGATACCCTGGTCCACCATAGCTTGGGTCAGGAAAGGAAGGATGAGCGAGAAAACACTGCCCAGCAGCATTCCGACCATAAGCTGGAACAATTGCGACTTGTAGGGGAACAGGTAGCGCAGGTAGAAAGAGAGGTTTTTCTTTTGTTGCTCCTGGTCGTCTATGCGTTCATGAAATTCAGGAGTTGGGGTCAGTAACAAAGCAAAACCGGCTTCCTTTCCTTCGTCTTTGGTGCTGATCCAGCATTTCTGAAATCCGGCTTTGTCGATAGGATACTTTCCTTGGTCAGGATCGGAAATACAGAAAGTATACTCTGGCACCGCATTGGAGAAAAGCTTCCTTTTCTTCCGGATATCATACAGCACAACGAAATGATTCCGGTTCCAATGAAGAATACAAGGAAGAGGGACATCTTCGATCAATTGTTGCAGGCTGATACGCACTCCCTGTGTGCGCATGCCAATGCTTTCGGCAGCATCGCTGATGCCCAGCATAGAAACTCCCTGACGGGTGATGAAGCTTCTTTCACGCAGAGTTTGGAGGGAATAGCAACGTCCATAGTATTTGGCAATCATGCGCAGACAGGAGGGACCGCAGTCCATCGAGTCCAGTTGTTGGTAGTGAGGGAAAGATTTAATTAGTGACATGAGGCAAATATTTTATGCGAGCTATCCAACTCGAATAGAATCTACTCATAAAATTATATACTATCAATTCGTGCAATCTATTTTTTGAACGAAACAATCGAATCAACATCATATGTATATAGCTGCTTATCGGTATTTGCGTCTCCTTACCATCATTCGCTTCTATAAGTTGCTGCGCAATAGTTTTAAGAGTATTTGAACGAAGTCCCAATATATTATACAAAGCTTGATATCCTTCATCTGTTTTTTTACCCCAAAGCACTTCTTCTAGTTCATGAGAGTGCTCCCGGTACATCACATTAAATTGTTTGGAATTAAACTCATTAAATCCGAATTCCATTTTATAGGACTTGTCTATCGATTCAAGTAATTCTTTTCTTTGGTGCAAATTATAATTAAAGTCAATAAGCAAACAATCAATCATCTTCCCAGCTATCAACCATCTGGCTGGCAAAGGCATATCTTCCAATATTCTCAATAATTTCAATGTATAAGTGCTATCTATATAAAACAGAGTCTCTGTCAGTTCCATCAAATGTCCTTTATACCTCTCTAATTCTCTGTTATAGGTATCCAGTTGAATTTTGCATACCCTGTCATTTTCCACCAATCTGTTGAAATACTTATAAAACAGTCGGAGTATTTCTCCAATAGAATCACAATCTTTTACCCGAATTCTTATGCGTAAATGAAAATCAGGATCAGAATATCGGATAAAGAACCATTTTTCCATATATTTTTTTCTCTCCAAGACCGAAATTATCTTGGTTAACTCATTGACTAAAATCTTATCTGCCGTATTACTACCGGTATATACTTTGATGTATATCCATTTGCTTCCCGGTATAAAAGACCTCTGAATCTTCTTCATCATTTTTGTTCCTTATAAAATGCAACAATACATTCATTCAGATACTCTCCATCCGCTCCCTTAACAACTAACTCATCTTGAGCGAAAATAAATTCTAATAGCTGAAATACCGGATACTTTTTCACTGCTGACAAAAAGGCACGGATACTGCAAATACTACGAAAATCAATAAATAGCTCATTATCGCCTTCTGCCAATAAAACTGTGGATGGAATATTTCTTTTCATACGCCACACTGTAACGCTATTAACCAGTTCAGTATCTGACAACCGAGAAAAAGCGGAGACTTCGTCCTGTCTGACTCTCCATGAGGCAAGAGATAAAATAGAGTTGCCATACTTAATTCGGGGTCTATAATCTAAATGGTCCGCCAATTCTCCCCAACCAAGTCCAAAAGAAGTCCGCTTTCCTTGATGTTGCATATCACACAAAAAACGGTAGACCGGCAATGTGTCATTGTAATAATTATGAGCACTCGTTAGTCGGGGGAATATCTTTTTATTCATCTTTTTAGAACGAAGCACCAGTCTTCCTCCTCTGCATGAAAGCATCAAATCGTCAATGTAGATTTTATTTGCTTCAGGCAGGTCCGAACTGGTGAGATAAACAATCTCATGCTCCCGAATATGTGGCCGAGACAATATATTCCCGACTCTCGAACCGGGTAAATGAACTATTTCCGCCAATATACCATCTGTCACAAGCTCACTTTCTTTTTCAGAAATACTTCTTACCAATTCCTCCATTTGAGGGTCTAAATGAGTAAAACGCGATAACAGATTAGCGGCAGAACCACCGCCAATACTCTTTATATACAAAAGAGGATTTCCATTTTCTCCTTCCATTACTTGAAACATCGCATACAAAGTTTCAGGGAATCCGTTCCAATTCTCAGGTACTGAATTAAATTCCTCCGGGTGGAATACGATTTCATCCACTCCTTCCTCTACCACTTTCAATAATCTTTTCAACAACAATGTCGGCACATTTGTCGTAGCTTTAACGGTCTGTTGTTTTTGTACGGGAAGTATCAAATTATCAACAATAGGAGAAATATCCCCTATTCCATGCCCTGCAGGATAGCCAATTCCCAATTCAGAGTCCAATGCCATCGCTAAAGGAACTTCACGTTCTTCATATCGCTCATAAAAAGCAGACCTGAAATTGTCCAGTGACGATAAGTATTTCATTTCACCCATTTTACTAAAAAATGAAAGTACCGATTGTAGTTCTGCGATTACAGATTTTCCTAAAGTGGCGACTGTACTTTTCCGCATTGCATCTACCTGAAAAAGATAGTTTTCCGTATATGGAACCGGAATCTCACTGACGATATCCACAATTTTGCGATAATCAGTCAACGGATAAGGCGTTCCCATATCTATCTTCTTCAATAAATCATTGATCTTGCATAAAGAGTCTAGTAACCTACTAGTATTATTTTGCAGATTCAAATTACTTAAGATTGCAATAATCTTATTCAGATAATCTTCACCTGTAATGTTTACATCTAATTCGCTAACTAACAACTGCGATTGGATAAGGCTTTCTATAAAGAGCTGAGCTTCCAATTCTTCTATTCCCTGCTCTTTTAAATAACTCTCCATTTCTTTTATCATCATTCCGGATGTCGCCTTCTTCAATATAGCATCTAAATATTTTGAACGCTCGACAGACGAAATTGTATGCATACGCCTTTTGTTTAGATATTGATATTCAATATAGCGCATGCACTTATCTACTTTATAAAGCGTATTATTTGAATAATAGCGTACTCCTCTTCTTACATCCGGCAGATATCCAAGAAACTGTGCCAACGCACACAAATAATACATATCAAGCCGTGTGCATCTGCCAACGTCATTAGTAATGTCGAATTGAGTAGTTTCATCTATTTTGCCTATCGAACAAGTGGCAAATAACCCGAATGGGGTACAACGAGTGGACATTCGACTTATATACTTCACAAGAGACGTTTCGATTTTACATTTTTTATCTCCTTCTTTGATTTCACCATTAATCAATTTCTGTAGTTCCTTATATAAATCAGGGGAACCCACATAAATAGTTTCTCCAATTCGCTCATCTACAAGCCATCCTGAAAGTTCTTCTGCTTCTGCTGAATCAAAAATCTTCATCAATCGATTTACAGAAAACATCGGTAAGCGATAAATAAATTTTTCAAAAGGTTGAAACATACTATTCTTTTTACTCCATCGGTTTTACAGTATATCCTATTTTTCTTAATTGATTGATAAGCCCTACATCTCCTGGAAGATGCATAGCACCCACAGCAATTAGAGTGGGACCTTGGCTTATTAATATGGGAATTTTAAGCATCCAGGCATCATTGCGCTCATTTATTAATTTTGATTTATATTCATTCAAATAACTTTTGTTCAGATCAGCTTCTGTTACCTGTCCGTTTAAAGCCATTAGCTCTTTTGTTAGGTTTTCAAAACTCAAGCGTCTTAATTGCTGGGCACGATATATAGAATCCAACAGATTGTAACCATTACGAATCATATCAGCATTTTTCAGAATAAAAAGTAAACTCGAAGCTTGTTCTTTCAAACCAACCTCATACTCGGACATATTGCCATTTTTATTATTATCTACAATATCTTGTACAGTTTCAAGAAAATATATTTTTTTTGAACTTGTATTTGCAAGCCGTAATAAAAAATAATCCATACAATTTTCTTTCTTTATCCTATTATATACGATATATCTACTATAGATATTCTGCCAAAATGCAGGAATACGTTCAGCATATCGAGCATTTCCTGATGACAAAACTGAATCTACAAAAGAAAAGTCCTCAGCATCATACAACATGGAATAAGTGGTATCCGAAGGCATAAGAAAGTAATTGTTAGAGATGGTTGGTGTTTTTCTCTGAATCGAATCGAAAGCCTGCATGTCTATCTCTGCAGCGAGTTGCTCTACTGCAGAAAGGACTTTCCGAATTCCAGGAATACTATCAAACATAAAACGGAATTCAACAGTATGCATTGTACCTAACAGATAAGATGGTTTCTGCAACCCATTTCCAGAAATCTCCCACAACAAAGCATCTTCCAGCTTTACAGACGTTTTCGTTACTTGTGCCTGACTGAGTATGCTACTCAAAAAGGCAATGATTAAAAGTATTAAGTTTTTCATGATTATTATTTATTGTCAGCTATACGTTAAAATATTTACCAATCTGTTATCTATGTATCACTCTGCCAGTTATGCAATATGTCATGCACCATGAAGTCTAAAGTAATAATGCACTAGCATTTATTGAAATATAAACTATTATCAATGCAAAAAACTTATTTAACAGGATTTATTGTATAGCCTATGCTTCTTAATTGGTTAATAAGCCCAGTTTCTCCACAAAGATGCAAAGCTCCTACAGCAATAAAAGAAGGCTCTTTTTTTATTAGATTAGGAATCTGTTGTATCCATAACTGATTCCTTTCATGAAGAGCTATTTTCATTTGATTTTCCAAATAATCTATAGCCACACTATCTGACTTATTGTTCTGAAAATCTATTTCACCTAATTTTTTTGCACACTTATCCACCATCCATAGATCTTGTTTATCAAAATAGGCCCGTTTCATTGCTTGGATGGTTTTTTCTCGTTGTTTTTCATAATCTTCTTCTGGAATTTGATTACTATCTTTCTTGAATTCCTTCAAGAGTTCTATTAAACGAGTCGTACTTTCCATAAGCGTTTTAGGAAGAGAATCGGCATTCCAATAAGTCCTATATAATAGTTTTTCCCTCATTTCTCGTGTATCTAGTCCCCTAATTATAGATCCTTTCTCAATAGCTTTATCATAAAGATATGAATCAAGAAAATATCCTTCACTTTTCGTTGAATCGGTGAGTTGCTCCTTTTTCAGAGACTCTCTTCTGAATGTTGCCGCACAAAACAAGTATAAATAATTCGGACTTAGCTTAACTTCGTCAGCTTTACCGTTGAAATACTTTAAAGTAATAGAGTCTAATAGGGATAAATCTTCTTTATTTAACATTTTGGAATAGGCGGAATCTACAGGTAGAAAACGGTCACCATATGAATTCTGATAAACATCTTTAACGATTGATATATCCACTTCCGTAACAAACTGAGAAGTTGCATCAAAAGAACGATGAAAGCCTTGAATCTGTTTCAGAAAAGTTTCAAAATTACGTTCTTCTATCGGATGGAATGTGCCAAAAAGAAAAGAAGGTTTATCTAAACCATTGCCAGAAATCTCCCACAACAATGCATCTTCCAGCTTTACAGGTGCTTCCGTTACTTGTGCCTGACTGAGTATGCTACTCAATAAGGCAATGATCAAGAGTGTTAAGTTTTTCATGATTATTATTTTTTATATTTATAGACTACTTTACCAAAACGTTCACTTACAAATGACTTTATAAAAAAACCTGATATAGCATCTTCCGTGAAAACAGAGTCTATCTGAGGAGCATAATATTTATTTAAATAGTCAGAGACGGCTTCTACAAGGTCTTCCTTTCGCCCTAGACAGTTTCCTATTAATGAGATGTTTGAGGTGATACACTTTGTGATAAAAGGATATAGACTTTTTGTATGCTCTTCAAAACCAAAAGAAGGATGCTGATTATAGAAACCACAAAAAACATATCGTCCACCAAAATTTATGAAAGGCATAAGTTTTTCAAAATATAAGTCAAAAAAAGGATCAAAAACAGCATCAAATTTCGTTTTTATAAAGAAAGTATTTAGGTCTCCCTTTTCCAGCAAATCAGGCAATGACATCACTTTCTTAACTCCCATATCGCATAAAGCCTTTTCACATTTTTCAGCCTTTGAAGATAAGCCAAATACATTTACTCCACTTTTTTTCAATCGCTCAATGACCGATAAAGAAGTGTTGGATGTTGCGGCTGTAACTAATACATTATCCCCTTTATTCAAACTGGCTTTTCTGACCATGCTATACGCCGTTTGTGCAGATACTGAAAAAGCGGCAGCCACTTCATCGGGCATACTATCCGGTACTTTTATTAATTGGTCTTCTTCTAATAATAAAATCCCTTGCGAAGCAAAATTTGTGGGCACCCCTCCCATTGAACCGTTTGTCCTGAATGGATAAGAGGTGTTTGCCATCACCCTATCACCTTTTTTAAAATCAGTAACGGCAAGACCTACTTCTAAAACTGTTCCGACAAACTCTGACCCGATGGGAGAATAAAAATATTTTTGCTTTCCACTTAATGTCTTACAACTTTCGTAGAAAAGATGCAATAATGTCCTATCTCGATAATTACATGAGAATGCGCTGACCTCAAGAATAACTGAGTTTGGGGACAATAGCTCGGTATAATCTAAATCAGGAACATCTAATAATGAGATGGGAATTGATTCGCCATCTAATACAAAATTATAAAATTGAGTATTAGGCATTACATCCCTTAATCGCGAATTACATATAGCTACTACTTTCATAAGATGATATCGATTATTATATTAACAAACATTTCGTCCATTCGCGTTCACCAGTTTCCCAAGTCAATAAAGACATAAAAACACCGGAAAAGCCAATGAACAGAGATGGATTTTCAAATATTTTATCCGAAGATCTTTTTTGAAGATATGCTGTAAATTGTATCTCAAACAATCTTCTAGTTCTATCTTGCCAATTTATTGCCAATTGCAAGAATTCTTCTTTACCTGTTAAGTGAAAAGCATTTTGATAAATATGGGCAAAAGAAGCATATCCGTGGCATAAGCATAAATCAGATTTCAAATAATCTGTACTATTACTTACAGACTTCAGCATTCTATACCCTATCTGCATATACTGATCCTCATTAAGCAAAATCCCCGTTTTTAAAATGGCATAAGCTCCCATTAGGTCACCGTAGCACCAAGCTATTCTTCCAAATGTATATTGACCATTCCGTCTGATAGTAGACGGAAAGAAAGGTCTTGAATTAGAAGTAGAACAATATCCCAACAAAAGAGTACTTATTTTTCGAATTGTATGGTCTAAGTTCGTATATCCTTTTTCCTTAAGTACAAGAAACAACAGTAATATTCCAGTAATTCCATGAGGAGTTCCCATATTTATTACAGTTGAAACAACGCCATCTTTCTCCCTAAAAGAGGAATACAAATCTCCCGTTTCAATATTCAGATTGACTCTGTTTTCAAAACAGGAGATCAGTATATCCAATCTTTCATACGCAGCCTTTTGGATGAAGTAAAACAAAATACCTAAAGCACCATTATAGAAATCAAGATTATTCTGATCTATCATAAGAAAGAACTCGCGTTCCAGTATTTCATCCAATTCATCAATCTGATCTCCTAACAGTGCTTTCTGTTCTGTTAATTCAAGTATCCAAGTTAAGGCGGAAATTCCATAGCCAAGACTAAAATCATTATCAAATTTTTCTATTAATAAATTTAATATTCCGTACATTTCATCTAGATACTTATTATCTTTTGTTATCTTAAACAAAGAATGCAAACAAAGCAAAACTCCAATTTCGCCACGCACCAGCCCCTGACTATTTTGAGCATCTGCAAATCTCAATCGTTTATAACAGAAATCGAAAGATTTTATATAAAATGTATTCATTTACTTTTAGTCTTAACAAGGTAAAGGATTCCAATTTATTTACATATACCAGCTATAAATATCAACCTCTGGAATCAAACATCCACCAGTCATAACATACTTCGAAATATCGCCCATGCAATCTTTTTGTTGAGACTCAGGACAATTCCATGCACTTGCTTCTTTACCAGTTTCATATACCGACGTAACAATTGAGATAGATGCAGCTACAGTCTCAATAATAGACTTAACACACGGGTACGTAGACCCACCTTGTATTTGTCTCATCTGATAATCATTCAGATTAACAATCTCTTCCTTTTTGAGGACTAATTTTTTAAGTTTTTTCTTTTCTTCCATAATGTTACATTTTAATGATTAATAATTATTTTACAACTGGGATTCTTTTACTTAAAATAGACTTCCAATATCCCGTTTTTCATATTATTATTTTATGACATTGTACAAAAGCTTCATCAAAAACAAAGTGTTAATGTTGACCTATACACAACGTCTAATATTGAGAGAAGACTTTCGTAATGGCGATATCTATTGTTTCATAAGGCATTGTCATGCTATACTAAAATTTTCTCTTGAAAACTCACATCATTCTATATTTTGTCACCCTACTCTCAATCTCCTCTTTATACTTCAACATATAATCATCCAAATACTCATTACAACACAAAGCTATATTACCGACAAACTCTTTCAAACATTCATCTTCCGAAAAACGCCATTTATGAATATCAGGATAGTCTTTCGTTATAAAAAGAGAATCCCCACGATTGACTCTATTCATCCAATTCTTGAAAGAACGACACATATAATGGTTTATATTAGCTATATCGGTTCTCCCCGGATATTTCTTTTCTTGAAAAATACGTTTGTTGACATCCACATGCAGATGCCCATTCTTATATCTAAAAAAATGAGGAGAATTTATTGTCTCAATTGCCTGAGGTCTTGAGAATGTTTTTACATCCCTGCCCGGTAGATACATTCTCCTCGTTAATGAGGATGTGATAAGGCTCTCAGGATTCTCAAAATATCCGTTGTGTCCAAACACATGCCAGTCCAAGGATACTGCGGAATAATCCGCGTAATCCTTCAAAAAGGATTTAATATCTTCATGTTTTCTTAATGTGATAAACTCATCACCGTCTATATATACTACCCAATCATAACTGTAACAATAATTTTTCAGAGCATGTCGATAAGCAAAGAATTGATTTTCTCTTTTCCCATCTGGAGAAGATTTATACCAATTAACAACAGTTACAAATTCCTTATAAGGTTTGAGGAAATCTCGCAAAGGAAAATCAGGATTATCATCATACAAATAAAAATGGTCGATACCCAACATCCGATGATATACTATCCATTCATCAAGGAATGGTTCTTCATATTTTAATATAGCTGCAAGACAAACAGTTTCCATATTTTCTAAGTATTTATAATAGATATAGAGGTAATACATCAAAAATATCTTCCGGACATGCGCCCATCAAATAAAGTAATGCTAATCCTATTTGCGAATAACCGTTCCAATCTTTCAATGAGGTTCTGTCTTGATATACACCTACAATAATATCCTCATATTTCTGTAAAGAATAGGTAAGCCATTGTTCCGACAATTGCAAATAGTTATCATTATTGAGGCTTTTACCCAAATAATGATAAAGAACACTCCATTTAAAGCCACCGGAAGATAGACCATCTATATCTAAACTTAAAAATTTCCGAAAGCCAGGTTCATATACATCCAAAAACGATTTGACCATTTCCAAACAATTTATTTTCGAATGACTGCAAGCCCCAACTAACATTGCACACACCTCGAGAGGCTTAAGCGTAATCAAACAATTTTCTTGCTTAATATTCGCAGAAACGATTGCTTCAATTTGATTGAGGAAATTCTTCACATGATTCTTAGCAGTTTCAGCATTTACTATGTTCAATGCTGATAGTTCTGCCATAACATCAACCAAACTAATCAGTTCACCATAATGTCTTGGCGGATTTACATTATTCACCATCTTCTCCAAACATGTTCTTCCGGCAAGCGAAACAGTCGGTTCTGCCATATTCAACGAATAATGTAATCGCATACTGAGATACTTCCCACATCCGACAATTTGATAAGTATGCATTTTAGAATAATAAGGCCTCCAACTTTCTAATAACAAATCAAGTTCTTCAAGAAGTTCATTCGTGTCAATATCTATTATACGATGTCCAACCAAATACTCCACTGCTGTTCCAAATCCAAGCAAGCCATCCAGATAATTTACGGGAGTTTTTTCATTTATCTCCTCGCACAAGGCTTCCAGTAATTCTTCTCCCTGTGCTTTCATATTTTGATTCTGACTATATTTTGCATAAAATAAGAGGAAAAGTATCATTCCCATCTTTCCTTCCGCAATACCGATATTCGATACTTGATAACTTTGCTTCAAAAGAACTGAAACAATATTATCCAAACATTTTTTTATACTATCTCTATTTTTCATACTATCAAACGTCTAACAAATTACAGTCTACCATAAAAGGCGAGCATCTTATCCTTCATAACTGACAACGAGAACTTATGCTCAAATATTAATCGTCCATTTTTTCCTGCCTTGCGCGGAAAACTCTCCGTTAAGAGTTGAACTAATGTATGGGCTAAATTCTCTACAGACAATGATACATTATTTGCTTCTTCAAAGATTTTCATCATGTATTTCTGGTTGTCTCCTAACATTTCTTTCAATCCTGTAGAATCAGTGCCAATTAGAGGAATGCCATACATCATCATCTCAATGGCTACATAGCTACATTGCTCATGAAAAGAAGGCATCACTCCTACATCAGCTATCTGATAGAATCTTTGAAGTGTTTTTTGGTCTAGCTTACCTGTAAACGTTACTCTATGCCAAATATGCACACATTCTTTCAGGAAAGTGTCATATTTTCCCTCCCCTACAATCACCAGTCGGCTCTCCGGTATCTTTTCCAATAGAAGCCGGAATGCCCTGATCAGATATTCCACTCCCTTTATATCGTCCAGCCTTCCCACAAAAAGAATAACGCGTTCATTATCTCCAAAAAGCAACTGCCTTTTTCTTCTTAGTCGAATGGATTTATTCCAAGATATAGATTTTTCTTTCAAGCCATTGTATATAACTTCTATTTTATTACCGGATATGCCATAATCCGTCTCCAATAGTTCCTCAGTATATTGGCACAAACAGATTACTTTATCTGCTTTTTCGAAAGCCTTTTGGTCAGAAGCATATTCCGTGGCTATTAGTTTTTCCTGCGGATTCCTTTCAGACTCACTTTTCTGTATAATCTCTCTAAATTGAGTTTTATTCCCCTTTAGTACAAAACACCAATTCAGATAATGAATAGTTAGCACAACGATAGCATCCGGCCATTTGCTTTTTAACAAATCAAACAGAGAGTAATGATATTGGTAATTAAAATGAAAGATATTCTTTTCTGAAGAAGAAATGTAAGGAGCGAGCAGATATATTATATTCCTGTAGAACCGTTCGTTATCTTTAAGGGTCCCACGGGTTTGTGTGCCGGGAATTAATAATCGTCTTATGTTTTTTCTTTTATCTACAATAACCTTAAATTCTCGCACATCAGAGTTTATTTCGATTAATGAAAGGCAAAAGGCATCATTGCCTTTCAGACATTCCTGCATTTGTTTGATATAAGTGCCTATACCATACTGTGCAGCGCGGGTTGTGCTATTAATAAGATAGATATGTTTCATTTTACCAATATTTTAAGACCTGCCTGCCAGGATAATTCTTCTTTGCGCTTTTTACTTGATAGTAGCACTATTTTTTCCAATATATCATCAAAAGAATAAGCAACCTTTTGAGATTCCATATACTGCAACAAGGCAACTACACCTTCAGGAAGCTCGCTATTTTGTTTTGAACTTTGGCAGGCTGTTTTCAAATCTCTCAGATATCGGTCATCAAAAGGAATACTTCCACTGCGAGGGGACGTTAGACGGCTTAATACGTACCAGGCTATACCTTCCAATCCTGTTTCAAACGTAAAATCAGAAATCCGGAGAGGATCCCACTTCATAATTTTCGTATCTAAATCGGATAATACCTCATCTGATTCTCCTTCCATATAGCCTTGCTGCAAGAGATATTCTATACCCCAAGCTATCCCGGACAATCCATTTGAAAAATAAACAGGCATTTCAGTATGGATATCCTCATAGATTTCATCCAAGATTTCACCTGCAAAATCATCGTATATACTATTATTGGTATATTTTGCATAATGGACAAAGAATAGTACCGATCCCATTTTGCCATAGAATAAACCTAAGTTTGTCATAAAGCTGGTATGCAACAGCAAATGGTTTGCAATGGATAGTAACTGTTTTCTCATTCGTATGTTATTAATAAGGTTAAACCGATAAAGTCTGATAACGACGAAAAACAAAATGTTTTTCAAGCATTATTAGTGATGACAAAGATAGCTGACGCATTATTAGGACGTAGACAAAATCGTACAAATAAACAAGAATATCACAAAGCAACATTTATTAAGAGACAAGTAGATATCAAAAGACGAGAATATTCACCAATAATTATCCAAGATTTGAACGATTTTTTTGTTCATTCTCAAAACTTCATTTTCGCTTCTAAAAAATTCAGCTATCATTTGTTTTTGCAACTAATTCTTTCTAATATTGTCCTGAGCTAACTGAAAAACAATACGATAAAAACAAGTCCACATGAAAAAACTCTTTTTTTTAATAGCTATACAGTTGATGTGCGTACATACATTCGTTGTGAACGCGCAACGCATTTTCTCCACCTCATACACGATGGATGATGGACTGGCAGCTAACAGAGTATACAGTATCCTGCAAGACTCATGCGGTTTCATGTGGTTCGGGACCGATGACGGACTGAGCAGATTTGACGGCATCACATTTAAAAATTACTACCTGTCGGAATACGTCAATGCTACAACAAGCAACAGTGTCAAGAAAATATTTATCGACAGTAGAGGTAGAATGTGGATCGGACTAGACAGTGGGATTGTCATTTATGACTCCAAAACAGATACATTTCAACCTTTTCACGCTAAAACGGAAACTGGTGAAATGATACAAACTTATGTTACCGACATGATAGAAGACAATGACGGAGAAGTTTGGATTACCACTAATGGGAAAGGACTCTACCGCTTCTCCCCTTCCGGAGAAGTCAGACTGAAAGTATACAGGAATATTCCCGGAGAAACAAATTGTATTTCGCAAAATATGCTCATGACATTGCAGCAGGACAGCAAACAAAACATCTGGATAGGGACTTACTCGGAAGGGCTATGCTGTTTTAACAAACAAACAGAAACATTTACAACTTATAAAAAAACGAATCACACCGGTAGCTTGTCCGACAATTCTATACAAAAAATTTTAGAGGATACACATGGAAATCTATGGATAGGGACTTTTCAACATGGACTGGATTTATTCAATCCGGAAAAAAACAATTTTACCAACTATCAGGACAAGAGTTCGGTCAACTTGCTAGACCATATCCACGATATTAAAGAATACAGTCCCGGAGAACTTCTTATATCGTCCGATAACGGTATAGGAATCTTTAAAGTTGGAAAAGGAGAAATCATGCAATCCGACAGTCCGAATCTAAAAATAAGAATCAGTGCAAACAAGTTCATTTATGCCATTTACATAGACAAAGAAGAAAGCCTCTGGCTGGGTTCTTATTTTGATGGTATCAAATTTTATTCGGCATTTCAAAATAACTTTAAATATTACAGTTGTTCACCGGCTTCCAATATACAAGCTGGGAAAGTTATCAATGTAATCAAAGAAGATAAGAATGACTGTTATTGGATAGGCACCGACGACAATGGTATTTTCCGATTTAATGCCAAGACACAAGAAATTACTCCTTTCCGGGATGCGGCAAGCATAGGTACAACCTACTATTGCATACATGACCTGTTGATAGACGAAGATAAACTATATGCAGCAACTTATGGCAGAGGCCTGGAAGTGATTCATCTAAAAACAGGAAAAGTAGAAAGTTACCTCAACAATCCTAAAGATTCTACCTCAATTCCCTCTTCACGGGTATTCAGCTTGTACAAAGCCAGCAACGGGTGTATTTATGTCGGTACATCCGCCGGTTTCTGTTGCTATAATCCTGAAAAAAACAATTTTACCAGAATCGGTTCTTTCAGTAGCAAGGTGTCTGCCATCATCGAAGATTATTCCGGAAGAATATGGATAGGGACAGGTATAAGCGGACTTTATTCATACAACGTCAGAACTAAAAAGATATCTTCTTATCAACGTTCGGATAAATTGAACTCACTCACAAAAAATGTTATCACTACACTAGCCATCGACAGTAAGAAACGTCTGTGGATTGGAACGTATGGGCAAGGACTTTGCAGATACAATGATGAGACCGATGATTTCACCAGATATGATCATCTGAAACTACCGAATAAAATCATCACATCAATCATCCCCAAAGGAGACCTGCTATGGATCAGCACCAACAAGGGGCTTGCCGTATATAATCCGGATACGGAATACCTGAAAACCTATTCTAAATCAAACGGACTTTATAATGAACAATTTACTCCGCGCTCGGGAGTAGAAGTCTCGGACGGTCGACTGTTCCTTGGTTCGACAGACGGCTTTTGTTATTTCTTCCCACAAGAACTACGCGAAAACACCTACAACCCGCCTGTCATCCTCACCAATATGAGCATTTTGGGAAAAGACATACAGGCAGACACCTTAAACTCACCTATCCGACAATCCATAGGATATACAAATGAAATCGTATTGAAATACAATCAGTCCATGATCGGATTTAATTTTGCTGCACTAAGCTATATAGCTCCCAAAGAGAATGATTACCAGTATATGATGGAAGGTCTGGACAACGAATGGCAGTTTACTAAAGGAAGTAACAACCACCTTTCGTATGCAAATTTGCCCGTCGGTGAATATGTATTGAAAATTAAGGGAACCAACAGCGATAAAATATGGAGTGACAATGAAGTTAAATTAAAAATAAAAGTTCTGCCACCATTCTTCCGGTCACAACTGGCTTATCTGATTTATGTCATTGTTCTGCTATTTGTAACTATACTCACCATACGGTATTACATGAAACGTACGGAGAAACGCCAGAAAGAACGTATCAAAAGGATAAATGATGAAAAGGAGAAAGAGCTCTATAACTCCAAAATCGATTTCTTCACCAATATTGCGCATGAAATCCGGACTCCGCTAAGTCTTATCATCGGTCCGTTGGAATTCCTTATGAAGACTTCAAGTATCAACAATGTATATGGAGAATACTTAAGTATCATTGAGCAGAATTACAAACGCCTGTATGCGCTTGTCACTCAATTACTGGATTTCCGCAAAGTGGATACAGGCTCTTACAAATTATCGTATGATTCCTACCGGATCAAAGAAATTATCAGCAAAGTGGCCTGCATATTCGAACTATCCGCCCGACAAAAAAAAGTGGTTATTGACACTTCTGCCATACCGGAAGACATGAGCGTAGTCACAGACGAGGAAGCTTTCACCAAAATCATCAGTAACCTGCTGAGTAACGCTCTGAAATACGCCAAAAGTTCGATTTGCATCACAGCCATCGAAAAAGATTCCGATATAGTAATCACAGTAACAGATGACGGTATAGGAATTACCGATCAAGAAAAAACAAAAATATTCGATGCATTCTACCAAGTCAAGAACAACAGTGAACTGAACAAACTGGGAATCGGTATCGGTCTCCACATGACGCGTTCTCTCGTCCAACTGATGAACGGGAAGATTGAAGCGAACGACAGGGAAGACGGAGAAAGCGGTGTTGCCATTTCCGTCTACCTTCCCAAACAGACAGCTATCAGTCAAACTGTCCAAGCTGTTAAACGTTTAGAAGACACCATTATTCCGGAGAATAACTCGGAGAATATGGAAGAACACGGCCTGAAAACAATTCTTTCGGACGAACCGCTGAAAAAACAATACGCAGTAATGGTCGTTGATGACAATCCGGAAATACTGGATTTCCTTTCTAAAATCCTGTCCGAAGAATATTTTGTCATTTCAGCGTCCTGCGGAGAAGAAGCGATACAAATTTTAGAAAAGAACAGTATAGACCTTATTATCAGCGATGTAATGATGGCAGAAATGGATGGGTTCGAACTCTGTGAAAAAATAAAAAATAATATCAATATTTCCCACGTTCCTGTTATCCTGCTGACTGCCAAAACGGATACAGAAAGTAAAATTAAAGGATTGGAAGCCGGTGCAGATGCATATATAGAGAAACCATTCTCTCCTTTCCATCTGAAAGCGCAACTGTTGAACCTGCTAAAAAAGAGGGAAAAACTGCAAAAAACATATGCTTCCACCCCATTATCAGACTTGCACTCTACGGTTCATAACACGCTGGATGAAGAGTTCATGAACAAATGTTCCGAGATTATTCAGAACAATATCGAGGATCCTGAATTCTCTGTAAATACATTGGCACAGGAACTAGGCATGAGTCGTACTTCCGTATTCACTAAAATCAAAGGGATTATCGGAATGACACCCAATGATTTTATCAAAGTCACCCGATTGAAAAAGGCTTCCCGGATGATGATAGAAGGAGAATACAGAGTAACAGAAATTGGTTTCCTTGTCGGCTTTAGTTCTTCTTCCTATTTTGCCAAATGTTTCCAAAAGCAATTCGGAATGTTACCAACGGAATTTCTCAAGAAAGCGAAAGAAGCTCCGACTATATTAAAGTAATTCCCTCAACTCAATATATTTTTTTATTATCCTAGCTATGAACATATAATCCCCCCAGTAAGTTCCTATAATAAAGATAAATCAAAAACGTCTTGTCTCCACGTTCCAGCTTACGTTTTTCAAAGAAGTTCTTATTCAGATTCAGGTTTAGCCTGATCTGAATTTTCCGATTTAGATTTGTTTTCCAAACATATATTGACCGCATTCATCCCTTTTACTCCACGCTCAAGGTCAAATGTAACGATATTATTTTCCGCAATGGTACCAACAACATTGTTTACATGAAAGAAGTACTTTTCAACTCCTGAAAGGTCTTTAATAAAACCAAAGCCTCTTGTTTCATTAAAGAATTCAACACGACCTCGCAAGATAGCCAGTTCTTCTTCCTCTTTCTTCGGTGTTGCTATGATTATCTCATCCAGACTGATTTCTTCCTTTTGAATATTGTCGGCCGGTGGAGTCGAAGTAATCATTCCATTCTCGTCCACATAAGCAATCATATCATCAAAGCTGCTAGTACCCGATAATTTCCTACTTTCTTTCTTCTTTAGTTTTTCTTCTCGTTTAGCGATTCTTTTCTTTTCATTTTCACGTTTACCAACTGTCATGGATTTTGCCATAGAATTTATATTTAGTTTTATATTATACTTTAAAGAGATTGTAAATTGCTGATTTTAAATAATAAAATCAACCTTATTCAGTTTCTTACCCGTCAGCTTCTGAATATCATTGACGAACTTGCGTTCTTCCTGCGAACAGAACGTTAGTGCTGTTCCTTCATTACCTGCCCTTCCAGTACGCCCGATACGGTGTACATACGTTTCGGGTACATCAGGAAGATCATAATTGATAACCAACGGCAATTCGTTAATATCAATTCCTCTGGAAGCAATATCGGTTGCTACCATTACTCTGGTTTTTCCCGATTTAAAGTTTCCCAATGCTGACTGTCTGGCTGCCTGGCTCTTATTTCCATGAATAGCCTGACTGCCAATACCTGCTTTACCTAATATTCTGACGATCTTATCAGCATTATGCTTCGTGCGCGAGAAAACTAATACCGATTGCTCTTCCGCTTTCTGCAAAATTGAGATTAAGAGCTGACTCTTCTCCTTCTTTTCTACAAAATAAATGATTTGCTTTATTGAGTCTACCGTAGATGATTTCGGTGTGATATAAATCTTCACCGGGTTCTTCAACAGAGATTTTGTTAAGGCAATAATGCTATCCGGCATTGTCGCAGAGAAAAACAAGGTCTGCTTTTCTTTCGGGAGCTTTGGCAATATCCGCTTAATATCATGAATAAATCCCATATCGAGCATGCGGTCTGCCTCATCAAGCACAAAATATTGTATCTTGTCCAAGTGTATATGTCCCTGGCTCATCAAATCAAGCAAGCGTCCCGGAGTTGCGACCAGAATATCAATGCCTTTATGCAACATATCAACCTGTGGACGCTGATTCACACCGCCAAAGATACCCCCGTGACGCACACGGGTATATTTTGAATAATCATCAATACACTCACTGATTTGCAAAGCCAGCTCACGGGTAGGCGTTAATATCAGTGCTTTGATACCCTGACGCTTACCAGGCTCTTTGTTTTCATGTAAATGCTGGATGATAGGGATTGCAAACGAAGCAGTCTTCCCTGTTCCCGTTTGTGCGCAACCTAATATATCCCTTTTCGCCAATGCGGCAGGAATCGCTTTTTCCTGAATAGGAGTCGGCCTAGTATATCCTTTTTCTTCAATTGCTTTTAAAATCGGTTCGGTTATTTTTAAATCTTTAAATGTCATAAATGTAATTTGCTATACCTGTACTTACGCCGGAGCATCTGAGAACATTTCATGCAAATGTTTACGATCATGCCAGCACAATTATCAATATAGACTTTGTGATATAATTATTAAACTTACACTCTTGATTTTCAAGAGTCTTCAAATTGCAATAAAGCCTAATAATTCTTCTTTAGACATGAAAAGATCAGGATCTGGGGTATCCTAGTTGCACTACACAGAGGAGTGAGAATTAGCAGAACTTAATTGTTAGATGATTTTCATTTCCGGCAGTCAGACTAAGACAGCCTCCGCAGAGATATCATAAAGGCGGATATAGAAAGACTTTATAGAAAAGCAGAAGAAGGATTTCCTCCGCTTTCCCAAAGTCCGGATATTAATATCTTCTGGAATTGTTGTAACCACCTCCACGGTTTCCACCGTATGACGGTTTTTCTGCACGAGGGCGTGCTACGCTTACTGAAATAACCTTCTGGTCATATTCAACGCCATTCAATTCATCAATTGCTTTTTGTCCTTCTTCGTCGTTCGCCATTTCCACGAAAGCGAATCCTCTGGATTTACCAGTTTCTCTATCCATAATTACTTTGGCTGAAGAAACTTCTCCAAACTCTGCAAATAAATTTGTTAAGTCGGCATCAGTTGTGCCATAGCTTAAACCTGAAATGTAAATGTTCATCTAAAAATTTTATTAAAATAAATACTATTTTGGAGTGAGGAGGATAATTACAGAAGAGGACTACTTACTAATAATATATTAAAAAGAAGAACTACACAATAATGATTCGTAACTCAAACTCTGGGAACAAAGGTAACACAATAAATTAGATAACTATGTTTTTATTCTATATTTTTCAATAGAAGCTCAATTATTATCATTTGTTAGCATGTCAATCACACAAAACAGTCACAATTAGCAATTCTCTCATTCATTCTTGACCATTTCCCATAATATATCTATTTTTGTTCCAGAACAATTATTAAGATACACCCAACAAATATATCCGAGAATGAAACTAAACACTACAACTAGAGAAGAAATGTGGGCAAAGCAGCATCTATCTGCTACCGACATTGACTATGCTGTATGGGAGCGGGATAAATCCATGCTTCATCAACTCTCGAAAATGGGCCGTAACTGTACATTTGTTGTCGATGTTTATAAATGCAAATATGCTTACGCCTCTCCGAATTTTGTTGATTTACTGGGATACGACAGCCACAAGATAGAAACATTAGAAAGACAGGGTGATTATCTGGAATCGCGCATCCATCCCGATGATCGCGCACAACTGGCGGCATTACAGGTCACACTAAGCCAATTCATCTATAGCCTGCCTTTTGAGCAACGGAATAGCTATTCTAACATTTACAGTTTTCGTATGCTTAATGCGAAACAACAGTACATACGTGTCGCCAGCAGACATCAGGTATTGGAACAGGACCGCAACGGTAAAGCATGGCTTATCATAGGAAACATGGACATATCACCCGACCAAAAAGCCTCTGAAACCGTAGATTGTACCGTCCTGAATCTAAAGAATGGAGAAATATTTTCTCCTTCCCTATCGTTAATGCCTTCTACCAATCTTACTAATCGGGAAATAGAAGTATTACGTCTTATTCAAAAAGGCCTGTTAAGTAAAGAAATCGCAGACAAATTATGCATCAGCATTCATACAGTTAATATTCATCGACAAAATCTGTTACGGAAGTTAGGTGTACAGAATTCCATTGAAGCCATTCGTTTAGGACAAGAGAGTGGATTGCTAAGTTAATACATGCAATCTTTCTCCCCGCACAGTGATCCAATCTGGCTAGGGCATCCATTCCACCACACCCACCACCGGATGCAATCTTCTCCATTCCTCAAATTCCGGATAACTACGTACACCATCCTGAATCACAGCTTGATAATACTCCACTCCCATAATCTTTTCCGTATCAGGCGTTTCGTATTTTAATTTCAGGATAGCCAGTCTCATTTCATCTGTCAATACCGCAGAAATGCGTTCGGCCACCCTTTCAAAATAGCCATCATAACGAGAGCCTTCTTGGATATGAATCATATCCATTTGCCAGAGTTCTCCTTCCATATCCTTATACCATGCATGCCACTCTATACACGCTTCTGCTGTATGTAATAAATTCGTATATTCAATCTTCTTTATGGACATATTTTCCGCCAATTCAGCCATCACCCGAAAGCTGGCAGACAAATCCAAAGGGGAAGTATAAATATGAAAATCAATATCCCGATGTTTCATCAATAATCCCGTACGCAACGAACCTACCAGATTCACTTTGGCACCAATCCCCTCCCATATCCGAACAATACGGGTATCCTCTATAATCTCCCAAGCTTTCTGCTGGTTACGTTTTGCCAATTCAAGAATATTCATCTTTTCCTTATTAAGTAAGTATGCAAAAATAGGAAAAAGGATACATATATAGCTATAAATAACTATTTAATCCCTTAATGGGTTGAGCTAACTTTGCCTGCAATTTCAATTCTTCATCATACAACTAAAAAGAGATTATGATATTCAATCAAACAGAGAAACAGGAAAAAGAGTATTTACAGCAAGTCATAACCACTATCCATGATACGATTAACACTACCAGTACTTCCGTCAAAGAGCATATAGACACCCTGCAGGAGTACAAGGATTATCTATGGTCGAACAAAGATATCGATCCCCACGAAATCCGTTCCATGCGCGAAAGCATATTAAATCATTTTGCATTAGGTGAAAATGTAATTGACAAACGCAGGCGACTAAGCAAAATACTGGATATCCCCTATTTCGGACGAATCGACTTTCAGGAAAAGAAAGACAAAAGCCAAGTTAGTCCGATCTATATAGGAATACATACTTTCTATGACCTCAATCAAAAAAAGAATCTGATTTACGATTGGCGAGCTCCTATTTCAAGCATGTTCTACGATCATGAATTAGGCGAGGCGTTCTACTCCTCTCCGGCAGGCAAAATTAACGGAGCGATCTCACTCAAACGCCAATATCGTATTCGCAAAGGAAAAATGGAGTACATGATTGAAAGTTCCGTAACTGTTCATGACGATATTCTGCAAAAAGAACTATGTTCCAATGCCGACAATAAAATGAAAAATATCGTCACGACAATTCAGAGGGAACAGAATCAGATCATCCGTAATGAAAACGCTTCTGTACTTATTATACAAGGTGTTGCCGGTTCAGGAAAAACCTCTATCGCCCTCCATCGTATTGCCTACCTGCTTTATGCACAGAAAGGACAGATTTCTTCCAAAGACATATTAATCATCTCCCCCAATAAAGTATTTGCCGATTACATTTCTAATGTACTTCCGGAACTTGGCGAAGAGACCGTTCCCGAAACCAGCATGGGGCAAATTCTGTCGGACATAATTGACAACAAATATAAACACCAGAATTTCTTCGAACAGGTGACGGAACTATTAGAAAACCCGACACCCGACTTTATCGAACGGATACAATACAAAGCCTCCTTCGAGTTTATATCACTACTTGACAAATTCATCCTTTACATGGAAAACAACTATTTCAAAGCAACAGACGTAAAACTCACCAAATACATCACCATTCCTGCCGAATTTATTAACGAACAATTCAAACGATTCCACCGCTATCCCATACGTCAACGATTTGAGACTATGACAGATTACATCCTGGAAATGATGCAACTACAATATAATCTCACAGTTAGCACTCCGGAGAAAAACCAACTAAAGAAAGAGATAAAAAAGATGTTCGCGGGAAATAACGATCTCCAAATCTATAAAGACTTTTTTGAATGGATCGGAAGACCGGAGATGTTCAAGACACGCAAAAACCGCATACTGGAGTATGCGGACTTAGCCCCTTTGGCTTATCTGCATATCGCATTAAATGGGAACAACGTCCAATCTTATGTCAAACACCTTCTGATAGACGAAATGCAAGACTATTCTCCCATACAATACAAAGTGATTCAAAAACTTTATCCGTGTCGAAAAACAATTCTTGGAGACACTTCCCAATCCGTCAATCCTTATGGTTCTTCCACTGCCGATATGATTCAGAAAGCATTTGCAACAGGAGAAATAATGAAACTTTGCAAAAGCTATCGTTCTACTTTTGAGATCACCAGTTTTGCACAAAAAATTCAATCGAACAATGAATTAGAACCGATTATGAGACATGGGGAACACCCCAAGATTCTTCCATTCAAAAGTACAGAAGAAGAGATCCAAGGTATTGCGGATTTAGTAAACTCCTTCAGGAACTCCCATTATACCTCATTAGGGATCATCTGCAAAACAGAATCCCAAGCAAAAAAACTTATTCAAAAGCTCCAGATATATGCAAACGACATCTCACTTTTGTCAAATCAAAGTTCTGCTTATGTGAAAGGGATTATCATCACTTCCGCCCATATGGCGAAAGGACTGGAATTTGACGAAGTAATCATTCCGCAAACAGATGATAAGAACTATCATTCCAATATTGATAAAAGTATGCTTTATGTGGCAGCCACAAGGGCTATGCACAAGTTAACTTTGACTTATTCTACCACTTTGCCCAGTTGCCAATTCCTATAATAGATGTGTATTCAAACAAACATCGAAAATTAATTAAAAGAAAAAATTATAGCTAATCTCCTATTATTTTCTATTTTTGTACAATGGAAAATAAGGGAATGAAATACGAGTTTACCACAAAAGTTTGGAACTACTCATCAACCGTTGGAACAGGCGGTTGGCACATAGCCTGCCTGCCGAAAGAAATGTCCAAAGAGATAAGAGAGAATCTCGGATTCTTAGAGGAAGGCTGGGGACGGTTGAAGATGACGGCCAAAATCGGCAATACCCAATGGGAAACCGCAATCTGGTTTGACACCAAACTTGATACTTATTTACTTCCTCTCAAAGCGGAAATCAGAAAAAAGGAAAAGATCACAACTGATAAAGAAATAGAGATTATGATTTGGATTTAAAACAAGTGATAAGAAGAACTACCCGCAAAACAAGAGCCGCTTGAACAATCTCAAACGGCTCCGTAACTCCTTTAACAACATGGTTATCGAGCTAATATAACCACCGGTCTATATTCCTTTTTTCTGCACTGAACTCCACTCCAACTTTAACCAACTCACGCCCGTCTACCTGATAAGGTATCAGATAGCCTTTTTCATCAATCTGCTGCAAAGCCTGTTCGGCAGTACCATTCAGTTTAAATTCAAATACATAAATATACTTCGGAGTTTTCACCACTGCATCCGCCCGTCCGCGGGCACTACGAACCTCTGCCCCGGTAAATTGCCCCATCAGTTTGAAAACTAAGTAAAATACAACTTGATAATGTCGTTCGGTCTTTTCATTCAGTTCATAAGGGAAATCTGCGAAGAAAGCCTGTAAGCGGGTAAGAAAAGCGTCAACATCACCACTCTCCAATTCACGTACAAATTTACCTAGATAAAAGCCCCGTTCATCATCTACCACTGATGTGTAATAAGGAACCAAAAAATCCATAAATCCATATCGTACTTCATCATTGGGAAATTTCAGCAGGTAGTTTCCAAAACGCTTGTCATACCCCTTTATAGTCAAATAGCCACTCTGATAAATCAACGGAATCGGATTATTAGCATCTACCCTATATTCCATAAACGAAGAAGCATTGGCTTCTACCCCATCAATCAACGTACGCAAATCATACTCACTCTTTTTAAGCAGTTCGACTAAAAAAGTAGGAGTACCGGTTTGGAACCAATAGTTACTAAACTTATACCCGTCAAAAACGTTAAGCACACTGAATGGATTGAATACTCCTTCCGCAAACTCACAAAAATGATAACCGTCATATAAAGCCGTCATCTTATTTAATGTTTCTTCATAAGTCAGCTCATTTGTTTCTGCCAATCGGTTCAGTTCAGGAATAAAAGTATCCTCCAATTCTTGTCGTGTAATACCACAAATTGTGGCATATTGAGGTTTCAGACTGATATCATTCAACTGGTTCAAATCACTGAACACACTGACTTGCGCAAACTTAGTCACACCGGTAAGGAAAACAAAACGAAGATAACGGTCTGAACTTTTCAGCACACCATAGAACGCCTTCAATGTCTTACGATAGTCATCAAGTAAAGCACCATCATCCAACGCCTGTAACAAAGGCTTATCATATTCATCAACCAAGACTACGACTCCACGACCAGACTGTTCACTGGCACGACGAATTACACCTGCAAAACGTCCCGAAAGAGTTTCCTCATCCTCTCCTTTACCATATTTCAGTTCCCATTGCGTCAACTGCCTGCTAAGAATTTCAACTAAAGCCTGGGGAGAATCATATTTTTCCGCGTTCAAATCCAAATGTAGTACCGGATATGTCTTCCATTCCTTTTCCATATCAGCTATGGCCAACCCTTCAAATAATTCTTTCTTACCTTCGAAATAAGCTTCAAAAGTAGAAAGAAGAAGACTCTTGCCAAAACGACGAGGACGACTTAAAAAATAAGGAGTCTCCGTTGAAGCAATTCTCCATACAAGAGCAGTCTTATCCACATAAAGATAATCTCCTTCGCGAAGTTTCTCAAAAGTCTGTATTCCAATAGGAAGTTTACGTAATATCCCGTCCATGATTTTTCCTCTATTTTGATTATTCAAAGATACGCATTTCCATGGGAATACACATACAAACTCCACAAAAAAGTACACAGTTTCACAGACAGCACTACCATGACTCCGTTTTTCATCAAAACTAACTTTGCACCAGACAAACAACATCTCACGTCCTCTTCACTTTGCAAATCCAACACACAATAACTAGAACCAGCAAAATAATTTCGTACCAATACCAACCTCCGGTTGTCCTATTAGTAGTTTTCTCAACTCCCGTTTTATGAATCTCTGTCTTAGCACTCATATCCGATAAGCTCACAGACAGTGAATTCACTTCTTGAAGAAGTTGTTTCTCATTAACGTTTTTCCTATCCACCACAGTCTTCACCACCCTCCCAGCCTTCAACCCAAGCGTATCCACAGGAAACACAAACAACACTTGCTCGATATGCTCTTCTACCACCTCCGAATCCTTTTCCAAAGCAGCCTTATTTTTAACAAGACTTTTCCCGGAGCTACTATTCAAGCTTGAATCAACCCTAACATCACTCTCCCTGTTTACTACCTCTTTCTTACTCCTACACCCCGACAACAACACCGGCACAACTAAAACCACCAGCAACACAAACAGCAATTCCCTCCCACTCCTCAAAAACTCCTTCACATCAAAACAGGGACAAGCCTTCACATATTCATAAGGTTCAATCACTCTGTCACCATTCAAATCCGGTGAAGTATCCCGATGTCCCAACACTTGGAGAATATTATATTCCCGCTGCAAATCCATAATAATCTGATAAAGCACCCGTTTTTGAGCATTCGTCCGGGTATCTGCCGGACGCCCGTTCTCATCCAATCCGCCGATATAACATATCCCGATACTTCGTTTATTCCAACCTTTACAATGAGCACCGGCCAAAGCGACATCACGCCCCTTTTCCAATTTCCCATCCAAACGGATCACATAATGATACCCGATACCATTGAACCCACGTTCCCGGTGCCAACGGTCAATATCTGTGGCAGTAAAATCCTGCCCGGCTTTCGTAGCCGAACAATGTACTATGATAGAATCTATATTTCTCATGATAATTCATTATTA
>ENA-UONZ01000387-UONZ01000387.1-human-gut-metagenome-genome-assembly--contig:-C93old-NODE-387-length-75199-cov-16.063172_pt1 | contig 75199 bp, 75 predicted proteins | sample MGYA00242468_ERZ724015 | MGnify/ENA metagenome assembly ERZ724015
ATAGCGCAGTGCTTTTCGCCCACGCAACGTTAAAATGATTGTTTTCCATAAGTCCTCCTCTTGCAAATAGTATTTACAAATACTGTTATAGTATATTGCAAGGACTATTGTCAAGGGCGTATGGAGCAAAAAATTCTTATTTGTCATAATCATTCTACCATACCGTTATGAATAAATCATCTCTTGCAAAATAATTTCTTCTGCCCGGTTGTGAATGTTATTGCAACGCCGCACCCATTCCATTTGTTGGGTTCGTTTCAATTCCTCGGTCACGCCCTCGGCATCTTTCATCTGCTCCATGATGGTGTCTAACCGTTCCTGTGCCTGTTCGTTCAGGTCTGCAAGATATGTCCACAATTCTCCGGTCAGTATCAATGTGTTCAATCTGGCTGGGTGGACTTCTCTTAAATATTCCCGGTGCATCCGTCCGTACTTTCCGATAGGGCGGTGTTCCTCCGGCAGCTTCAAATCTGGGATATAGTAATCTCCGACAAGGATATAATCAATTCCGTTTTCCGTTATTCTTGGTTTCAATTCGCTCATGTTCCTTACCTCCTGTGGAAGCAGGCTCGTCTGATACTAACTCAATCACATCGGTAATCTCACAATTCAGCGTTTCGCAGATACGGGCTAATGTATCCATGCTGATGTGCTTTCCCTCTTTGCTCATGTTGGCAATCATATTCGTTGTCATACCGGCGGCAAGCCTTAAATCTTCTTTTCTCATATCACGCTCTAACAGTGTATGCCAGAGTGGTTTATAGCTGATGTGCATATTGCTTTCCCGCCTTCCTATCCATACCACCGGGGCGGCTGCCCCGGCAGGAACTTTTCTCTTATTATAGCACCAATCTTGTGAAATCACAATTTATTCTTGTAGCCTGCCGCTGATACCGTCTGGATTGTGCTTTTCCTTTCTTTTTGTTCCCTTTAATTAGCCATGAACTGCTTCATACCCTGAGACTTTGCACCAGGGTTATCGTTACCGTAACCTTCCAGAAGGTTGATCGCACCCCAGATACCAAGACCTGCACCGAGTGCTACTACGAGAGTCTGCAGAACAGTGACTGCGCTGTTGAAAAATGCCATAATAAAATCCTCCTTGCCGCTTTGGGCTGAAATAATGATAGTTGCTGCCATGATGTTCGCCGTGTCCTTTTCGGCCTGATTCGTTTTTTCGCTAACCGCGTCGGTTTGCCACAGAACGCAGAACCTCATCAGGGCAAAATAAAAGCCTTCTGTTTTCTCACAGAAGACTTACAAACGATAGTGATTAAAATTTGATCTCGACCTTCCGGCTGTCATAGTAGCCTAAGATATCGAGGATCTCTTCCAGGTATTTCTTACTCCTGGCATATTTGTCTCCGGTATCCAACCGGATCCAGATGGTTGCTGTACCCGGGCTGGCATCAATGCTGATGATGTGATCTGCATTAATATACTCCTCACCGGTGTATACGAATGTCGCCATTTTGCCTCCTACCTGGTCGATTCCTGCTTCTTGGAAGCCTTACCGGAAGGGCTGGCTGCCGCTGTTTCTTCCTTCCGGTCAGACAAGTCCGAGAGGACAGAGCCTCTGGATTTATCTTTATAGGACTCCATCAGGGCCTTCAGTTCCGTGTTGGTCACTTCTCTGGTCTCACGACCCCAGATGGATCTTCCGGTTTCATCCATGCCGGTCTTCACCGAACGGGAAAGTCGGGTCGTTCCCTCCTCGGGGAGCTTCATCCAGACACCTTTTCCGAACTGATTATCGTGAATCATCTTTGGGGAAATCACAAAGGATTCCCAGGGGCGGGTATCTGATTTATCCGGATTTGGAATACTGACTTCCACCAGCTCCTTACCGCTTTTCGAAGTAAAGGGCTCACCCACGAGCCCCTTACCGAATTTGATCGTTACCTCGGCCAGCGGCTGACCAAAGGTTTCGCCACGCGCCATGGCTTCCTCCGCTTCTCTTACGAAGTCGGGAACATCCATCGGCAACGGATTTCTTTCATTTGCCATTGCGGCTTACCTCCTTATTTTTCTGCTTCTATAACAAAAAACTCATCCTTCGGATGAAGCTTTGCCCTGGTACTCAGGTACTTCTCAATGTCGAAGGTGAGTTTCTTATCATAATCGGCTGTGTATTTGTAGTTCGGGTGCTGTGTCAGATCGTACTTATCCGACAGGAAGGGACGGACGCCTCTCAGCTGAAGGACACATTTGCTGCCGTCCATAACAGCCAGTTCATCACGACTCATGAGCTCCTTGCCCAGTTTCTGGTAGTTGGTTCCGTAGCTTGGACTATTGCCTCGTGTATCCGAGGTATTGAAGGTATCGATCGTTTCCTTGCCGAGGGCTTCGGAGAGTTCTTTCAGAGTGGTAGGTTCAGAGCCGCCCAGGAAGACCTGGCTGTCCATGTTGCCGATGATGGTATCGGCATTGTCCTTGTAAATAGCCTTCAGCTGAGACCGGGCCTGCAGCACCAGACAGGCACTGATCTCACGGGAACGGATGGTGGCGACCAGCTTTTCCAGGTTTGGGATCTGGCCGATGTTTGCCGCCTCATCAATCAGGCACCGCACATGAACCGGAAGCCTGCCGCCGTAAACATCATCCGCTTTTTCACACAGCAGGTTGAACAGCTGCGTGTAGATCATACTGATTAGGAAATTGAAGCTGCCGTCTGTATCTGACATCATCAGGAACAGGGCAGTTTTTTCATCTCCCAGAGTATCCAGTTCCAGCTCGTCATACATAGTGATCTCGCGGACCTCCTGAATGTCAAAGGGCGCGAGACGGGCACCGGCAGACACCAGAATACTTTTCAGAGTCTTGCCAGCGGCCAGCTTGAACTTGGCATATTGCCGGACTGCAAAATGATCCGGCTTCTTCTTTTTCAGGTCTTCAAACATCAGATCCACCGGATTCTGGAAATCCTCATCATCCTCACGGACCTCCATGGCATTGATAAATTCGATGAGCGTAGCAAAGTTCTGTTCCTCCTTCGGTGCCTCATAATGGATGTAACCGATGAGAGCACAATAGAAAAGGGTCTCGGCCTTGTCCCAGAACGGATCGCCGCCCTTGCCGTCACCCTTGGTATTCGCCATGAGTGTGGTCGTCAGCTTCAGGATATCCTTTTCGCTGTGGATATAGGCGAAAGGATTGTAATGCATGGACTTGTGAAAATTGATTGTGTTGAAGATTTTGATCCGGTAATTCGCGTGAACAAATGCATTTCCAACCTCGAGCAGAGTCGTGCCCTTCGGATCCGTCAGAACATAGGAAGAATGAAGCTGCAACAGGTTCGGCTTAATCCAGAACCGGGTTTTACCGGAACCGGAGCCGCCGACAATCAGTACATTCTTATTTCTGGCATTGGCAGGATTCTTCGGACGGTTGCTCATCATCAATCGTTCTGTCTTTGTGAGGATCACATTGTTCTCAAAGACCGGATCGATGAAAGGCTCGATGTCCTTCGGTCCGCCCCAGCGGGCAGAACCATACTCAAGGTTATGCTTAAAATTTTTGGCATTCTTTCCCCGGATGTAGACGGCAGCCCTCAGACCTGCCCCGCAGATCAGGCCCACCATCAAGTCAATGGGATGAAAGCTCGGAAGGGGATTTCCGAAAGCAATGCCCATCGTCGTAAAGAATGACAGCAGCTTTTCAGAAGCATTCGCGCCCTCCGCTATTCGCCAGGCTTCTCCCAGATTGGTACAGACCAGACCGATCAGGATATAAGGGAGGGCCCGGATCAGAAGCTTTTTCAGCTTAACGGTATCCGGGCTCATCGTGACTGCTCCCTCTGCTTGTCCCTGCTTACCACCTTCGCTGGGATATCTCTCACTGCATCGATCAACTTATGCAGCGTTTTCAGAACGCTCGGGCGTTTGTTCTTTGCCAGTATCTCTGCAGAGTAGGCGTTGAATGCCGCTGTCATAGCATCCGCATCTCTGGCCTTAAAGAACACCAGGTACTTCGGTGGAAGTACAGATTTATCCTTGGTGATTGCATAATCGACACCGTATTTCCGGGCATACTTTTCAAAGCCCTTCAGGTCTGTTTTGGAAATGTCGATATTGGTGACGCCCTGATTCTGACCGATCAGCTCCTGAATGGTCTGCTTGCCGGTGGGCTTCTCATTTTTCAATGCTGCTTCCTGCGTTTTTCGCTTGATATAAGCGATACCCTTCAGGCCAAGTCGGACAATACTGCAAGCCGTAAGCTTGGTCGTGCTGATGGCCAAATTCACTGTCCTGTTTTCTACTTCCTCCTGCAATGCTCACCACCTCCTTCAGTTCGTTTTTCCGGCATCATGCCTTTTTTCCGGCGGAGCCCTCCACCTTCATAATGCCGTCAAGAGTCGTAGCGGCAATACGGAGTCTCTTTGCCAGACCGATATCGTCTTTGACCTGCCCATCCATCGAGTCGCCGCAAACAACGAGAATGCGGGATCTTCTAAGAAGCTCCGATGCCATTTCAATCCTGTCCTTGTGCTCCTGGGGAATCTCATCTCTTAAGAGACCTTCGTACATGAGTCTCGGACAGATAGGAGAAAACCCTGCATCATACACCTTTCGGCAATAACGCAGGGCCGTGCTTTTCGCTTCAAATTCATTATCACTCCAGTTTGCAGTGATATATGCCAGTGGTCTAACCATGTGTACCTCCTTATTTCAACATCATTAGTGACCGTCATGCTCAGGCCTTTTATGCTTCGGCTTACCGCCGATCTCTTCGGCAGCTTTCATCGCTTCGCGTGTCTGGAGGGCCTCTTCGGGAATAGGGATCGCCATGATGCTGCGTCCCATTTTCACGAAGGCCTCCGGCTGGTGGAACAACTCTTCAAACTTGCCGATCTGCTCCTGAGTGAGGGAACCGAAGCTGTCCTCCGTAAGACCGGTCACCAGGAAGGAACCGGCAATCACATCATAGACCTCATTGTTCTCATCACGAAGAGCACGGTTGAGAGGCAAACCGTTGATTTTGCCTTCCTCATTTACGATCAGGCCAACAGGATCCTCGAAGGGATAAACCACCTCAATAAAACCGCCTACCAGCTGCTGAAGATCCTCAAGGCCGGTTTTGGCTTCAATGACCTTCGGGTGCTCATTGGGTTCGACAAGAAGCATGGTAATCGTATCTGCCTCCATAAATCCGGCGGGCTCATCGGCAAGCATTGCTTCTACTCTGGCAGCCTCGCGGGCCTCAAAGGTACGGGCATTTTCAAAGATATGCGCTTCACTGTCGTAGTGGAATACATTGTCGGAGAGCCGGTCCGCAGGGGCAACCTCCGCCTCATTGATGCTTCGCACCATTTCTTCCAGATGGCTGAGCTCCATACTTCCGTCATCGGCAATGAACAGAACTTCATGGATTGAAGAAGGGAGAACGTAGAAATCGCCGCCCATCGTTTCAGCCGCCTGATCCAGAAAATCCGGATACTGAATGGTGCAGGCACCGTTCTGACCGCCCTCTACCGTAGCAACCCAGATGGGAGAAGGCTCATCCGGAAGAAACATACCGGCAGCATCGCCCATCATGTCACGCATGACGTCGTTCATGTTGCGAAGGGTCGCAGGATGGTTCTGCACAGCAGCTTCCAAAGCATCCGAATGAAGCTGATCAGCTGTAATATCATAGGTCTGAAGCATGTTGTTGGTTACGAGAATGCTGGCAGAGCCCTGTTCATTACTCTCCATCTCGAAGCGGTAAACAAGGGTCATGTCTTCCACATCTCTGTGAGGAATCTCGGAAAGCCTTTCCTCGTTTCCGGCAATGGGAATCATCTGAAGGGTCAGCTTTTCCTTCATCTGATCGTAATCCATCAGCGCTCGGGTATCGAACTGCGGCATACTTCCGGCAATCTCTGCCACCTGCTTTTCAATGTTGTGAAGGGCAGTCTCCATAGGCATACCGTCCTCAACACGTTTGAAAGCATAGTCCAGATTCATCGTAGCAGCAACATTACTGTCTGCAGGGCTGACAGCCAGACCGGTATAGGATTCACCCTGCAGCTTCGATACAGCTTGAATGCCGATATCCAGATCGGGGAAGCGCTCACGCATCTCATCGACAACCTGAATCTTAAACTGATCAAAATCCATGTGTTAGTCCTCCTTTTTCTCTTTCGGCAGCCAGTAACCACAGATGGTCTTTCCGTCTTCACCGGTAATGGCCACGAAGTGCTCATTCAAAAAGATCATTGCAGCAAGAAAGTCCATAGCGGTAAGCTCCTCGCATTCGGTTTCATCGTCATTGACTCTGGCAATATAAACCGGAGCCGTAATGGTGATATCATCTTCACTTTCCCAGCTGTGCTCCATATAGTGAAGAAACAGATGATCGCCGATCTCAACGCAATAAAACGTCTGCTCATCATCAAAACCCGGAAACTTTGACAGGGCGTCTTCTTCCGTCATCAGCTGTACCGGTTTTCCGGGCACCGCAAAAAGGACGGTAGCGTCCATACAGGCCATATCATCCTCGTCCCAGTCGTCCGCGTCTTCGAAATTCTTAGTGTCCCAGGGATTCTTCTTTCCCTGAAGCAGGCTGGCAATTCGGGAAAGAACAATGGCACTGTCACAGAACATTTCTGCCAGTTCGTCTACAGAATCTGCAAGCGCAATCGCTGCAGCCTCTTTTTCGGAAGGCTTCTTCCGGATACCAAGAGGATTCTGCATCTGATTCATCATTTCTTTTTCAGTCATTGATTGATACTCCTTTTCGTGTTTTGGGTAAAAAGAAAGCACCATCAAAAGTTGTCCTTCTGACAGTGCTCGGGTATTGGTATAAAATTATCGTTCCTGATCGCGGGCTTTCTTTTTCTGCCACTGATCCAGAAGCTTGATAATGGTGTCCTGCATCTGCTGTGTGGTGTAGGACCTGGGGAAATACTTCCTCAACTGTTCATTTCGGAAGGTAACCCGTTCAAGATCCCCTTTCTTTACTTCATTCATGATTTCTCTGGCAGCATCCATGGTGAAATCGCCTTCCTGCGCCAGCTTCTTCAGGCGCTGAGCCTGGGAAAGAGAAGGGGAAGCCTGCACCTCATCCATAGCCTGCATGAAGATTTCCTGTTCCTCCGGTGCAAGATAAGAAAGCTCGACCGCCGGATTGAAGGAAATCTGTTTCTGATCGACCATTTCCAGAAGCTCGGGAATGAGGTTGGTAAGACGGATGTAGCGTTTTACATTATCCTTGCTCATGCCTGCTGACTCACCAATTACTTCCGTTGACAACTTTGGTGCAACTTGCACTGAAGTTAAATCAGAACGCTGACCTTGATGACTAAGAGCTTCGAGTTTCATTTTGAAAGCATAGGCCCTCTCGCTGGGCAGAATGTTCTCTCGCTGAAGATTGGAATCGACCATGAGCACCGTGGCGGCATCATCATCCATCTGCCTTACCAGAACCGGAACCTCCGTAAGCCCTGCCATTTCAGCAGCATGGGCACGGCGATGCCCGGAGATAATTTCATACCCACCATCCTCCAACGGTCTGGCAATCAGAGGCGTCAGCACACCGTACTGTGCGATGCTCTCCGTTGTTCGAAGCATAGCTTCATCATCGACCACCTTGAAGGGATGATCCTTAAAGGGAACCAGCTCGCTGATGCTGATATTCTGCACTCGTTCCAACTGACTCTCTGCACGGCTCTCATCCGTTTCAAAGATATCATCGTAGCTGGTCAAGCTGATGTTTCCGCCTCTTTTCGGCATTCGCTAACACCTCCTTTGTCAGACTCCGGTAGGCTTCAGCGACCTTGCCGCCCGGATCGTGTTTGAAAATACTCACGCCCTCCGCACTGATTTCCGCAGCACGGACGGAGCGAGGGATGTCTGCATCGTAGACCTTCAGCTTGCTGCCGTAGGTATCGCGGATCAGCGTGCTGATCTCCTTTGCAAAGTTGGTACGAAGGTCCACCATGGTCAGCAGAATTCCTTCGATCCGAAGCTTGGGATTGATCTGACGTTTGACCTTGTTCACCGTCTGAAGCAGCTGCTCCAGGCCCTTTGCCGACAGATAGTTTGCCTGGACAGGAATGAGAACCTGATCCGATGCGGCAAGCGCATTGACGGTCAGCATGCCCAGGGAGGGCATACAGTCCAGTAGAATATAGTCGTACTGAAATTTCAAAGCATCTAAAACCTGCCTTAAAACAGTTTCGCGGCTCATGGCGTTGACCAGCGACACCTCCATACCGGACAGCGTGATATTTGCAGGAACAAGATCCACGTCTTCTTCATGTGACAGGATGCCCTCCTTAGGTGCGATGGGCTGATCCTGCATGACCTTCACCATCAGGTCGGTCAGCGTGACCGGAAGATCATCCGGTCTGGGATGTCCAAGGGCAATGGTTAGGGAGGCCTGCGGATCCGTGTCCACAAGCAGCACTCTTTTTCCCTCATTGGCAAGGCCAATGCCCAGATTTTCGCAGGTGGTAGTTTTACCGGTTCCGCCTTTCTGATTTACTACAGCCATGATTGTGGCTCTCGACATAATGATCACCTCCTAGATCAAGCCATTGGCCATGTCGTGCTGTACCCAGTTCTGATAGTAAGAACTGATGGTAGTTGGCGCGTTGTAGAGGACTGCCAGCATGTACTGCTTCATGTCCTTAACGCGGGTTGTGTTGTTTGCCAGTGTCATCAGGGCATATTTGATATGCTCTGCATCCAGCTTCATAAATCGACTTTTTACGACTTCGATTGGCATATCTTCCCGATTGATACGAATGCTTTTTCTTGTGGAGCAGCATACATCGACCATGAGATCAACCATAGCCTGAATGGCATCCTGATCAAGTGTCCTATCCCGGGAAAGATAATCCAGCTCGAGAGATTCTCTGAAATAATCCTCATATTGAGCTCGAATCCCCATCGCTTCGCTTCCTTTCCCGACATTTCTGCCGGAATAGAAGGAATCGGTATCACTATACTCAGTATTAATAATATCAGTCTTATTTCCGTGTCCTTTTGACACTTCAAGAGATGTGATTTCGACACTTCCAGAAGTGTCATTTTGACATTTCAAGAAATGTCTCTCCACAGGGTTATCCACCGAGATGAAGTTCTTTACATAGATCAGGTTTGGTTTTCCCAACCCCTGACGCTTCCTCTCAATGAGACCGACCTTTTCCTCCAGATCCGAGAGCAGCTGGATCGCTTTTTTATTTCCGCAGTTCATGTCCTCCATGATTTCTTCAATCGTGCAGATGATATACACGCGGCCCTGTTCATCGATCCATCCGTTTTTCGCAGAGAGGGGAACGCGGTCCAGTAAGATGCCATACAAAGTTTTCGCCTCAGCAGACAGATATTTGAACCGGTCATTCGTAAAAAGCACCTTGGGAACCCGGTAGAAGGCAAACTGTTCTGCCTGGGCTCCGTAGAAATAATCAAACACTCATAGTCACCACCTGCTTTCAGGAGAATTTATCGCGCTTCAGAGGCTTTTTGCGAAACACATCCTTATCCTTGCCATAGGGGCATCTGGTGAACTGGCACCGACGATACTTGAAATCCGGACGATAGTAGAGGCAGTGAGCGCAGCTTCCGGGCTTGTGGTCCGATGTGCTCTCGAGCTTTTCTCTCTTTGCAGCCTTCGCCAGCTTCTCATATCTGCGGAAAACCTCATCCTTCTTACTCATTTGCCGCACCTGCTTCCTTTGCGCGGTTAGACCGCTTTGCTCTGAGCCATGCGTCCAGCTCCTTGTAGCAGACAGCGCTGACACAGGGATGTCCTTTGGCGTAACAGCAGCCCTCACATTTCTTTTCCTGCTCGGTCTTTACTGCCTCAGCCAGGTAGTAGCAGTTCTGCGTACCAAGCACACAGCCGACCTTGCGATTCTTCCAGAAGAAGCACTTGCGGCAGGTATCCGGCTTGTCATCGTAGTATCTGATCCCATCGATCAGAATGGTTTTGCGTTTCACTTTTTTTCTCATCACGATATCCTCCATAGTTTTGATCCGTCACCGGGGAAGTCCGGAGACGACAAAAGCCCTGCGATGATTTTCGTCACCACAGGGCTATGTAAGAGATCGATATTTAATTGTTCAGGAGAACAACAAACTGGAAGTTGTTAGTATCATCGCTGTCCTGGGAATGCAAATAACGAAAGTACAAAGATAGCAAGAAATACTGCAACTACTATGCCAGAAAAAACTAGCGCAACTATCAAAGTCTGTTTACACGATTTTCCTGTTACACGTCTAATAAGACTTATTATCATCAAAACAAAAAATGCTATAATACTTATAACTGGAAGAACAACTCCCACACTTGTGAATAGGATGTTTTCCATACTCCAACCAATATTATCAATTAATAATGCAAAAATCGATAACATTGCTACGACTCCTATAGAAATGAGAATAATGCGTGTTTCTTGCTGTCGCTCTACCTGTTTTTGATGTTCTGCTGCTTTGATTGTATCTGTTACAATAATATCTGCATCGCCACATTGGATATTAGTTTCTACAATTTTTTCTGATTTCATTAATTCAAGAACGCTAACCCCTAATGCTTCGGCTAAAGGTTCCAATGAATTAATATCAGGAAATCCCAATCCACGTTCCCATCTGCTTACAGCCTTATCAGTTACTTTTATTTTTGTTGCCAACTCAGCTTGTGTCATATGATTTTCTTTTCGCATTTCAGCAACAAATAACCCAAATCTCGTTGCGTCCATATCATCACCTCCTAAGTTGCAATATAGAACAGCAATCGAGTATTATCAACCGATGCTTCATTAACCTCAGAAAAATACCGACTCTACGCATCGTTTACATCATTTTTTCTTGTAAAAATCGTATGTTTAATCAATTTTTGCGGCTCTACAAATTCAAATTTCCTGCTTTCTCTAATTTTGGCGGTTGATTTTAGAAATCTAAAAACTCGCCACTTGGTTTTCTAACGCCTTTAGAAATCAACCCTCCAGTCTTTCCTTCCGTCATAGCAGTTCCGGGTATCGTATTTCAGATTTCTGCAGCAATAGGGGTGATTTATCGCAGATTTACACCCAGATACACCGGTGAACACGAAAACACGCGCCATTTTTAGCGGAATCACCAGTTCAGTGCGTTTTTCCTCATTAGATAAAAGCCCTGTTTTTTTAGCACTTTATCAACGAAGCCTCTTTTTTATTAGAAGAAACGCGGAAGATTTCGTAAAAAATCTTCCGCGATAGTGCGCTGGCGTCCCTGACTGGATTCGAACCAGCGGCCTTCCGCTTAGGAGGCGGACGCTCTATCCTGCTGAGCTACAGAGACATCTATGAAATTTCCTTGATTTTACGCGGTTTTTCACGTTTCGTCCAAGGTGACGATCTATATTTCAGAGGGAAAATCCATTAGAAAAACGGTCATTTTGCTAATGGATTTTTGCCCCTTGAAAGCAATTTGCTTAAAAATGTTCCTCTTCCCCGGCGTTAGAAAAACGCCGAATTCGCGACTCCATTCGAACCGGACTTCAGATTTCAAAAAAACATTTAGCCCGTGATTAACATATTCTTAGGAGGCGACCGCTCTATCCAACTGAGCTACGGGGGCTTATACAACAAATATTCAATTTTACAGGGCTCCAGGATTCGAACGATTCGATTTTTAGGAGGCGGTCGCTCTATCCAGCTGAGCTACTGAGACATTTTACATGGACTATTTTACACGCCGGGAGGGAAAATGTCAATGGATGCGGCGAAAAATGCTGAAAAACCCTTGCAATCTTCACTTTGAGAGCCTATAATACAAAGGTTAGTGCAGAAAAGCGTAAAATACAGAATCCAGCCATGAGAAAGGGGCTTTTACCATTGCAGAACGAAAAACTGAGAAATGTTGCCATTATTGCCCACGTTGACCACGGCAAGACCACCCTGGTGGACGAAATGCTCAAGCAGGGCGGCGTATACCGGGAGAACCAGGAGACCGTGGACCGGGTCATGGACTCCAACGACCTGGAGCGGGAGCGGGGCATCACCATCCTGGCCAAGAACACCGCCATCCGCTACGGGGACACAAAGATCAATATTGTAGATACGCCGGGCCATGCCGACTTCGGCGGAGAGGTGGAGCGTATTCTGAAGATGGTCAACGGCGTTATCCTGCTGGTAGACGCCGCCGAGGGCCCCATGCCCCAGACCCGCTTTGTGCTCAGCCGCGCTCTGGAGCTGGGCCACCGGGTCATCGTGGTGGTGAACAAGATCGACCGGCCTGACCAGCGCATCCACGAGGTGGTGGACGAGGTGCTGGAGCTGCTGCTGGATCTGGACGCCACGGAGGAGCAGTTGGATTCCCCCATGCTGTTCTGCTCTGCCCGCCAAGGCATCGCGTCCTATTCCCCCGACGTGCCCGGCACGGATCTCAAGCCGCTGTTTGACACCATTCTGGAGTACATCCCCGCCCCGGAGGCCAATGTGGACGAACCGTTTCAGATGCTGGTGTCCGCTATTGATTATAACGAGTTCGTGGGCCGTATCGCCATCGGACGCATTGAGCGGGGCACTTTGAAGCAGAACCAGGAGATTGCCGTGTGCAACTATCACGACCCCGATGCCCCGGCCAAGAAGGCCAAGGCCGTGAGCCTGTACGAGTTCGAGGGCCTGGGGAAGAAGCCTGTCACCGAGTCTACTGCGGGCAATATCATCGCCCTCAGCGGCATCGGCGATATCACCATCGGCGACACCATCTGCGACCCCAATGTGGTGGAGCCGCTGCCCTTTGTGAAGATTTCCGCCCCCACCATGGAGATGACCTTCTCCATCAACGACTCGCCCTTTGCGGGCCGGGAGGGGAAGTTCGTCACCTCCCGCCAGCTGCGGGAGCGGTTGTTCCGGGAGACGCTGAAGGACGTGTCCCTGCGTGTCTCCGAAATTCCTGGGGCCATGGACGCTTTCAATGTGGCGGGCCGGGGCGAAATGAGCCTGTCCATCCTCATTGAGACCATGCGCCGGGAGGGGTATGAGTTCCAGGTCTCGCCTCCCCGGGTGCTGTATGAGACCATCGACGGAAAGAAGTGCGAGCCTATGGAGCGCCTGGTGGTGGACGTGCCCAGCGAATCTGTGGGCGCGGTCATCGAGAAGATCGGCGCCCGGAAGGGCGACCTGCTGGAGATGACTCCCGTGGGCAGCCGTATGAAGGCGGAATTTCTGGTGCCTGCCAGGGGGCTGTTCGGCTATCGCAACGAGTTCCTTACCGATACCCGGGGTGAGGGTATCATGGCCAGCGTTTTTGACAGCTACGCCCCCTATAAGGGCGAGATGAACCGCCGGAATACCGGCTCCCTTGTGTCCTTTGAGACCGGTGAATCCATCACCTATGGCCTGTTTAACGCCCAGGAGCGGGGTACGCTCTTTATCGGCCCGGGCGTGAAGGTGTACGAGGGCATGGTGGTGGGTGTTTCTCCCAAGCAGGAGGACATCACCGTGAACGTCTGCAAGAAAAAGCAGCAGACCAATACCCGCGCCTCCGGCTCTGACGATGCCCTTCGTCTGGTACCGCCCCGGAAGATGAGTCTGGAGCAGTGCCTGGAGTTTTTGGCGGACGATGAGCTGCTGGAGGTCACGCCGGAGAATCTGCGCATCCGCAAGACCATCCTCAACCACGAAAAACGTATGAAGGCCACCCATGGCGGCAAGAAAAAGTAAAAAATCCCGGGCCGGCAGGTAAGCAACCTGCCGGCCCGGGATTTTATAGCTTTATGAGATTTTCGCATCTGGCATTTCACGCGTTTTTTGCCCCTGAATGCGGCAGGTGTTCGCTCTGATCAGAACTTCAGGTTGACCCGTACGTCGTCCAGAGCAGGTGCCTTGGCGATCAGACCCTGCTGGAGCATCCAGTCGATATTCTCCTGCCAGCACGCGTCGGACTGGGACAGGAAGGCGGCGCTGTCGGTCTCCATCATGGGCAGCAGCACGCCCATGCTCTTGCGCTCCACCGTCTCAGACAGGGGGAAGTTCTCCTCGTTCTGGTTGGCCAGCAGGGTCTTCAGCGCCCCTTCCGGGTCGGCCTTCATATCGGCAAAGCCCTTGGCGGATGCCCGCAGGAAGGCGCTGAGGGTCTCGCTGTCGTTGGCAATGGCATCGTCATTGGCCAGGAATACACCCTCATAATAGGTGGGCACGCCGTAGGAGTCCAGGGCGAACCAGTTCACCTCAAAGCCCTCCTCCTCCATCTGGGGCACTTCGTGGTTCACCAGACAGCCGATGGTGGCATCCACATTGCCAGTGGTCATGGAACTCATCAGGTCAAAGCCCACGTCCACCATGGTCACGTCGCTGTAATCCGCGCCCACATACTGCATGATGCTGCGGATCAGCGCCTCTGAAAGCTCCGTGCCGGCATAGCCGATGGTCTTGCCCACCAGGTCCTTGGCGCTGGTGATGTTCTTATCCTTCAGGGACAGCACGATGTTCAGCGGCCCCTGCACCACAGCGCCGATGGATTTCACCGGCACATTCTGCTCCGCCCGGGCCTGGATGACATCCTGCTGGTAGTACAGGCCGATATCTGCCTGTCCGGCGGCCACCAGGGAGATGGCGTCATTGGCGTTGGAGGGGAAACGGATGTTGACCTTCAGCCCCTCGTCGGCATAGTAGCCCTTCTCTATAGCCACATACAAAAAGGAGTGCAAAGCATTGGGATACCAGTCCAGCACTACGTCCAGCTCCTTCAGGTTTTTAGAGCTGCCGCTGTCATTTTTCTTAGCGCCGCAGCCGCAGAGCAGCAGCATGGCGCAGGCCAGCAGTGCACAAAAAAAACGCTTGCAATATTTCATTTTTATAACCTCTCTTATCATTCAGTTGTTCAGGATTCGCCCCGCCAGCGAACCAGCTTTTTCTCCAGCAGCGACACCAGCGCTACCGCCAGCATAGCCACCACCGACAGCAGTACGATGGGCGCAAAAACCCCCGCGCCATCCAGCTGGGTCATCATGCGGCGGGAGAAATAGCCAAGGCCGCTCTGGGCCCCCAGCCACTCGCCGATGGCCGCGCCGATGATGCTCATGGGGATGGCCATTTTGATCGCGGAGAAAAAGTAGGGCAGCGTGCAGGGCACCTTGATCTTGAAGAAAATGTCCCGCTTGGTCGCGCCGTAGGTCAGCAGCAGCTCCGTCATCTCCACCCTGGCGGACTGCAGCCCGTCGTATACCGTGATGGTAATGGGGAAAAAGGTGATGAGCACCGTCACCAGCACCTTGCTCCAGATGCCGTAGCCGAACCACAGCACAAACAGCGGCGCAATGGCCGTGGTGGGGATCGTCTGGGAGGCCACCACCACCGGATAGATCGCCTTACGGAAAACCGTACTGGCGTCCATCAGGATGGCAAGACCCAGGCCCAGCACCAGGGAAATGGCAAGGCCCACAAAGGTCACCAGCATGGTGGCCGGCAGATGCACGGCAAACAGCACCGCCCGCAGCGCCCAAAGCTTTTGCAGGATCTGGATAGGTGTGGGCAGGATGTAGGCCGCGTTCACCTCCATTGCCCCCAGCTGCCACAGTATCAGCAGCGCAAACAGGAAAATCAGGGCCGGCAGATTGCCCCTGCAGGCTTTTTTCATACCGTCACCTGCTTTCTCAGCATGTCCACCAGCTGTTCCCGCAGGGCCACGATCTCCGGCCGGGTCAGATCCTGCCGTGTGCGCGGATAGTCCATGGGGACCGGGATCTCCCGCAGGGTGTGGATGGGTGTTTTATCCACCACCAATACGCTGGAGGACAGGAATACCGCCTCCTCCACGTCGTGGGTGATAAACAGGATGGTCTTCTTGTGGCGCTGCCACTGATCCAGCAGCCACTCCTGCATGGAGATGCGCGTCAGAAAATCCAGAGCCGAAAACGGCTCGTCCAGCAGCAGCAGGTCGCTGCCGGCCAGCATGGTCCGGGCAAAGGCCGCCCGCTGCCGCATTCCGCCGGAAAGCTCGTCCGGCCGCTTGTCCCGGCAGCCGGCCAGCCCCACATCCGCCAGGGCCGCATCAATCAGCCCCAGCCGCTCCGCCTTTGTGCCCCGTCGCTGGATCTCCAGCGGCAGCGCCAGGTTTTCCCCAATGGTCCGCCAGGGAAACAGCATGTCCTTCTGGGGCATATAGCCGCAGTAGTGCTTTTGCCCGGAAACGGGCTTGCCAAGGACGGATATGGTGCCGGATTTCGGCTGCAGCAGGCCGTTGGTCATGCGGAAAATAGTGCTCTTTCCGCAGCCGCTGATACCGATAATGCAGTGAAAGGACCCCGGCTCCACGGAAAAGGAGAGCCGGTCAATGATGTCAAAATCCTCACCGGGATACTGAAAGGACACCTGGTCAAAGCATAGAATACTCATGTGCGTATTTCCCAAGCCATATCCCAGAAGCCCAGCTCATAGCGGCTGCAGTTGACGAAAATATCCGTCAGGTAAGCCAGCTGCTCCTCCGTGGCACCGGCTGCCAGGGAGTCCATCAGTTCTATCAGCGCCCGGTTGGTGGCGGCGTATTCTTCGGAGGCATAGCCCCGGATCCATTCGCCGTAGAAGGGATGCTCCGCCGCGCCGGGGATCTGGGCCAGAGCCTGTCCGATCTCGGCATAGCTCCAGGAGCAGGCCAGGATGGATGCCACGATCTCCGCAGGCCCTCCTGCCTCTGCCACGGCCAGCATGTAATGTGCATAAGAGAGGTTGTCGAGGGCAGGCTGCACGTTAAATACCTGCTCCTCAGAAATGCCAAGGCGTGCCATATAGGCCCGGTGGATTTTCATCTCACCGCCTAAAATGGCATCCACATTGGCGGAAAATGTCCGCATCAGCTCCGGGCTGCGAGCCTTGACCACCCCCAGGGCAAAGACCCGGGCATAGTCAAAAAGATAGAGATAATCCTGCAGCATATAGTGCTGGAATTTCTCCACCGGCAGCGTTCCGTCGCCGATACCGGTCACAAACGGATGCTTCAGGCATGCCTCCCAAATGGGGGCAGCTGCTTCACGAAGGCGGCAAGACACAGAATTCGTCATTTTACTCCGCCTCCTTCATGTATTCGCTTTTCAGATCGAAAAGATGGTTCATAGGTCCGCGTCCGCGGCCCAGATCCAACATGGCCCCCAGGGCGCCGGAAATATAGTCCTTTGCCCGGCGCACCGCTTCCTCCAGGTCCATGCCCTTGGCCAGATTGGACGCAATGGCGCTGGACAGGGTGCAGCCGGTGCCGTGGGTGTTGGGATTGTTGATGCGGCGGCCCTTGAACCAGTGCCCGGTGCCGTCCTTCCAGAGAAGGTCGTTGGCGTCGTTCAGGTCGTGTCCTCCTTTGCAGAGCACGGCGCAGTGATACCGCTGGCTGATAAGCTCGGCCGCGCGCTCCATATCCTCCGGGCTGCTGATGGGCATTTCCGCCAGGATCTCCGCCTCGGGAATATTGGGCGTGGCCACCTCTGCCAGAGGCAGCAGCTCCGTTTTCAGGGCCTGTACCGCGTTCGCCTGCAGCAGGCGGGAGCCGGAGGTGGCCACCATCACGGGGTCAACCACGATGTGCCGGGCCCCATACTGGCGCAGCTTCTGCGCAATAACGGAGATCAGCTCCGAGGAGGACACCATACCGATCTTTACCGCATCAGGGAAAATATCGGTAAACACGGCGTCCAGCTGCGCGGATAGAAACGCGGGTGTGGAATCCAAAATGTCTGTGACACCGGTAGTATTTTGGGCAGTCAGGGCCGTGATAGCGCTCATGGCGTATACTCCGTGAGCGGACATGGTCTTGATATCTGCCTGGATACCGGCGCCTCCGCTGGAATCGCTTCCGGCGATGGATAATGCTGTTTTCATTGCTTTGCTCCTTTCTTCTTTCAGCATTACTTTTCTATAGCGGCAGAAAGTGGTGCCCCCGACCTGCCGCTTGAAGGCCCCGGCACAGAGGCCGAGACAAACTTCCGTATAGGGTTTTACAGAATATGCAGCTGCTCTGCCCGGGCGCGCAGGTCAAGGGCGGCCTGCCTGGGGTCGGCCGCCTTCATGATAGCGGAAACCACGCAGATACCGGCAATACCGGTTCCCTGCAGCACGTCGATATTGTCCCTGTTCAGTCCGCCGATGGCGTTGACCGCAATAGGAACCGCCTTGCAAATATCCCGCAGCGTGTCCGTGGAGGTAAGAACGGTTTTCACCTTAGTGGTCGTGGGATAAATCGCCCCTACGCCCAGATAATCCGCCCCTTGCTCATAGGCTTCCAGCGCCTGAGGCACAGTCTTCGCCGTAGCGCCGACGATTTTATCCGGCCCCAGGATTCTCCTGGCAATGGCAATAGGCAGATCGCTTTGCCCCAGATGCACGCCCTCGGCGTCGATGGCCATGGCCACATCCAGCCGGTCGTCAATAAGCAGCGGCACACCGTATGGCAGTGCAAGCGCATGCACCTTTTCCGCCAAAGACATATACTCCCGGGTGGTTCTGTTCTTTTCCCGGATCTGCAGCAGGGTCACGCCCCCCTGCAGGGCTGCCTGGGTCCTGCGCAGGAATTCCTCCTCGCTGAACCCTGTGCTGTCGGTGATAAAATACAGGCTGGTATCAAGCTTCTTCATTTCTGATCTCCTCCCGATCCATATATCGTTCTATCTCCGCCTCTCCCACCGTGGAGAGCTTATCCATCAGATTCACCTGAAAGCTGCCGCTGCCGCGGTCCGTTTCCGCCAGCTGCCCGCAGATGCCCAGCACCACGCAGGCGGTGACGGCGGCGTCCATATCCGGCTGCACCGAGAGATAGGCCGCTGTCAGCGCCCCAAGCATGCAGCCCGTTCCGGTGATCCCGGAGAGCTGTGGGTTGCCGTTTTTCACGTGGACAAGGCGTTTGCCGTCGGTGATAATATCCACCCTCCCACTGGCAAGGATCACTGTGTGGTACGCCCTTGCCAGCTCCATGGCCGTGCGATCCAGGGTCTGTACGTCCAGCGCCGCGTCCGCGTCCACCCCGGAGGAGCGGTAGTTCTCCCGGTACAGGGCATGGATTTCGGAGTAATTGCCCTTAATGACGGCAGGTGTCGCCTCTTGCAGCAGCTTGCGGATATACCCCCGGCGCAGCCTTGAGCAGGCAACGCCCACCGCATCCAGAAGAACAGGGATGTGCCTGTTCTGGGCCGTCCGGGCGGACAGGCGCATAGATTCCATACGCGCATCCGTTATGTTTCCCAGATTCAGCATCAGGGCCCGGGCGGTGGCGGTGATCTCCTCCACCTCGGCCGGATGCTCCGCCATAATAGGGCGGGCGCCCACGGCAAGGACGGCGTTGGCGCACTGGTTGATGGAGATGGGGTTCGTAATGCAATGGATCAGGGGGCTGTATTCCCTGACTCTTTGGCAAATATCAGCAATGGGCTGCATCCTTTGTTTTCACCTTCTTGATGACATAGTAAATGATTGCCGCGGCAACGCAAACGCCCGGCGCTGCATAGGCCAGAATGTTCCAGATAGAGCCGGTGAGCTTGAAGATGTTCGAGGCGATCTTGATGACCACGAACAGGATTGCGCCGAAGGCGGCGATGGTCAGCGAGTCGGAGAGTACCGTGCTCTTGTCGGTGTAGCTTGTGGAGTTCAGCTTCAGCTGGAGCTTGGTGAGCATCCCGTTGGATGCGATCTTACGCAGAAATACATAGGCGATGCTGCCGCCGATGAGGGTGCCGCAGATAAAGGAGGGCACGTAGAATATCCAGCTTAGCCCGTCTCTGCCCCACAGGTAGGTCATCACCGGGTAGGATACAATGGCGCCGATGATGCCGGTGCCGATGACTTCACCCACAACGGCGCAGATGATCTTACCCTTGGATATACGGTAAAACACGCCGGACAGGAATGCCCCGAACACGGCGCCCGTCAGGGCCAGGGGTGGGATCCCCATGGTCGCCATGCGGATAATGCCGATAAGGGTGGCGCAGAGCAGGGAATACCACGGTCCCATAAACACGGAGCAGACGATATTGATGAAATGCGCCATGGGGCACATTCCCTCCACCCGGAGGATGGGCGAGATGACAACACCCAGAGCAACGAGCATGGACAGTACGGTCAGCTTCAGAATACCATTTGAGTTTTTCACTTGTAGTGCCTCTTTTCATATTTTTATACGAAGCGATCGCTTCGTTCGGTCGAGAATCCATTTTCTCCTCTCACCCCGAAACACGGGTTCCCTTCGCAAAAATACAAGATACAAGGCGCTCCCCTTCTATCCGCCCGAAACCACTCGGGATAGGTCTCGTCACATCCTTTCTCAAAATATAAAACGGAAGCTGCCCGGTTTGGGTAACTTCCGCGAAAGAATATACAGGTATCCCTACGTTGGCATTATCCAAATCAGGTTATCGGTCGAAGGTTTTGCCTTCCTCTCAGCCTGTAACACAAGCTCCCGTCCAAAATGTGGTGTCATTATACACCTGCCGTCAGCCGATTGCAAGTGCTATTCGGCAAAATATTTGCATTCCATTGTTGTTAAGACTGTCCTGCATCGTGGTGCGAGCTTTTTTGCCCCGATCATTGACGAGGGACGGAAATCATAGTACAATACAGAAAAATCAACGTAGGGAGAGAAAAATGACACTGAATGAAATGAAGATCGGCAGCACAGCCGTGATACGCCAGGTGGGCGGGGAGGGACCCCTGCGGTGCCGCCTCTTGGATATGGGACTTATACCGGGTACCAAGGTCACATTGCAGAAAGTGGCTCCTATGGGCGACCCCATTGAGATCCGCGTGCGGGGCTATGAGCTGACGCTGCGTGTGGAGGACGGGAAAAAAATCGAGGTGGAGGAGGTCAGGGTATGATCTTCGCGTTGGCAGGCAACCAGAATTGCGGTAAAACCACTCTCTTTAATGCACTCACCGGCTCCAACCAGCATGTGGGCAATTTCCCCGGTGTAACGGTAGATCAGAAGGTGGGGGAGATCAAGGACGGCAAGAGCGGCTCGGTGGTGGATCTGCCGGGCATCTACTCCCTGCGCCCCTACACCCAGGAGGAGATCGTGACCCGGGACTTTATTCTCAAGGAAAAGCCCGATGGGATCATCAACATCGTGGATGCCACCAATATTGAGCGCAATCTCTACCTGACGCTGCAGCTTTTAGAGCTGCGTGTGCCCATGGTGCTGGCGCTGAATATGATGGACGAGGTGCGCGCCAACGGCGGGACCATTGATGTGCAGGAGCTGAGCCGCTGTCTGGGCATCCCGGTGGTGCCCATCAGCGCCGTAAAGAGCGAGGGCGTATCGGAGCTGCTGGATCAGGCGGTGCATACCGCCCGCACCAAAACCTTGCCCAAGGTCTATGACTTCTGCTCGGAGGAATCCGCAGTGCACCGTTGCATCCACGCGGTGGTGCATATGATCCAGGACCACGCCGACAAGGCGGGGATCCCGGCGCGATTCGCCGCCACCAAGCTCATCGAGGGCGATGAGAATATTATGCAGCAGCTGCATCTGGATCAGAACGAAAAGGAACTGCTGGAGCACTGCATCGTGCAGATGGAGAGCGAGAGCGACCTGGACCGCAACGCCGCCCTGGCGGATATGCGCTACAGCTTTATTGAGAGCGTGGTGGAGATCTGCGTGGTAAAATGTCACGAGAGCAGGGAACACCGCCGCTCTGTACAGATGGATAAGATCCTCACAGGCAAGTATACGGCGCTGCCGGTGTTTTTCGGCGTGATGTTCCTGATTTTCTACCTGACCTTCAACCTGATCGGGCAAAATCTGTCGGACTTTTTGAGCCTGGGCATTGACAAGCTGACCCTGGTGGTGGATAAGGGCCTCACGGCCTATGGCATCAACCCGGTGGTACATAGCCTCATTATAGACGGCGTTTTTGCGGGCGTAGGCAGCGTCCTTTCGTTCCTGCCCATCATTGTCACCCTGTTTTTCTTCCTGTCCATTCTGGAGGATACTGGCTATATGGCCCGGGTGGCCTTTGTGATGGACAGGCTCCTGCGAAAGATCGGCCTGTCCGGCCGCAGCTTTGTGCCTATGCTCATCGGTTTCGGCTGCACGGTGCCGGCTATTATGGCCACCCGCACCGTTTCCTCGGATCGGGACCGGAAGATGACCATTCTGCTGACGCCGTACATGAGCTGCTCGGCAAAAATCCCCATTTATGCGGTGTTTTCAGCAGCGTTTTTTCCGGATCACGCGGCGCTGGTGATGATCGGACTGTACGTAACGGGCATCCTGCTGGGTATCCTGCTGGCGCTGGTGCTGAAGGGTACGGCGTTTCGGGGGCAGCCGGTGCCCTTTGTGATGGAGCTGCCCAACTACCGTATGCCCTCAGCCAAAAGTGTGGGCCTGCTGCTGTGGGAAAAGGCCCGGGACTTTTTGGAGCGGGCATTTACCGTTATTTTCCTTGCTACCATTATTATATGGTTTCTGCAGACCTTTGACGCGAAGCTCAATGTGGTCACGGACAGTGCCGACAGCCTGCTTGCCATAGTGGGCCGGTTTATTTCCGCTGTTTTCAAGCCCCTGGGCTTTAACGATTGGCGGGTGGCCACGGCGCTGATCTCGGGCTTCACGGCCAAGGAGGCGGTGGTGTCTACCCTGGCGGTGCTGCTGGGCACCAGCACGGCGAACCTGGGGGCGGCGCTGGGCGCGCTATTCACGCCGCTTTCCGCCCTGTCCTTCTTGGTGTTCACGCTTTTGTATACACCGTGTATCGCAGCGGTGACCACCATCCGCCGGGAGCTGGGCTCTTTCTGGAGAATGCTGGGCGTAGTGCTGCTGCAGTGTTCAGTGGCCTGGCTGGTGGGCATGCTGGTGTATCAGGTCGGAGGCTTGCTATGAGTGCGTTGGATTGGATCCTTTTGGCCGCCATTCTGGTGGGTGCCGCCGTGGCGCTGATACATCTGCTCAGGGGGAAAAAGGGTGGCTGCTGCGGTGATTGCCGATCCTGCTGCGGTTGTCACAAAATGAAATAGTCAGGACGGGCAGGTGCTTCGGCATCTGCCTGTTTTTTCGGGGACTGGCACATTTTGCTGCCCGGGGACATAGGATGCCCACAGGGGTGGATGCTATGCTGAATCGATTTACACAGCTGCGGCGCAAGGAGGTCATCAACCTCTGTGACGGCTGCCGTCTGGGCTGCGTGGGGGATGTGGAGGTGAAGCTGCCGGAGGGGGAGGTGCGGGCGCTGATCGTATTTGGCCCCTGCCGCTTTTTCGGCCTGTTCGGCAGGGGAGAGGACTACTACATACCCTGGGAGTGCATACAGAAATTCGGGGACGACATCATTCTCATTGATAAGCCCTTCCAGCGCCGGGACGGCCCTCCGAACCGCAAGCGCCGCCGCTGGGAATGAATCCGAAAAAACAGCAGAAAATACAGAAAAACCACTTGCAATCTGCGACTTGATGTGGTATTATATTTCAGAATTCCGCACAGGCTTGGACTCCCGGTCGGTGCCATATCGGTTGGCCGGGGGGAGGAAAAGCCTGGAGGGTAAAACTAAATTTCAAAGGAGAACGAATCAAAATGGCAAATCAGAATGTTGTTTCCATGAAGGCTCTGCTGGAGGCCGGCGTACACTTCGGTCACCAGACCCGCCGCTGGAACCCCAAGATGGCTCCCTACATCTACACCGAGCGCAACGGGATCTACATCATCGACCTGCAGAAGACCGTGAAGAAGCTGGAGGAGGCTTACAACTTCGTGCGTGAGCTCAGCGAGTCCGGCCAGAGTCTGCTGTTCGTAGGCACCAAGAAGCAGGCTCAGGAGGCCATCAAGGACGAGGCCCTGCGCTGCAATATGTACTATGTCAACGCCCGTTGGCTGGGCGGCATGATGACCAACTTCAAGACCATGCGCACCCGTGTGGACCGCCTGAACCAGCTGAAGACCATGCAGGCCGACGGCACTTTCGATATGCTGCCCAAGAAGGAAGTTATCAAGCATCTGGGCGAGATCGAGAAGCTGGAGAAGTACCTGGGCGGCGTGAAGGACATGAAGAAGCTGCCCGGCGCCCTGTTTATCGTGGACACCCGCAAGGAGCGCAATGCCATCGCCGAAGCGCACCGTCTGGGCATTCCCGTTGTGGCCATTGCCGATACCAACTGCGATCCCGACGAGATTGATTATCCCATCCCCGGCAACGATGACGCCATCCGCGCCATCAAGCTGATCTCCTCCGTCATGGCCAACGCCATGATCGAGGGCCGCCAGGGCGAGCAGACCGAGGAGGCCGCCGCTCCCGCCGAGGAAGCCGCCGAATAAGCAAATTCCTTTTACCGCTGAACCAACGGGGCAGGGCGTGTCCCTGCCCCTTATTTTGTGAATAATTGAACTGGAGGATATAAAAATGGCTTTTACTGCTGCTGATGTTAAGAATCTGCGCGAAATGACCGGCGTGGGTATGATGGATTGCAAGAAGGCGCTGGTGGAGACCGACGGCGATATGGACAAGGCCGTAGAGTACCTGCGCGAGAAGGGCCTGGCCAAGGCTGCCAAGAAGGCCGGCCGCATCGCTGCCGAGGGCATGAGCTATGTGTGCGTGGAGAACGGCGCCGCCGCCCTGGTGGAAGTGAACTGTGAGACCGACTTCTGCGCCAAGAGCGATTCCTTCGTGGCTTTTGTCAAGGACATTGCCAAGACCGTTGTGGAGTGCAACCCTGCCGATGTGGACGCACTGATGAACTGCAAGTATGCCGGCAGCGACCTGACCGTGGCCGAGACCATGCCCGAGAAGGTCATGTCCATCGGTGAGAATCTGCAGATCCGCCGCTTCGTCCGCGTAGACACCAATACCTCCGTGGGTTATGTCCATGCCGGAGGCAAGATCGGCGTACTGGTGAACCTGGCCGTGGAGGGCGGCATTGATGCCACCGAGATCGGCAAGAATGTTGCCATGCAGATCGCCGCTCTGAATCCCCGCTTCTGGGATAAGTCCCAGGTGAGCCGGGACGTGCTGGACGAGGAGAAGAAGGTGGCCCTGGCTCTCATGGACCAGGATCCCAAGATGGCCTCCAAGCCCGCTCAGGTCAAGGAGAAGATCGTCATGGGCAAGATGAACAAGTTCTATCAGGAGAACTGCCTGCTGCAGCAGGAGTTCGTCCGTGGTGACCTGTTCAGCGGCTCCGTAGAGGGCTACATCGCCGATGCTGCCAAGAAGCTGGGCGGCTCCGTGAAGTTCGTGGATGCCGTGCGTTTCGCCACCGGTGAGGGCATCGAGAAGAAGCAGGAGGACTTCGCTGCCGAGGTCGCTGCTCAGATGAACATGGGCAAGTAATTCCACTAAAAGCATAGAAAAGGACGGTTCCGAAAGGAACCGTCCTTTTTGCTTGCAAATATAACCTGTCATTGCGCAGCCGGTGTGTGCACTGGCTGCGGGGAGCGAACCGAGCACCGCCAGTGGCGGATGAAGCGGGGAAATCGCCGAAGCGCTGCCTGCGGCAGAATAAGCGAGGCGATTTCGAGGAAGTGCCCCGATTGGCGGCCACGACAGTGGCCGGGAATCGGCTGGCACGACGGTGGGCCGGAGCGAGTGGCCGTGGTCTAAATTGGGGGCGTCCGCCGTAAGGCAGCGCAGAAATTTTGGGCACCGCAACAGGGACATCCGTTCTCCTCCGTTCTTTGATAAAAAGAAAAACGGATTCCCTGGGGCCTCTTTGCTCCATCGGAATGGCAGACTTTTTGCATTTTATTACAGCTTTTCCAGCTGCTCCGGCGTATCAATGTCAATGAGCTGGGCGGGGGAGACCTCCATTAAAAGCAGCTCCTCCTCGTGGGCCAGGATCACTGACCGACCGCCGTGATCCCCGGTGAGGGTCATCAGCTCCGGATAAAACCGGGCCGGGAAGATGCATGGGTTGCCCCGGTGCCCGTTGTGCCCCAGTCCCACGATACGCTCCGGGTGCTGCTGGGCAAAGTCTATGAGCTCCGCCACGGTTTCCTTTTGCAGCTTGGGCTGGTCTGCCACCTGGAACATCACGGCGTCGCAGTCCGAAAGTGCCCCCAGGCCGATGCGGATAGACTCGCTCTGCCCCACCTCCGGATGCGGATTTTCCAGGGACGTAAAGCCGTATTTTTTCGTCAGTTTTTCAATTTCCGGATACTGGGTCACCACCACCACCCGGGCCAGCTTTTCCCCGGGAATGGCGGCCAGGGCGCATTCTATCAGGGACACGCCGTCCGGCGCGGCCTGGGTCAGCTTGTTCCCGCCGAAACGGCGGCCCAGTCCCGCCGCCATCAAAACACATCCGATTTGCATGTGCAACACTCCTTTTTCGATAGTATACCCAGCTGTGCCCGTTTTTGTCAATCAATGGTGTCATTATTTGCAAAATAGAATCACGCTTTCCCTTTTCAATCTGTCGGATTTATGCTACAATGCATTATAGTTATATATAGGTATTCTATTTTTTTATCAATTGTACACAAGGGAGGCTATACAATGCCAGCAACGAAAATCGGCGACAAGGTCATCCGGGTGGATGCCGTTGAAAAAGCCCGGGGCGAGGCGACCTATGTCTGCGACATGACCCTGCCGGATATGCAGTACGCCTACATGGTTCGCTCCACGATCCCCAGAGGCACCATTGACGCCATCCATCTGCCGGAGTTCCCGGAGGGCTACTATTTCATCTCCGCCAAGGACATCCCCGCCCGGGGCAAGAACGAGCTGTGGATGATCATGAAGGACTGGCGCTGCTTTGCCGAGGATTATGTGCTGTATGTGGGCGAGACCATCGGCATTGTAGTGGGTCCCGACCGGGCAACCTTGAAGGATCTGCGGGATCAGATCAAGATCGACTATACCGAGCAGACTCCCGCCGTGACCATTGACGATGGCATCAGCTGTGTAGGCGGCCCCATGTTCCCGGAGAAGAACAGCAACGTCATGTGCGAGCTGTTCTGCGAGAAGGGCAGACCCATGGAGGAGGTCTTCGCCGAGGCGGACGAAATTTTCGAGGAGACTCTGACCACCCCCTATCAGGAGCACGCCCATCTGGAGACCAACAGTGCCATCGCCACCATGGAGGACGGCAAGTTCGTCTTCTACGCCTCCGCCCAGTGCCCCTTCTACATCCGCAAGTCCATCGCCGGCCTGCTGGATATTCCCTACGATGATATCATCATCCGTCAGTGCACCACCGGCGGCGCTTTCGGCGGCAAGGAGCACTTCCCGGATGTGCTCTGCGGCGCGCTGCTTGTTGCGGAAAATATCATTCGCAAGCCCATTAAGATGGTGTTCGACCGGGAGGAGGACACCCAGTTCAGCGTAAAGCGCCACCCCTCTAAGTGCATCTATAAGACCGCCGTGAAAAACGGCGAGATCATCGGCACCGAGGGCCATATCTACTACAACTGCGGCGCGTACCTGTCCTCTTCCTTCGTGGTGCTGCAGCGCGGCGTGTTCCATGCCAATGGCGTGTATACCATTCCCAATACATATCTCAAGGGAGAGGGTATCGGTACCAACACCTTCCCCACCTGCGCCTTCCGCGGGTTCGGAGCGCCTCAGACCCTGTTCTGCTTCGAGACCCATCTGACCCACCTGGCCCACCATCTGGGCGTGGATCCCCTGGAGTTCAAGATGCGGTATCTGGCCAAGAAGGGCGACGAGACCACCACCAACGGCCACATCATCGAGGATGTGAAGCTGCCGGAGATGATCGATGTCATCACCAAGGAATCCGACTACTGGAACAAGATCAAGGAATATAAGCCCGGCTGCGGACGGGGCATCGGCGTGGCGCTTTATAACCACGGCGGCGCCTTCACCGGCAACGGCGAGCAGGCCATCATCAAGGGCCACGCCCGGCTGACCAAGACCGGCGACAAGGTGGAGATATTCGTGGGCTCCACGGAGATGGGTCAGGGCTTCAAGACCAGCCTGCGCAAGATCTGCGCCTCCACCCTGGGAATTTCCATCGACAATATCGAGTATAAGAACCCTGACACCTCCAAGGTGGTGGACTCCGGTCCCACCGCCGCCTCCCGGTCCACCATGATCGTGGGCCGCCTGGTGGAGCGGGCCGCTCTGGAGATGAAGGAGCGCTGGGACGAGGGCGATTTCTCCACCGAGGTGGAGTATGAGCATCCCGAGGGCTATCCCTGGGATCAGGCTACCTTCCGGGGCGATGCGTACCTGGGCTACGGCTGGGGCGCGGTGATCGTGGAGGTGGAGGTGGATAAGCTCACCAACGAGGTCAAGACCCTGGGCGTGTGGTCCTCCCATGAGATCGGCAAGGCCATCGACGAGCTCATCGTCCACGGCCAGATCAACGGCGGCATCATGCAGTCCCTGGGCTACGGCTCCATGGAAAAGCTGGAGAATAAGAAGGGCTATTTCAAGCAGAAGAGCATGTCCGACTATGTGATCCCCACGTCTATGGACTTCCCCAAGCAGTTCTACCACATCCAGGAAAATCCCTATCCCTGGGGCCCCTATGGCGCTAAGGGCATGGGCGAGCTGGTGTTCAACGGCGCTTCGGCGGCCTATGTGGACGCGGTGGAGCGGGCTCTGAACTGTAAATTTACTTCCATCCCCATCCCTGCTGAAGACATTGAGGAGGCGCTGAAGAATGTACAATGATGTTCGATTTACCCTGAACGGCCAGCCTATGGTCTACACCGGCAACCCCCTGCGGCGGCTGCTGGATGTGCTGCGGGAGGACTACGGTCTCACCGGCAGCAAGGAGGGCTGCGGCGAGGGCGAATGCGGTGCCTGCTCCATCATCAAAAACGGCAAGCTGGTGACCCCCTGCATCATCCCTGTGGGCTCCATTCAGGGGGCGGAGCTGCTGACCATCGAGGGCATCCGCGACACGGAAAAGGGCAAGTGCATCATCGATGCCTATGCCGAGGGCGGTGCCGTCCAGTGTGGCTTCTGCATTCCAGGCATGGTCATGGCCACTTATGTGCTGCTCAATGAGAATCCCGACCCCACGGAGGATGAAATTCGCCTGGGCATCAGCGGCAACCTCTGCCGCTGCACCGGCTATGACCTGATCGTGGAGTCCATCCACCTGGCCGCCCAGAAAGGAGCTGCATTATGGAAGAAGTAAAATGCTACATGCCCCAGACTCTGGCTGAGGCCCTGCAAATTCGCAAGGACACCGGGGCCCAGCCTCTGGCAGGCGGCTCCGACCTGATGGTGGCCAACAGCCGCGGCGCGGGCATCGTGCCGGGCTTTAAGAAGCCCATCCTCATCATCTCCAACCTGCCGGAGCTGAAGGGCATCCGCCAGCTGGCCGACGGCACCGTGGAGATCGGTGCCCTGTCTACCTCCTGGGAAATTCATACCTCACCTGTAACCCATCCGCTGCTGAAGGATGCTGCCTCCCGCATGGGGGCCATCGCCCTGCGAAACAGCGCCACCATCGGCGGCAACATCGGCAACGCCTCCCCCAAGGGCGATATGCCCCAGCCGCTGATTCTGCTGGACGCGGAGGTGGTGCTCCAGAGCGTGGACGGTGAGCGCCGCATGAAGGTGGATGATTTCATCATCAAGACCAAGGTCACCGCTATCCGTGACGACGAACTCATCACCAAGGTGGTCATCCCGCCCCATAAGTTCACCCATATTTTCTTCCGCAAGATCGGCATGCGCCGGTCCAACGCCATCTCCAAGCTGACCCTTTCCGCCGCTGCCAACATTCAGGACGGCGTGGTGGTGGATTTCCGGGCCTCCTCCGGTGCCGCCGGCCCCAAGGTGGAGCGCAGCCGCGCGGTGGAGAGCCTGCTCATCGGCCACAAGGTAGCCGAGCTGCCTGCGCTAAAGGGCACATTCCTGGATGCCTGGTGCAACGATGTCATCGCGCCCCACGCCATGCCGGAGTACCGCCGCAACGCCACCCGGCGTATGCTGGAGTATTTCATCGATTCCCTGGTGGCCGGTCATCCGGAAGGCCGGATAGAATAAGCAGGAGGAATGAACATGATCTACCATCCCACCACTCCGCTGGAGGCCGTGACGCTGCGTAAGCAGAACGCCGACACCTCCGTGTATCTCTCCGGCGGTACCGACGATTTGCGCCTGAACGGCAGCGCCCAGGGGAAGGATCTCATTGATATCAACGCTCTGGGCCTGGATGACATTTTCGTCCGGGACGGCAAGCTCTATATCGGTGCCCGCTGCACCTTTAATCAGGTCATAGAGAGCGACCTGGTGCCGGAATTTATCAAGGAAGCCGCCCACTTTTGCGCGTCGTTTACCAAGCGCAACAGCGCTACCGTGGGCGGCAACGTCGGCCTGCGCCGCCAGGACAGCTACCTGGCCGCAGCCCTGACGGCGGCGGACGCGGTGCTCCAGTCCATGACGCCCCACGGCGAGGAGATGAAGCCCATCGGCGAGTATCTGCAGAGCAAGTGCATGCGTCTCATCGAGTATGTGGTGCTGGACGCGGACCGCACCGGTTGGGTCAAGCGCTTCACCAACACCACATCCAGCCACGCGGCTGTGATCGCGGCGGTGTCCGGGGGCATCTACGCTCTCAGCGTCTCCGGCAGCGACTTTGCCTATGGCACCACGCCGGATCTGGCGGATTCTATGGAGTTCACTGACGACATTTCCGGCAGCGCCGAATATAAGAAGTACCTGGCGAAGATCGTATTTACACTGGGGAGGTAAGGCAAATGGAAGTAAAATGCAGACTCAACGGTGAGAATATTACCCTCCATGACGAGCCCACGGCCCGCCTCCGGAATGTGCTGTACCATACCGGCTGCTACTCCGTCCGGGACAGCGACGATGCTGAGGGCTTTGCCGGGTCCGATACCATTATTTTTAACGGCCAACTGAAGTATTCCAATTTCATCCTGCTCTATCAGGCGGAGGGTGCTGAGATCAGAACGGCGGAGTCCCTGCTGGAAAAGGGCGAGCTGAATTATGTGCAGAAGGCTATGGTGGCCGCGGGCATCGTCCAGAGCGCCTATAACGCCCCGGCGGCGTCTTTGATTTTGACCTGGCTGCTGGAAAAGCACCCTAACCCCACGCGCCAGCAAATTAAGGATGTGCTCACCAGTATTTTCATCCGTGACGCGGGCTACGAGCACTATTACCTGGCTGTGAAGCTGGCCTGTGAGCTGCGGGATGAAGGCGAGTTCAAGACCGAGATCGCCCCGTCCTTCCGTCCCCAGCTGGACATCATCGGCAAGCCCGCCGGGAAGATCGACGGCGCGGCCTTGGTCTCCGGTGAGCCGGTGTTCGTGGAGGATAAGGTCCCGGCCAACGCCTGGTGCCTCCATGTGCTGCGCAGTCCCTTTGCCAGCGCCTATATCAAGTCCATCGACACCAGCGAGGCGGAGAAGCTGGACGGCGTGGCCGCCATCATCACGGCGGAAAACTGCCCGGACGTGTACTATATGCAGGCCGGACAGGGCACTCCCGAGCCGTCCCCCCATGACCGCCGTCTGTTTAACTGGAAGGTTCGCCATGTGGGCGACCGTGTGGCGGGCATCGTGGCCCGGACACCGGAAATCGCCGACAAGGCCGCCTCTCTCATTAAGGTAGAGTACGAACCTACGGAGGCCGTGTTCACCGTGGAGGAGGCCATGGCCCCGGGCGCGCCGTTGGTCCACAACGGCCCCGTGCAGTATAACGCCGGAGCGCCCGACGACCTGGAGGAGTATAACAAGCTCCAGGGCGACCCCCGGGAGGGTAAGGTGATCTACCAGTTCCCCCTGCACGCCGACATTCATAAGAACATCGCCGCGTCCAACAAGGGCGGCATCGGCGACATGGAGAAGGGCTTTGCCGAGGCGGATGCCATCGTGGAGCAGACCTATCAGACCAGCCAAATTCAGCATACCCCCTTGGAGCCCCATGTGTGCTACGCCCATGTGGAGAGCGGCCGCCTGGTCCTCAACTGCGCCACCCAGGTGCCCTACCATGTGCGCCGCATCGTCAGCTGGGTCTGCGGCATTCCCGAGAATAAGATCCATGTGATTAAGGAGCGCGTGGGCGGCGGCTACGGCTCCAAGCAGGACATCTTGGTGGAGGAGCTCACCGGCTACGCCGCTTGGATCACCAAAAAGCCCGTGTATTACCGCAATACCCGGGCCGAGGAGTTCTACGCCAACTCCACCCGCCACCCCATGCGCGTCCATGTGAAGATGGGCGGCAAGAAGGACGGCACCATCACCGCCCTGTTCATGGAGGTCTGCGCTAATACCGGCCCCTATGGCAACCACTGCCTGACGGTGCCTATGAACAGCTGCTCCAAAACTATGCCCCTGTTTAAGGTGGACAACATGGCCTATGACCTGAAGGTGTACTACACCAATACGCCCCCTGCCGGGGCCTACCAGGGCTACGGCACGCCCAAGGGCACTTACGGCATCATGATGGCCATGGCGGAGTTGGCCGACAAGCTGGGCGTCGACTATCGCACCATGGTGGAGAAAAACCACGTGGAAGAGGGCTATATGCTGGAGATCCTCAAGGGCCTGGGCGAAGGCCGCGAGGGTGCTGTGGTGCCTGTGGGCTCCTGCGGCCTGGACGAGGCCATCCGCCAAGGCTGCGACATGATCCACTGGGGCAAGAAGGAAATGTCTGATGACCCCGACTGGAAGATCGGCAAGGGCTTTGCCATGATCATGCAGGGCTCGGGCCTGCCGGGCCTGGATCACGCCGAGGCCATTGCTAAGCTGGAGACAGACGGCACCGTCATCCTCAATAGCGGCGGCGCCGACTTGGGCACGGGCCTGGATACCATCTCCGCCAAGATCGTAGCGGAGGTGCTGAAGCTTCCTATGGACCGCATCACCGTGGTTTCCGGTGACACGGATTCCTGCGCCTTTGATACCGGCGCTTACGCCTCCTCCGGCACCTTCTTCAGCGGCAATGCGTCCTTGGTTGCTACCCAGAAGCTGAAGGGACTGATTCTGAAGGAAGCCGCGCTGCAAATGGAGGAGAAGGAGGAGGACCTGGATGTCCGGGCCCCCGGCGAGGTGTACTCCAAGACCACCGGTGCTACCCTCTCTTACTATGAGCTGGTGCATACCGCCACAAGCGGCGGCGGACGGGGCCAGCCCATTGCCCACGGCAGCTTTGTCACCACGGCCTCCTCCGTGCCCTACGGCGCGCACTTTGCCCAAGTGGCGGTGAATGTGAAGACCGGCGAGATCAAGGTGCAGAAGTTCTACGCCCTGCAGGACGCCGGTACGCCCATTAACCCCGAGATCGCCCTGTGCCAGATGTATGGCGCGGTGATGAAGTCCATCGGCCATTCTCTGTATGAGGATATGAAACTGGACAAGAACGGCAAGTGCATCAATGACAACCTCACCGACTATGGCGCACCCATGATCGATGAGGCCCCGGACGATTTCAAATCTGTCCTTATCGATGTGGACGATAAGTTCGGCCCCTACGGCGCTAAATCCATTTCCGAGATCGCCTGCAACGGCGCGGCCCCTGCCATCGGCATCGCCATCCACGATGCCTGCGGCGTGTGGATCCGCAGCTGGCCCATGACCCCGGAGAAGGTTCTGAAAGCCTTGGGTAAAATCTGATTTCATGCAAAAGCGGAGGTCCTGAATGAGTCTCCGCTTTTTGTATATTAAATTGTCATTGCGAACCAGTCCGCAGACTGGTGTGGCAATCCGTTCCTGAAATCCAAAATGCAAAAGGCACCGGTCTGGGAAGCCCAGGCCGGTGCCTTTTTATATTATGTAGTTTGTGGGCAATCAGCGCAGATTCTCGCGGATGGTCTGGCACAGTGCGGTGATACCCTGAATGATCTTCTCCTCAGGCATGCAGGAGTAGTTCAGGCGCAGAGTGTTCTCGTGGCCGCCGTTGGGGAAGAAGGAACCGCCGGGCACGAAAGCGACCTTCTTTTCCAGGCACTTCATCTGCAGCTCCTTGGCGTCCATGTACTCCGGCAGCACCACCCAGGCGAACAGACCGCCCTCGGGACGGGTAAAGGTGCAGGGCTCGGGCAGCTCCTTGGCCAGGGTCTCCAGCATCACGGCCCGGCGCTTTTTGTAGCACTCGCGGATGGTGTCAACGTGCTTATCCAGGTCGAACATGTCGATCCACTTGGAGGTCTCCATCTGGCCGATAGTGGAAGCCTGGAGGGAAGCGGCCTGCTCCATGAAGTTGTACTTAGCCAGGATCTCGTCGTCGGCGCAGACCCAACCCAGACGGTAGCCGGGAGCCAGGATCTTGGAGAAGGTGCCCAGATAGATGACCAGGCCCTTGGTGTCCAGGCTCTTCAGAGCGGGCAGGAACTCGCCCTCAAAGCGCAGCTCACCGTAGGGGTTATCCTCCACCACGGGGATCTCGTACTTGTTCACGATGTCCATGAACTTGTGGCGGCGCTCCAGATCCCAGGTACGGCCGGTGGGGTTCTGGAAATCGGGGATGACATAGATCATCTTCACCCGCTCAGTGGTAGCCAGGATCTTCTCCAGCTCCTCCATGATCATGCCGCCGTCGTCGGTGGGCACCTCAATGAACTTGGGCTCGCAGGCCTTGAAGGCGTTGACGGCACCCAGATAGGAGGGGCTCTCCAGCAGCACCACATCGCCGGGATTCAGGAACACCCGGGCGGAGAAGTCCAGACCCTGCTGAGAACCGGAGGTGACCAGAATGTGGTCGGCGTCGGTGTGAATATTGTTTTTGGCCAGCATACGCTCAGCGATCTGCTCACGCAGACGGGGGAAACCCTCAGTGGTGGAATACTGCAGGGCAACGCGTCCGTTCTCCTTGAGGACGGCCATGGAGGCCTCCATCATCTGCTCCACGGGGAACAGCTCCGGTGCGGGCATACCGCCGGCAAAGGAGATGATATCGGGCTGCGCAGTAAGCTTCAGCAGCTCACGGATTTCCGAACCCTTCAGCAGATTCATTCTGGTTGCAAACTGTACCATAATAATTCCTCCTCAAATTCTTTTCCATTTCCATTTTCATTTTGTGCAAGCTGTGGAACCGGTCCACAGATGCTCGCTTCTTCTATTTAACCACATTTCTTTACGGAAGTAAACAAATGAATTGGCGAAAAGCCATATTTTGCCGAGGGATCCGGCATTTTTGGATGAATCACTAAAAAGTATAGGAAACATTTGGCGTTTTGCCCGTTCCCAAGAGGGCTATTTGGCGCGGACTGCGCATATAGTTTGCCAGAAGGGGGGCGGGCTTGTGACGGAGAATCAAAGACAGCGGGGCCGGGCCGACCGGACGCGCCGACAGCCGGAAAAATCCATGTCCAGGCGCGAGCGGCGTCGTCTGGTGCGCCTGACGGTCAGCGGAGTTCTGCTGATCCTGGTGATAGCGGTAAAGCTGCTGATGCCGGATCTGGCCGGCGCATACCGGGATAAACTCCTGGGCCTCATGAGCGAGAGCACGGATTTTGCCGAGGCATTTTCCGCTGTGGGAAAGGCCTTTTCCAAGGAGGGCGGCATCCGGGATACGCTGGAGGATGCCTATGTGGCAGTATTCGGCGAGAAGAAGCCGGAGGAGGCGGCCTCTCCGTCCAAAACGGCGGCGGATGTATTTTCCGGGCTGTATACGGCGGAGAATCTTCCCGCGCAGACGGAGCTTTGCCAGAGGGTGCTGGGCTTTGCCTATGCCCCGCCCCTGCAGGGGGACGTGACCTCCGGCTTTGGCTACAGAGTCCATCCCATTGCCGGGGAGAATCGCTTTCATTACGGCGTGGATATCGGTGCCCAGGAGGGGACGGATATCCGCGCCTTTGCCGGCGGGACCGTGGGCGTGGTGGCCCAGAGCAGCGAACTGGGCAATTATGTGACGGTGAATCACCCCGACGGCTTCAGTACTCTCTATGCCCACTGCAAATGCGTCACCGCTACCGCAGGACAAACCGTTCGGCGCGGGGATGTGCTGGCTCAGGTGGGCCAGACAGGTGTGGCCACAGGGCCGCACCTGCATTTTGAGCTACACTGGGAGCAGATCTACCTGAATCCGATCTACTATGCGCTGTAATACCGGCCTGCGGGTCCGCATATCTCCCACGGCCGTGCTGCTGCTGGCCGTATTTGCCTTGGCCGCGCCGGTCATCTGTCTGGCAGCTATTCTGGCGGCGGCGGTGTGCCATGAGCTGGGTCATTATGCGGCGCTGCGGCTGTGCGGCGGACGGCTGGAGAGCCTGTCTGTCTCCGCCTTCGGGGCGCAAATGCGCATCCGCCGACGGGAGCTTTTGTCCTATGGCCGGGAGAGTCTGTGTGTTCTGGCAGGGCCGCTGGTGAATGTAACGCTGTCGTGGCTTCTGAGCGTGGCCGGGGCGCAGTGGGAAGAGCTGTATATATTTGCCGGGGCGCAGCTGATCCTGGGCGTATTCAATCTTCTTCCTCTCTCGGCGCTGGATGGTGGCCGTCTGCTGTGGATCGGGATCGCCTGGCTCACGGACCCTTTTCTGGCGGATAAGGTCTGCCGCGTGGTGACGCTGACGGTGCTTCTGGCCCTGACGGTTTTAGGCATGCTTCTCTGGCTGCGGCACCGCTCAGGCTTCCTGCTGGTGGGCGTGGTGGGGGTGGTCTGCTGCACGGCGCGGGAATTTATGCTTGCCAATCGGAGCGATAGGGGGTAAAATATAAATACTTATATAAACTGGGAGATTATTGAACATTGGATAAGAAATTAGAGCGCATTTTATCCCGGGTGCAAAAGCCCGCCCGCTACACCGGCGGGGAGTATAATGCGGTGAAAAAGGACCCCCGCGAAGTGGATACACGGGTCGCGTTTTGCTTCCCGGATACCTATGAGATCGGCATGTCCAATCTGGGCATGCGGATCTTATACGGCGTGATGAACAATATGGAAGGCGTCTGGTGCCAGCGGGTGTTCGCCCCTTGGGGCGATATGGAGGAGGAGATGCGCCGGGCCCATATGCCGCTTTTCGCGCTGGAGAGCGGCGACCCGATCACGGATTTTGAGATCGTGGCCTTTTCGGTGGGCTATGAGATGGCCTTCGCCACCATACTCAATATGCTGGATCTGGCGGACATCCCCTTGCATAGTGCGGATCGGCCGGGCCTTACGCCGCTGGTCATTGCCGGCGGCACGGCTATGTATAACGCTGAGCCCATTGCCGACTTTGTGGATATCGTCAGTCTGGGCGAGGGAGAGGATGTGACGGTGGAGCTCATCGAGCTGCACCGCCGGGCCAGGCGCGAGGGCTGGACCAAGGCGGAGTTTCTGCGCCGGGCGGCCCAGGTGCCGGGCCTGTATGTGCCCAGCCTGTATGACGTTGCGTATAACGAGGACGGCACCGTGCAGTCCATCACGGCCCGGGACGGCGCGCCTCAGGTGGTGCGCAAGCGCATCGTGGAGGATATGGACAAGTCCTACTACCCCGCCAAAACCATCGTTCCCTCCACAGAGATCGTCCAGGATCGGGTGACCCTGGAGCTGTTCCGGGGCTGCATCCGGGGCTGCCGGTTCTGCCAGGCGGGGTATGTGTACCGTCCGGTGCGCAACCGCAGTGAGGAGCTGTGCATGCGCTACGGTGTGGAGGCCTGCAACGACTCCGGCTATCAGGAGGTGACCCTCTCTTCCCTCAGCACCAGCGACTATCCCCACCTGACGGAGCTGTGCGATGATCTGGAGAGCTTTTGCAGCCAGCGTCATGTGAATCTGTCGCTGCCCAGCCTGCGGGCGGATAATTTCTCCATGAGCCTCATGCAGCGGCTGGCTAAGGGCCGCAAGTCCGGTCTGACCTTTGCCCCGGAGGCGGGCACCCAGCGGCTGCGGGATGTCATCAATAAGAATGTCACCCAAGAGGACCTGCTGGCCTCCTGCCGCACGGCCTTTGCCGGGGGCTACAATGCTGTGAAGCTGTATTTCATGCTGGGCCTGCCCACGGAGACAGACGAGGATGTGCTGGGCATTGCCGACCTGGCCGCCCGGGTCATGCACGCCTGGCGGGAGAGCGCCTCCAATAAGCAGCGGGGCGTGCGCATCACTGTGTCCACCTCCTGGTTTGTGCCCAAGCCCCACACGGCTTTCCAGTGGGAGCCGCAGATTTCCAAGGAGGAGTATGAGCGCCGGGTGAAGCTCCTGCGGGAGGCCATTACCACCAAGACCGTCACCTATAACTGGCACGACTCCGACACCAGCTTTCTGGAGGCTGTGCTGGCCCGGGGTGACCGAAGAATGTGTAAAGTCCTGGAGACTGCGTGGCGCAAGGGGGCAAAGCTGGATGCCTGGGAGGAGTATTTCTCCCTGGACCGCTGGCTGGAGGCCTTCGAGGAATGTGGCCTGGACCCCCATTTTTATGCCAACCGCCGCCGGGAAAAGGACGAGATCATGCCCTGGAGCATGATCTCCAGCGGCGTTACGGAGGAATATCTCTGGCGGGAGCTGCAGCGCGCCAGGGAAGGCGTCACCACGCCGGACTGCCGCACTCGCTGCAACGCCTGCGGTGCCAATCACATGGTGGGAGGGACTTGCCATGTCTAAGCTGAGATTGCTTTTTATGAAGGAAGGCCCTGCGGCCTATATTTCCCATCTGGATCTGCTGCGCACGGTGCAGCGGGCCTTTCCCCGGACGGAGCTGGAGATCAAGCACAGCAACGGCTACCATCCCCATCCCATCATTTCCATCGTCCTGCCTCTGCCCGTAGGCCAGAGCAGCCGGTGCGAGCTGCTGGATTTTGAGGTGACCCAGGACACGGACGGCAGCGGCATCGCAGAGAAGCTCAACGGCGGCATGCCCGAGGGCCTGCATGTGCTGGACTGCTACGAGGCCAGACGCCCGGTGCGGGAGCTGGCCGCCCTCCAGGCGGAGGTCACCCTGGAATACGATAACGGCGTGCCGGGAGATGCCGCCGAAAAGCTGCAAGAGCTGTTCGGCAGGGAGGAGCTCATCATCCAGAAGCGCACCAAGCGCAAGGACATGGCGGATGTGGACATTGCCCCCATGATCCTGCGGACGGACTGGCAGGCAGGGGAGAGGGCCCTGGTGGGCGACGTGCTTGTCCAGGCTCAGAATCCGGGCCTGAACCCCCAGCTGCTGGAAAAGGCCATTGAGCGGTATCTGCCGGAGCTTACGCCGGACTTTACCCGGGTCCGCCGGCTGGAGCTGCTGGACGCGCAGGGAAATATTTTCCGCTGAAAGCGAAAAAAATACTTGCGCCTCGCACCTAAGTGTGGTATTCTATATTGGCGTAAAAAGGGCGGTCCTCTGTCGTCGGCGCTCCAAAAGTAAGGAGAGCGCCGCAAAATGGCGGCATGAACACCTATATTATTAGGAGGAAATATCCATGGATCTCATCAAGGCTCTCAACGAGAAGCAGCTGCAGGCTGAAAAGCCCCAGGTAAAAGTCGGCGATACTGTCAAGGTACACGTCAAGGTCAAGGAAGGCTCCCGTGAGCGTATCCAGGTCTTCGAGGGCACCGTCATTGCCAAGAAGCACGGCGGCATCGAGGAGACCATCACTGTCCGTCGCCTGTCCTACGGCGTGGGTGTGGAGAAGGTTTTCCCCGTGTACTCCCCCTCCATCGAGAAGATCGAGACCGTGCGCAGCGGCTTTGTCCGCCGTGCCAAGCTGTACTATCTGCGTGACCGCATCGGCAAGGCCGCCAAGGTCAGAGAGAAGCTGTAAGCAACGGAGCGATCCGAAAACCGCCGGCGGTAGGCCGGCGGCTTTTTTACATAGCATAGTCTTCCTCTGATATCCTGGAGGAAAATTTTGAAAAAATTTTCCCCAGGCTGCAATAAAACCCGGTGTCCGTGCATTAATAGAGTGAAAGGTGTGAGACAATGTTGCGGTTTGCCTCAAATACAGCGGTTCGCTGCGAGACAGCGGACGCAGAATTGGATACTCAGCTCCGGCAGATTGCCTCAGCGGATCGAAACGCACTGGAGCAGCTGTACCGGAGTACGCAGGCGTCCGTATATGGTTTTGCCCTTTCTATTTTGAAGAACACCCATGACGCAGAGGACGTGCTGCACGACTGCTATGTAGCTGTCTGGAACAATGCAGCAGGCTATCGCTCTCAGGGGAAGCCCCTGGCGTGGCTGCTGACGATCACCAGAAACCTGTGCCTGCAGCATATGCGGACGCAGGGGAAGCAGGCGGACATTGCGCCGGAAAACTGGGAGCCTTTTCTTGCCGGCAAAGAGGAGGTCACCATGGAGGACAGGAGCATTCTCCGGGCCTGCATGGAGCAGCTTTCCGACCAGGAGCGGCAGATCGTGACGCTGCATGCGCTTTCCGGGTTCAAGCACCGGGAGATCGCCGAGCTGTTACAGATGCCTCTGGCTACTGTTCTTTCAAAATATCACCGGGCCGTCAAGCGGCTGAGGCAACACTTGCAATAGGAGGATGCAGCCATGACAGAGCGTGAGCTCAACGAAAAGATCCGGCAGGCCTATACCCATGCGGCCCCGGACGTGCTGGACGCTGTTCTTTCCGATTGCGGAACACAGAAAGGCAGTGTGCAAAAGATGACATTAAATCATAAGAAGAACAAAACCTGGGCCCTTCGGCTGGCCGGACTTGCGGCGTGCCTTTGCCTGATTTTGGGCGGCGGCTTTGGCCTGCACAGCTATCGGGACAATCACACCGTGGATGCCACCGTCTCCCTGGATGTCAACCCCAGCGTGGAGATTCGTGTGAACAAAAAGGAACGGGTGCTGGAGGTTAATCCGCTGAACGAGGACGGCAAGATCATCGTGGGAGACATGGATCTTTCCGGCAGCGATGTGGATGTAGCTGTGAACGCAATGATCGGCTCCATGCTGAAAAGCGGATACCTCAATGAGCTGGCCAATTCCATTCTCATCAGCGTGGACAACGAGGATACCGCCCGGGGCGCGGCCCTGCAGGAGCGCCTGTCCGCCGAGGTCAGCAAGCTGCTGCAGACGGAGACCTTCTCCGGCGCAGTGCTGAGCCAGACTGTTGTAGAGGATAATGACCTGCGGCAGCTTGCGGATAAAAACGGCATCACCGTTGGCAAGGCCCAGCTGATCCGGGACATCATCGCCGAAAAGCCCCTCCATACCTTTGAGGAACTGGCCCCCCTGACCATCAACGAGCTGAACCTGCTGCGGGCGAATGCCACCGGCACCGGCCGGGTGGAGAGCACTGGAACGGCCAGCGCCAAGGCGTATATCGGCCAGGATAAGGCCAAGGAGATTGCCGTGAGCAAGGCAGGCGTTTCCGCATCTGCTCTGACGGAGCTGGAGATCGAGATGGACACCTCCGACGGTGTCATGGTCTACGAGGTCGAGTTCAAGGCAGGCGGCTATGAGTACGACTACGAGATCAACGCCTCCACCGGCGCGGTGCTGAAGGGCGAAAAGAAGACGGATGACGATGCCGTGTCCAAGCCCGCATCGTCTACGGATACCAAGCCCTCTGCCGGCGTCATCGGCGAAGCCAAGGCCAAAACGGCAGCGCTGAAGCATGCAGACGTCAGCGCCACCGCCATCCGGGAGTATGAGTGCCAGCTGGACACGGAGGACGGCGTGAGAGTCTACGAGATCGAGTTCAAGGCCGGAAACTATGAGTACAACTATGAGATCAACGCCTCCACCGGCACCGTGCTGAAGGGCGAGAGAGAACTGGACGATTAAATAGACCTCCACTTGAAAGCATACGAAAACAGCCTCCGCGGGATTTCTCCCGCGGAGGCTGTTTCCTGTCAAAGCACTTTGTATTGCTGTTGCCTCTGGCTGCCGCATACCACGCGCAGTCCTTCCAATTTCAGCCGGGAAGCTATCACGGCAGCATCCTGTAAAACGGAATCGCTTTCCGCCTGATTCAGAAAAACCGTGTCCGCCAACCCCTCCCGGAGCAGGCCCCGGGCCACCAATTCCGCCGTTACCTCGTCTTCCGGATTGCACCCGGCCAGCGGGCAGAATAGCTCCGGCCGGTGTACGGCTTCCCGCACCGGGCGGTGCAGACCGGACATACCCACCACGCATATGACCTGCCGGCTGCAGGGGGGGACCACCGGCTCATGCGCCGCGTGGGCCTTCAGGGGTAGCTGCCGGGAGCCGTCCGCCTCCACCAGCACATAGTCTGCCACACTTGCCAGCAGCTCATAGGGCAGCCCACAGTCGCGCAGCTTTCCCTGCTCATTTTTTTTGCCCGCGCAGATCGCCTTGTGACTCACAAACAGCCGCCGCAGGCCCTCTGCCGTAGGGTTGACTGCCAGGGGCAGATCGTCATAGGCTCTGAAATGGGTGCTGGTACACAACAGCACCCGCCCCGGCAGCTCCATGGCCAGGGTGTGCAGCAGGGTGGATTTTCCGCCGCTGCCGATGATGGCCGTCACGCCTTTTTCAATGCCCAATAGGGGATACAGCTCCATCTCGATCCCTCCTTTTTTGCCAGTATACCCCAATCAGCGCCCCGTGTCCAGTTGACACCTGCCGCCAAAAGAGGTAAAATATCCACAATATGATCCTCCGGAGAGGGTCGGGAAAGGCGGGGGGAGCCATATGGCAGTTTTGATCCGTGGAGCGGGAGATATTGCGACAGGGATAGCCCTCCGCCTGGTCCGCTCGGGCTTTCAGGTGATCATGACAGATCTGCCACAGCCCACCTCCATCCGCCGCACGGTCTGCTTTTCCGAGGCCATCCGCCTGGGCCGGATGCAGGTGGAGGATGTGACAGCTGTTTGGGCCCATTCGGCACAGGAGGCGCAGACCATCGCCGCCGATGGAGCTGTTGCCGTGCTGGCCGACCCGTCCTGCGCTCTGCTGCCGCAGCTTCATCCGGCCGCTCTGGTGGATGCCATCCTGGCCAAACGCAATCTGGGCACTGCCCTGGGCGATGCTCCTGTGGTCATCGGCGTCGGGCCCGGCTTCACCGCCGGGGTGGACTGCCATGCCGCCGTGGAGACCATGCGCGGCCACACTCTGGGCCGGGTGCTGTACAGCGGAACGCCTATCCCCAATACCGGCGTTCCTGGCGTCATTGGCGGCTATGGCGCCGAGCGGGTGCTCCGGGCCCCGGCGGACGGTGTGTTTGAACCGAAGATGGAGATCGGCCAGCTGGTGAAGCAGGGGGAGGTGGCGGCGGTCGTCAACGGCGTGCCCATGCTCTGCACCATCGATGGCTGCCTGCGCGGCCTTCTTCAGGGGGGGCTGACCGTGCCGGAGGGCATGAAATGCGGGGATATTGATCCCCGCTGCAAGCCCGATCACTGCCTGCAAGCGTCGGATAAGGCTCTGTCCGTGGGCGGCGGTGTGCTGGAGGCGCTGCTGCATTTCGGCTGCCTGCCCGGGAAATGACTGTAACACATCGGGGAATATTCGCTGAACAGGTGTCAGGAAAAGTGAGGGAAATGTTGACAGACGGCAGATTCTGTTGTATTTTATATACAAAGTATGTGAGCTGTCTGCGCTGGTCTTGTGCAGGCATTCAGAACTGAATACTATGGGCAAAACCGTCGTGAGGCGGTGACGCAAAGCTAATGGGACTTTTTTTGTGAAGTCAGCCACGCTGCAATATTTTTGGATATTGCGGCGTTTTGTATTTTTTGGGGATTAATAACCCGTTAATTTTGCCGGGAAGGGGGAATATTTCATGTCAAAAACGACCTCGGCGCTGCTGAGCCTGCTGATTGCGGCTATGCTGGTGGTGTTTGCGGTGATCGCGGCCACCATAGGCTTCGGCTGGTTTGCCGACAGTCTGGACGCTTCGGCCACCGGTATGGGCGTGTCGGCCAAGGGCAACCTGCAGATCAGAAAGGTGTCCGGCGGGGAGGATGTCGGTGTTGCCCAGCCGGAGAGCGGCATGACGCGCCTTGAGCTGGCCCTGGATCCCTCCAGCCTGACCAATGACAGCGGGGAGAATATCAGCCCCGGTGCCTCAGGCAGCTTTACTTTTTATGTATATAAGCCCGACCGCAGCACCTATTCCTTTATCTGCCGTCCGGAGGTCATAAACGATCGCTTTGCGGCCAATGAGGTCTGCTACCCGGATGCCACGGAGGAGAATAAGGCTCTTGCGCTGAAATTTGCCAATTCCCACATCATGATGTTCCGGGAAAAGAGCGCTGACGGCGTCTATTCCGGCTGGATCCGCCCCGACGAGCCCATGCAGGTGGACGCGGCGGATCATGAGCAGAGCGTCACCATCTATTGGGTCTGGGTTCCGTTTTACAGCTACATTTTCGACGGCGGCTGGAGCAAGCTGGCCTCTGCGGATCAGGCGGCCATCAAGGCCTACTATGTGCAGGAGGATAACCTGGGCAAGATGTTCACCCAGAGCGGGAGCGTCTACCGGATGTCCAGCACCGGCTATAACGAAGCGGACTTTGTCTTCGGCTCCACTCTCCAGAGGATCTGCTTCGATGTCTATGTGCAGGAGGTTTGATGCGCCATGGGAAAAAGAATGACATCCCGGCGGCCCAAGGGGCTTGCCCGGCGCTTTGTGCTGCTGGTGGTGCTGGTGTGCACCCTGAGCCTTTCCGGATATGCCTGGCTCGTCCTCAATAAGATGACCCGCACCAGCGACCTGGAGGTGATCATGCCTCCCATCATCTACATCCGGGACGATCAGCTGGAGGAGATGACCTCCTTCAATCTGGACGGCCTGCAGATCAACGAGCCCTATTACGCTCTGTTCTGCGTAGCCCCCGCCTATAAGGGCGTGGTGGAGGATTATAACGTGGGCGTCATATATACGGAGAATATCGGCATGGTCATCGACCTGTTCCCCGTGACCAATATCACCGCCGCACAGGTAGACGGCATGAACTATCAGGAGCGCCTGCTGGAGGATACCCAGTGCTTTTTCAACTTTGTGGAGAATACCCAGGCGGAGGGCAATCAGCCCTCCCGCGTGACCTACAGCAACAGCGGCAACACCGACCAGACCCATCTGGCAACTAATCTGAACCGCGGCATCCACAAGCTGTACAGCGGCAAGTTTACAAAGCCCGCCGCCGTAGGTACGGATATCATCTCTACCCTCAACGACACGGAGGCCTACCGGTTCTATGTTCTGCGCGTCACCTGGAAGTCGGACATCACCGAGGCGGAGCTGGAGAAGGAGACGGATGCCGTCTACATCGTCACCAAGGGCGGCACAGGAGGGAGTGATAAGACCACATGAAAACCAGAAAACGCAGGCCCCTGCCGGCGGCCCTGTGCGCGCTGATCATGCTGGTGCTTTCCATCGTACTGGGGTATGCCGCCTACTATGGCAAGGGCAACTTCAAGGACGTTTTCGTCAATCGGCGGAACTGCTTCACCAGCGATGTGCTGGCCTCTGTCTCCGACCGGGAGGAGGTGCCCAGGAGCACCTTCTATTTCTCCTCCGGAAAGGTCATCAATCTTTTCAACTACGATCTCTCCACCGGCGAATACAACGCCTTTTCCATGGAGTTTTCCGTCTATGCCTGGCTGGATAAGACCCCGCAGACGGCCAGGAATACTATCTGACCATCGGCGGCCAGGAGAAAAAGGTGGCTTCCACCGCAGCCGACACACCGGTTTTCACCGGGATCCCGCTGCCCGGCGGTGTCGCCTCCAAGAGCGTAATGACGGTCCGCTTCCACTCCGATGCCGACCTCTCCGACTATCCCCGGCTGAATCTTTATGTGATCCCCACCACCCCTGCCTATATGCAGCAGAAGCGGCTGGGCGGCTGCATTGTCCCCACCAGCGACGAGGGCTTCACGGCAGTGGGGCCCTTTGTCTACAGTGACGGCGATGATATCGAGGATTACGCGGCCTTTCCCTATGAGGTCACCATGTCCGGCCGGCTGGATGAGAGCAAAAGGGGCTTCCTGCGTGTGGAGTGGAACCCTGCCAACCTGGCCCTGATGACGCAGTATAACGCTCTGCCGGCGGGTGTCGATGTGCAGCATGACGCCTCCTCCGGCAAGGACTATATCCTGCTTCCCCTGACGGAGGACGGCTATACGCGCCTGACCTTCCTGCGGGTGCAGGATCCCCAGACGGGGGCGGATAACCCCTGGGCGGATACCGCCAACCCCGTGACCTGGGCGCAGCTGAAGGGCTTCGTCACAGTGAAGCAGATCCAGGATGCGGCGTCCTGAAGCCTTGGAAAATAACGTAGCAATAGGTGAGTGCAAATGAAAAAGGAAAAAGAATCAAACAGGTCAGCAGAGCGATGGATCCCTCCTTTTTCGCCGTTTTGTCCATTGCTGCGGCCTTGGCGGCGGTTCTGCTCCTGCTGCTGACGGGGCGGAGCAAGGCATTTGCTCTGGAGATCCCCTCCGGCTACGGCCTCTCCATAGACCAGCTGTGCGCAGAGAGCAGCGGCATCACCCTCCAGAGCGGCCAGACCTATCTGGTGGCCGGACCCGAGGGATTTGTCACCCTGGCCCGGGTGTCCCAGACGGACAGCCTCGACGGCTATACATTTAATATTGCCACCCGCGGAGAGATCGAGCTCTCCGTCACCTATGATGAAAACCAGAAGGTGGTGCTCTCCAAGAGCTTTTTCGGCATCGGCAATGCCCAGCATCCCTTCCGGGGCACCATCTCCATGCTGGGTGCCACGGACGATACGGCCCTGAAAATGACAGACTGGAAGGTTCTGTTCAACAACCTCTCCTCCAAGGGTTCCGTTCAGTCCGATGCCGCCGGGAAAAAGCTGGTTGCCCAGGAGGACGGGGCATTTTCCCTCTGCGATACCATCACCATCGAGCCGGACAGCGCCGTGCTGAATATCAGCGGCTTCAGCTTTGCCAGAAAGACCACGGACAGCTCCGGGGAGACTACCGTTAGTAAGGGCGTCGTCCACACGGATCGCTCTGCGGGTCTTGTGGCCGCCCGGGTGACCGGTTCCGGCAGCTGCTGGCTGGATCTGACCCGGAGCTTTGTCTCCGGCGAGCAGTATGAGCTGAACACCACCTCCGGCGATGGGGCTGGCCTGTTCGCTGCCATCGACAGTGACGCCGCCATCGCCGTGACCCTTCCGGCAAATATTGACCTCACTGTTTCCACCGCCTCCGGCCATGCCGGTCTGCTGGCGGGGGAGAACAAGGGCACCCTCACCGTGAACGGGGACGTGGCGCTTCACGGCTCCGCCACCGCCTCCGGGGACGATTTTGCCGCCGGACTTGTGGGTTGTAACAAAAAAGTTGCTGAATTTACAGGTTCTGTAAATGTATCTGCCATTACAGCTTCCGGAGACTATGCCGGTGGCATCGTGGGCCGCAATGAGGCCGGTGCCTCTGTGACCTTTGCATCGGATGCATCCCTGACGGCGGTGAATGCCACGGGCCGGATCATTGGCGGTGTGGCGGGCCTTTCCCAGGGGATCATTACCGCCGCCGGAACCTGCACTGTGTCAGGTGGCACCTTTACCGCTCAGGGCAGCGCCCCGGTGATGGGAGGCTTCATCGGCGGTACGCAGAATGCGGCGCTCCGGATCACCGGGAGCAAGACAGCGGCCTCCATCCGCCACGAGAACGGGAGCTATAATATCAATGAGGTATACCTGGGCGGCATGGTGGGTAAGGCCACCACTGACCAGAAGGTTGACCTTACGAACAACATCATCAGCGCTGTCGTGACCCAGGAGCAGTCCCGGCCCGACGCCTATGTGGGCGGCTGCATTGCCATTCTGGAGTGCTCTAACTATGTGGATGTGGACCTGACGGGCACATCCGCCACCGCCGAAGCCTCCGTTTCCGCTAAATCCACAACTGCCGCCGGCGGCCTCATCGGCCACACCTTCGATAAGTGCCGCCTGGTGCTGGATGGTGCCTGGCAGGGCACCGTCAGCAGCGGCAGCGGATCTGCAGGCGGCCTGCTGTATAAGCTCAACGGCAAGCTGACGGCCAACGAGCACTTCTCCGTGGACGGAGCAAAGTTCACCTCCGGCGGCGCCTTCAGGGGTGCCATTCTGGGCGACGGGATCACAGCTTTTGTGGTGATCGGCTGCGCCCCTGAGAACATGAAGAACATTCCTGCGAATTTTGATCTCTTCGCAGGCCGGAACATCTCCGCCTCCGCCTCCATCGGTGTGGCGGCCAACGGCGGCCTTGTCACCGTGGAGACCTCCGGCGCGCAGATTGGGCAGATTCCTTCCTCCGACGGCTGGCCGGAGTTGATGAATGCCCACAGCAATGCCCTTACCCGCTATTACTTCAACATCGCCCGCCTGGATCGGACCCATGGCGACAAGCATACGCCCAGCGCCACGGTGTCCTCGCCCGCCGACCTGATTTACTGGAATGTCTATGACTATATCCAGGGCTGGGACGCAAGAACAAAGACTGGCGGCCTGCCGGACTATGTAAAGGCGGAGAGCTTCCCCACGGAGATCCAGAACATCACCGGCGCGACTAAGGACGTGGATCTGACGGGTTATTCCTTCTATCCCTCCAAGAAGGAGGCTGTTTCCTTCGACTTCAGCGGTCGGACTCTGACCTTCGGCCGGACGGTGTCCCTCACCGGCGGCCAGTTTGCGGGCCTGCAAAGCGGCGTTTTCTCCGATGTGACCACCGACAGCGCCAATATCACCCTCAGCTTCAAGAATGTTACCCTGGCGGGTGCTTTGTCCCCGGTGGGGGATAGCTCCGGCGCGTTCCTCTGCGGCAAGGTGGAGGGCCTGCGGAACACGACGGTCAACGCGGTGGTAACGGCCACCGTGGAGAAGGTCTTCTTTGACGGCCTCTCCATCACCGGCCACACGGATACGCCCCTGCTCCTCAACCGCATCGGCACCAATGTTAACTGCAGCTTTACCTCCGTGTCCCAGTATACCCCGGCCAGCTACCATGATGTCAGCAAGAAAACCGCGTATACCGGCACCAACAGGCCGGTGGCCTGCTCTCTCATCGGCAGCGGCGGCATGACCTGGACGGAAAATGGCGCTCAGGTCAACTCCGAGTACATCAGCGTGACCTTCTCGGATATTGTTTTCGCCGGCGAGGACGGTAAGTCCATTTTCACTTCGGCGACCCTGTTCCGTGAGATCAACTGCACCGCCGGTACAGGCTCCTTTGTCTATAACTTTAAACTGGCGGAGGACTGGGACGGTACCAGCCATAAAAACGCCGTTACCTATGGCCAGGAGATCTCCACCAACAACAAGCAGTATGAGTATTATGACCAGGGCATCCTGGTGGATCCCACCTCCGGCAGCAAGACCGGCGATAAAAACGAGGCGTTCCTCACCGGCTATCTGGTCTATGTGAAAAACACCATGACCGGCGGCGTCGGCCTCCGCGTCAACCAGAAGAGTGTGAATTTTGACGATGGCTGGGGCACCTATGAGCATCCCTATATCATCAGCAGTGAAAAGCAGCTGGTGGAGCTTGCGGAGCTGGTGACCATGGATAAGATGTTCCCCGTGGGCTATCAGATCAAGTATCCCCATACCAAGACCGATAAGACCCTGGACTATACCACCTGCGACGAATACGCGGGCGATTCCACCACCACCCTGAAAAGCGGCAACCTGACGCTTTCCGCCTCCAAGCTCCGTGAATATCTCCGGGGGGCCTACTTCAAGATCGTCAATTCCGTCACCCTGCCGGATGATTTCATCGGCATCGGCAATGCCAATTATCCCTTCCACGGGGTCATCACCGGCGGCTCGTCCGGCGCGAAAACGGTGATCACCATGCCCGGTAGGACGGATATTGATAAGGTGGGCTATGGCTTCATCAACGCGGCCAACGGCTGCGGGGTGTATGGGCTGGAGTTCCAGTATGGCGACCTGTCTCTTTCCTCGTCCTCCTATACCAGCGCCACCAGCCGCGCCTTTGCCGCCACCGCAAAAACAGAGGTCTCCCACTTCGGCGGCGTCATCAGCTGGGTCATCGGCGGCGACAATGTGCTGGATAACGTCTCCGTCACGGTGGAGCAGGTGACTCCCGGCCACAAGACCTCCGTCTTCGGCGGCTATGTGGGCCTGGTCACCGGCGGCGGCGTCACGGTGCGTGATCTGCCGGATACCGGTGTGAATGTGGATGATTTCGCCGCGTACTATTACTATAATCCCTATGTGGGCAAGGTTCTCTCCGGTTACGTCCTGTCCGACGATGCCGGGGCGGATAAGGCCTATCAGAACACGGATAAGAATTTCTCCATCCCCCACATCACGAAGACGGCGGCCCAGACCGACTTCTCCGGCAATACCATTACCCTGGCGGATTCGGACGATCTGTTCATGCTGGGCTTTGGCGTCAGCGGCGGAGCACTGGGGTATGATGCAAAGCAGATCTCCTATGGCCAGGGGGCTCTCTCCCGCCACGGGGACTATTCCAAGGTCGGAACCGAGAACCTGTCCCAGGTCAAGACCGACGGTGATCTCCGTTCCGGGCGCTACGAGGATGATCTGTCCGGCGGCGGAAACTCCATTTTTAACGCTTACTTTGGCGTTGCCGCCGGCCGGAACCTGAAAGGTGAGAAGCTCACGCTGAATCTGACCGGGGAAAACTACGACATGCGCGCCTATCCCAATGCCTTCCGTGGCCTGGGCAGCCCCTATTCCGGGAGAGACTGCTTCACATTCGCCGTGGTAAAGGGGCGGAAGGATACCTCCAATGCCCCGCTTTCCACCGTGACCCTTGCCGTGGATCTGAAGCAGTATTATGTCTCCGGTGCCTATGAGCAGGACAGCGTGTACAATCTGGCCTTTGTCATCGAAAACTCTGGTAACAGCAACAAAATCACCTACAACGGCCTGAAAGTATCTGGCAATCTGTCCCTTTCCGTGATGGATGCGGCCACCGGCCGGGAGATCGAGACCAAGAACAATGGCGAGCCCCTGTTCTGCCTGGCGGGCTTTGTGGGCTTTGCGGCAAATGCGGAGTTCACCGATGTAGCGGTGGAGAATCTCTCCGTCCATTCTCCGGGTTGGGCGGCGGGCCTTGTGGCCAGTGAAAAGGATAACACGAACAACTCCGCCGTGAAGAACTGCAAGATCACGGGCCTTAACCTGCTGGGCCGGCAGAGCACCGGCGCTGTGTACGGCTTCCTCCGTGTGCAGACTGCCACAAAGCTCTCCGGCGTGTCGGTTTCGGATTCCTCCATCCGCACCAGAAATTCGCAGATTGTAGATAAGTCGAATCCTTATTACAATGCTTCTGCCGGCGGCCTGGTTGGTGCCGTTGTAGTCTACGGTAGCAATCAGCGTAACGGTAAAATTGAGATTTCTGATTCCGTTATTGCCCATTCCAGCATCGTGTTTAAGACCAGCGCCCCCTATTCCGGCAGCAGCAATAGCCATGCCGGCGGCTTCATTGGCTCCAGCGACAACTCTGCCTCGTTCACCAACTGCACACTGGACAGCACCGTGGTGCTCTCCACGAGTAAGTGGAATGATGCCGGGAAATACCCCACGGAATATACCGCCTCCTCCGTAGAAATGGCCGGTGTTTCTGCGCAGGGTGTGAAAAATGCCATGGCTTATGCACTCAGCAGCAATGCTGCCTTCGCTTCTGGCAATGCCGGCGGCTTTCTTGGATCAGCTGCTAAGACAAACACATTCACTGCCTGCAAGATCACCTCTGATACCTCTGCCACGGTCATTTTGGGCTATCAGAACGGCGGCGGCATGGTGGGCAATGGCCCTGACGGAGCGGCCTACACCTTCACTGATGTGACCATTCAGGCCACAAACTCCCCCCTCTGTATCCTTGGCCGCGCCTGCGCTGCGGGCCTGCTCCCCTGGGATAAGGGAAGAAATCCCATCACGGCCAACCACGTTAAGGTAGCGGGCAGCGGGGACTCGGCTCTTCTCTATATTCTTTCCAATAAGAATCAAAGGGCTTGGGCCAGCGGCTTTTTCGGCAATTTCGGAGATGGCGGCAATGCTGTGACCATGACGGATGCAGAGCTGACCGGCTGCGTCATCGCCGCCATGGAGGTGGCCGGCATAGCCAGCCGCTGCAGCAGCACCTCAGCGACCTTCAGCAACATCAGAATTTCCGGCAATTACCTGCAGGTCATTGGCCGCGATTCCGCCGCCGGAGCCGTCAGCAAGGTGCAGAACACCACCACCATCGACGGCCTGTACCTGGCGGACAACACCATCCGTCAGGCGAAAAACGCCGGCAATGCCGGTGCCTTGGCTGCCATTGTTGATAGCGACAAGATCCTCAACGGCTACGATATTCTGATGAAGGGCAACGATGTGGGCTATTCCGGCAGCCTGAAGCCCTTCCCCCAGATCCTGAGCGCCTCCGGCATGTTGGAGCTGAAAGGCACCTCCGGCGAAAGCCAGGACAAGGCCGGCCTTGTGGCCTACCGGAACTCCGGCACGGTGAATATCCTGGCCCTCAGCAGTGAGGACGACCAGTATCCCTCCATCGTCACCGGAAACAAGGGCCGCATCGTCTTCGCCGGGTATGGCACTCCCTCGCTGTACGAGAAGAAGTATGCGCAGAACCCCGCCTATACCCCCAAGCAGGCCCTGGCGGATCACGGCGTGACCCCCGACGGCCTGGCGGAGATCCTCAACGGCGATCCCCTGACCAGCCAGGGCGCGGTTTTCACCCCTGACTACCTCAATGAGAAGCTGCGCTCCGGAGCCAGCAAAACCTGGTCTGACAAGACCCTCAGCCAGGACAGCACAGAGCTGTACAAGCTCTCCTACTTCGCCCCGGAGATCGCGAAGAATGCCGACCTGCCCGTCTTCCACATCACCGGCCGGACGAATCTGACCGTGAGCGGCCTTCTGAACCTCATCACCAACGGCGGCTACGGCAGCATGTCCGGTGCCTTCCAGGTGCAGTCGCTCCAGGCGGACCGCTATACGCTTAACTCCGATGGCACGCTCACCCTGGCGGAAAACGGCACGGGGGACGGCAGTGTCCGGTATGAAAACGGCCGCTTCACCGCCGGGAAATACGATGACCCGCGCTCGGACCACAAGACCCTCACCGTCCTGACTCTCACCCTTGCGGATACCGCCGGCGCCCATACCTACTCCATGAATCTGGTGGTCTATTACCCCCAGATCCTCCAGTATAAGTCCAATATCTCCCCTCTGGAGGGCGAGCAGTACCAGCTCAGTCCCTTCCTGAATAACTCCTCGTATACCATGTCGGGGCAGGATAAGCGCTTCCATCTGGATATCAATGCCGGCAGCAAGTTCACCTTCTACATGGAGTATGCCTACAACGATGTGGCCGAGAATATCGAGGGCTACAACTTCGGCAAGTATGTCTTCTCCCACACGCTGGACAGCGAGACCCAGGAGGGCGGCAAGTTCGCCGTGGGCACGAAATTCGTGCTCGTCGACCTGAACAGTCTCACCGCCTCCGGCTATAAGAGCTATTACGGCCAGGTGAAGGGCCAGTCCACGGCCCAGATCGACCTGAGCAGCTTCCGCCGTGGTGAGGATGTGGCCTTCCAGGAGAAGCTGCTGGAGGAGATCGTGGGCCTGACCCCCGGGAGACGCCTGAATACCGACCAGGAGAAGTATCCCTATGTGGAGCGGTACCTCATGGCCGTGATTCCCCCGGAAACGGACACGGAGCAGAAGCAGTTCAACCTCTGTGCCAAGGTGAAGGATAATGACCGGAACATCATTGTCAAGCGGGACGAGGAGTATTGTGCCATCTCTGTTTGGGCGCCGCCCACGGGGAATATAGCCTTCTCCAGCACCTCCCAGACCTTCTCCAACACCGCCGATACGGCCCTGAAGACGGATGTGAGTATTTCCGAGATCTTCCGGCCCGAGTATATCGCCGCCATGAAGGGCCGTGCCCTGTACGGCACCCACGTCTTCACCATCGTGGACAGCAGCGGTGCTGCGGTGCAGTTCCCCGCCGGAACAGTGGTCAGGCTGACCGCAGCAGACGGTACCGTGCTGCAGACTACAACAGTCATGCAGTCCACCTCCTCCGTGAAGTATTCCGTAGGGGACACCATCAGCAAGGTGGACAGCCAGTATGTGTACTCTGATTCCTTCACCATCTCCTTCGATTTCTCTGCTGCCTCTCCTCTGGAGTTTGGCCGCAGCTTCCCCAAGGATGCCAAGTTTACGGTGCAGGATCAGTTCTATCTCTCCGGTGATGAGGAGCACTATTCCGACGGAGCCAGAGTCAGTGACAGCACCAATTCCATCACCGCTGCGGAGGTCTCTCCCGTGAAGCTGGCCATTGTCCCCAAGGATCGTAAGCGCCTGGCTATCAACTTCGGCGACCTCCATGAGACGACCGATGACGGAAAGATCACCTTTGACCTGACCGCTGATTTCAGCGCCGTTCTGGCCCAGGGTGTAGAGAACAGCCGGGCCTCCGTGGACTTCTCCGTGGTGAAGAAGACGTATGATGAAGCCGCCGGAAAGCATGTCTATACCGGGAAGGATCTTCTGTCGGCTGCGGCCCCCTTCGTCTCCGTCTCTACTGCAGATGCGCCGGTCAGCGGCTCCTCGGCTCTTACCATCGATGCCGACGGAACGGCCCGGGGCGCTTATGAGCTGGCGGTGGACTTGCCCGCCGTGGAGCGGCTCCTGCAGACCTCCGGTGAGGACCAGCCCTACGACCCGCTGACCAACTACCGCTTGGTTGCCAACGTGACCCTCACCGGCACGGATGCCTCCACCGGGGAGACGGTGCACTACACAGCCTCCGGCTATTTCGTCTTCCTCCTCTGCAACATCCACTCCGGTGTAGCCTGATGGAAACGGACCATACCTGTATTTTGCACATTTTTTCAAAAAATGCTTGCATTTTAGCGTCACTTGTGCTAAGATGACACTTGCCTTTGGAGTTTAAAGGACATGTGTACCGGAAAGGGGTGAACCAGAGCAATGAAGGAAGGAATCCATCCCAATTATCAGCAGACTACTATTAAATGCGCCTGCGGTAATGTAATTGAGACAGGTTCTACGAAGAAGGATATTCGCGTAGAAGTCTGCTCTAAGTGTCACCCGTTCTTTACGGGCAGACAGAAGCTGGTGGACACCGGTGGCCGCGTGGCCAAGTTCAACAAGCGCTTCGGCCTGGACAAGTAATTTGTCAGAACACAAAGCCCTGCACCTTCTGGGTGCAGGGCTTTTTGCTTCCTGTTGTACATTTTTAGCGCCTGTGGTATAATAGAGACTGTCGATAAAGTGGTATTATTTTCAATAACAGTAAGGACGGGCGTGTGAGGGAAACCCAAGAAGGGTGTCCTTCGCCATTTAAATCAGCAGTTTTTGAAACTTTTTCAAAGTTTCGAAAACTTAGTCAGCGGGGCGAAAAGACTTTTTCAATGTGCTGAATATATGTGATTCTTTCGAACGAGGTTACGCTATGGAACGTATGCAGCTGCAAGAGAATAAACGGGACCTGGCGGTGCTGGTGGGCCTTCGCTCTCCGGTGCTGGGCCGGGATAGCACGGATGAGGAGAGCCTCCAGGAGCTTTCCGCCCTGGTGGAGACTGCCGGCGGCCAGGTGGTGGGCGCCATCCTCCAGAGCCGGGAAAAGCCCGACCCCCACAGCTTCATCGGCGAGGGTAAGGTGGCGGAGGTCAAGACCATGGTGACCCAGGAGAGCGCCACTCTGGTGATTTTTGATAATGACCTGTCGCCCTCCCAGATCCGCGTGCTCACGGAGCTTTTGGGCGTGCAGGTCATCGACCGCAGCGGCCTGATTCTGGATATTTTTGCCCAGCGGGCCAAGACCAAGGAGGGCTGCCTCCAGGTGGAGCTGGCCCAGTACCAGTACCTGCTGCCCCGGCTCATCGGTATGTGGACACATCTGGAGCGTCAGGCGGGCACCAGCGGTAAGGGCCCCATCGGCTCCAAGGGTCCCGGCGAGACCCAGCTGGAAACGGACCGCCGCCACATTCACCGCAAGATCGATAAGCTCAAGGCGGAGCTGGAAGAGGTGCGCCGGGTGCGCAATACCCAGCGCCAGCGCCGCATGAAAAACGAGATCCCCGTGGTGGCCATTGTGGGCTATACCAACGCCGGGAAGTCCACTCTTCTGAACGCCATCACCGGCGCAGGCATCCCCGCCAATAACCGCCTTTTCGACACCCTGGACACTACCACCCGTCTCCTCACCGTCAGTGACACCCTGGACGTGGTCATTTCCGACACCGTGGGTTTCATCCGCAAGCTCCCCCACCAGCTGGTGGAGGCGTTCAAGGCTACTCTGGAGGAGCTGGAGTACGCGGACATGCTGCTCCATGTCATCGACCTGTCCAATCCCCAGTGGCCCCAGCAGGCCCAGGTGGTGGACGACCTGATCCGTGAGCTGAAGGCGGATCACATTCCCTGCCTGCGGGTCTATAACAAGTGTGACCTGGCCTTTCCCGGTGCTCTGCCCCGGGAGGAAGGCAGCGTTTATATCTCCGCCAGAACAGGGGAGGGGGTGGACGCGCTCCTGCGGGCCATCGATGGCAAGCTGGACAAGGGCACCCGCCGTGTGACGCTCCACCTGCCCTATGATAAGGCGGGCCTGCTGGACAGCCTTTACCGGGATGCTAAGGTGGAATCCGTGGAATACGAACAGACCATCACCGTGGCGGCGGTCTGCCCGCCCAAGGTGCTTGGCCAGCTGAAGCCCTACATCGAGGGCTGGCAGGAGGAAAAGGAGGACTGGGAATGACGCACACGACGGAGCGACTGGTGCTGCGCCCGTGGCGGGAGGAGGATGCTGAAAGCCTGTTCCGCTATGCCAGTGATGAGCAGGTGGGCTCCGCCGCCGGGTGGAAGCCTCACGAGTCTGTGGAGGAGAGCCGCGAAATCATTCGGACGGTGCTGTCAGGGCCCGGTGTCTTTGCGGTGCTGCTGCGGGAAAAGCCCCAGGAAGCTGTCGGCTCTGTAGGCGTGTTTCCCACCGATGCGCCGGATGGCCGCGGTGAGCCGGAGATCGGCTATTGGATCGGGCGGCCCTTCTGGGGTCAGGGATTCATTCCGGAGGCGGTGCGGGAGCTACTGCGCTGGTGCTTTGCGGAGCGGGACGCACAGCGGGTCTGGTGCAGCCATTTCCCAGAGAATGACAAGTCCTGCCGCGTCATTGAGAAATGCGGGTTCACCTACATGGGCACAGAGCCCTCTGTCCAGTGGCCCGACGGCCGGGAGCGTCCCACTTGCTACTATGCCCTGACACGGGAGGACTGGGAAAAAGAGGTGCGGCATGGGTGAGTTTCGCATACCGTTTCAGGCGGCGAACAGCGAGTTCGTGGAAAAGCGCTCCCGCTTCATCGGCCAGGTCTGGCCCGTTTCCTCCGAGGAGGAGGCTCAGGCCCGTATCCGCGAGACTAAAAAGAAATACCATGATGCCCGGCACAACTGCTGGTGCTATATTGTCGGCGAGAATATCCTCCGCTATAGTGACGACGGCGAGCCTCAGGGCACGGCGGGCCAGCCTATGCTCAATGTGTTCCAGCGGGAGGGCGTGCGCAGCGTCTGCTGCGTGGTCACCCGCTATTTCGGCGGCATATTGCTGGGGGCCGGGGGCCTGACCCGTGCCTATGGTAAGGCTGCCCGGGATGCGCTCTCCGCTGCGGGCATTGCGACTATGGGCCTGTGGAGCCAGGTACAGCTGGACTGCGATTATAGCCTCCTGGAGCGTGTCAAGCTGGAGATTGCCGCCGCAAACGGCATCCTGGACGATGTGACCTACGCCGCTCGGGTCGCCGTCACAGCGTCCCTGCCCGGGGATGGCCCTCAGCGCCTGCAAAATCGGCTTACGGATCTTTCCGCCGGCGCCATCACCCTGCATGCCCTGGGGCAGACCCTCCGCCCCGGCCCAAGAGAAGAGCTATAATTATAATGTAAGGGAGTACAAGGGCCAATGCCCGCCTCGTGTACACTTCTTGTTACACTCCGTAAGGGTCGGCCTCCCGGACGACCCGCTTCGGTTTTGCACCACACCCCCTTACAAATATCCTGCCGTTGCGAAGCCGGTGCGCACACTGGTGTGACGATCCGCATTCTCCGTCCCCATTTCCCCCTTGACAAACGGAGAAGTTTTGGTATAATAATGCAGGCTTATTGCGAACAATTCGATATAAGCTAAACTTATATAAGATATCACGCGGCATAATGCCGCGACCCATGTATGCAGGAGGAACGGATATGAATTACGATGTCATCATCATCGGTGCAGGCCCCGGCGGCATTTTTGCCGCCTATGAACTGACGGAGCGGGATCCGTCCGTGCGCATCGCTGTCATCGAAGCGGGCCACAGCCTGGAAAAGCGCCATTGCCCCATCGATGGCGACAAGGTCAAGACCTGTATCAAGTGTAAGAGCTGCTCCATCATGAGCGGCTTCGGCGGTGCCGGCGCTTTTTCTGACGGCAAGTATAATATCACCAACGACTTCGGCGGTACCCTCCATGAGCACATCGGCAAGGAAAAGGCTCTGGAGCTGATGCGCTATGTGGACGATATCAACATGCGCTACGGCGGCCAGGGCACCAAGCTCTATTCCACCGCCGGCACCCAGTTCAAGAAGCTGTGCATCCAGCACAAGCTGAAGCTGCTGGATGCCTCCGTCCGTCACCTGGGCACGGATATCAACTTCGTGGTGCTGCAGAATCTCTATGCCCACCTGCGTGATAAGGTGGAGTTTTACTTCGATACCCCTGTGGAGCGTCTGGCCGCCCTGCCCGAGGGCGGCTATGAGGTGACCTCCTCTGCCGGGACGATGCGCTGCACCCAGTGCATCGTGTCCGTGGGCCGCAGCGGCAGCAAGTGGATGCAGTCCGCCTGCCGGGAGCTGCACATCCCCACCAAGAGCAACCGTGTGGACATCGGTGTGCGGGTGGAGCTCCCCGCCGTGGTGTTCTCCGACCTCACCGACGAGCTCTACGAGAGCAAGATCGTCTACCGCACCGAGAAGTTTGAGGATAATGTCCGCACCTTCTGCATGAACCCCAACGGCATCGTGGTCAATGAGAATACCAACGGCATCGTCACCGTCAACGGCCACAGCTACGAGGATAGCGCCATGAAGACCGAGAATACCAACTTTGCTCTTCTGGTGGCCAAGCATTTCTCCGAGCCCTTTGAGGACAGCAACGGCTACGGTGAGAGCATTGCCCGCCTGTCCAATATGTTGGGCGGCGGTGTCATCGTCCAGCGCTTCGGCGATCTGGTTCGTGGCCGCCGCAGCAACCAGAAACGCATTGCCGAGGGTCTGGTGACGCCTACCCTGCAGGCTACCCCCGGCGATCTGAGCCTGGTGCTGCCCAAGCGCCTGCTGGACGGTATCATTGAGATGATCTACGCTCTGGACAAGATCGCTCCCGGCACCGCCAATGACGACACCCTGCTTTATGGCGTGGAGGTGAAGTTCTATAATATGGAGGTGGCCGTAGACGAGAATCTGGAGAGCTGCTGCAAGGGCCTGTATGTCATCGGCGACGGCAGCGGCATCACCCACTCCCTGTCCCATGCCTCTGCCAGCGGTGTGTATGTGGCCCGCCGCCTGACGGGAAAGTAAAAAAGAAGGAAAAGCTATACCTGCAAAAAATAAAAAAGAAAAGAGGAAAAGTTATGGCAGTATTGGAAGGCTTGGAGCCTCGTGGGGTACTTCATTGGTTTGAGGAGCTGTGCCGCATTCCCCACGGCAGCGGAAACACACAGGCCCTCAGCGATTATCTGGTGCAGTTTGGCCGCGATCGTGGCCTTGCGGTGCAGCAGGATGAGCTGGGGAATGTGATCCTCTGCAAGCCCGGTACCCCTGGCTATGAGAACGCCCCCGCCGTGATGCTCCAGGGTCACATGGACATGGTCTGTGAAATGGCCCCGGATTGCACCAAGGACATGGCTCGTGAGGGCCTGGATCTGGTGGTGGACGGAGACCTGATCTACGCCGAAGGCACCACCCTGGGCGCAGACGATGGCATCGCCGTGGCTATGGGCCTGGCCCTGCTGGATAGCAAGGATATTCCCCATCCGCCCCTGGAGGTCGTGCTTACGGTGGACGAGGAGGTCGGGATGAAGGGTGCTGCCGGCATCGACCTGTCGGGCCTTAAGAGCCGTCTGCTTTTGAACCTGGACTCCGAGACGGAGGGTGAGATCACCGCCGGATGCGCCGGTGCTGCCAGGGTTGATATTGCAGTGCCTGTAAAGCGGGATACCTTCCCGGGAGAAACGGTGGAAATCACTGTCTCCGGCCTTTTGGGCGGCCATTCCGGCGCTGCTATCGACCGGGGCCGGGCTAACGCCATGGTGCTGCTGGGCCGGATCCTGTACGCATTTTTGCAGGAGAGCGACGGCCGGCTGGTCACTCTCTCCGGCGGTGGCAAGGATAACGCCATTCCCGTCTCTGCCAGCGCTGTTTTGACCGTGGCGGATGCGGAAAAGACAACGGTTATCTGCCAAAAGATGGAAAAGATCTTCCGCAGGGAGTATGCCGTGGCCGACAGTGATATTGCTGTCACCGTAGCACCCTGCCGGAGTGATGTTCTGCCCATGGACGCTGACTCCACCCACCGCGTCTTGGCCCTGCTGCAGTGCGCTCCCAACGGTGTGCTGGAGCGGAGCAGGGAGGTAGAGGGCTTGGTCCAGACCTCCCTGAACCTGGGCATTCTCGCCACGGAGGCGGATTCAGTGGTGGCCACCTTCTGTGTGCGCAGCAATATGAACACGCAGAAGGAGATGCTCCTGCAGAAGCTGGAGCTGCTGTGTGACCTGCTGGGCGGCAAGATGTCTGTCAGCGGCAGCTATCCGGCCTGGGAGTTCCGGGAGGATTCTCCTCTGCGGGCCCTGATCGTAGAGGTGTTCACGGAGCAGTACGGCCACGCCCCCAAGATAGAGGTGCTGCACGGCGGCGTGGAGTGCGGCATGCTGGCCGATAAGCTCCCCGGCCTGGACGCTGTGGCCATGGGGCCGGAGGTGAGCCAGATCCATACACCTCGGGAGCGGATGTATATTTCCTCCGTCCAGCGTACCTGGAACCTGGTTGTGGAGACCCTCCGCCGCCTGCGCTAAGAGCTACTGCAGCAGGGCGGTGCTGCAAAGAAATAAAGATATGCGTACGGGCGGGGTTCTACCCCGCCCGTTCCTCGTATAAAGGTTAAATCTGTAGGGCGGGACCCATGTGTCCCGCCGCCCACCGCACCCCTTGCCATACCTCCGTAGGGGCGACCCTCGCGGTCGCCCGCCGATAACGCAGGGACTTCTTGTCCTGCACCCCTGTAGGGGCCGCTCCATACATCGTCCCTCACATTCCGCACCCCCATACCCTTACAATCAATATAGAAAAATATTGACAAAAATTAGGTAATCCTCCAAAATGATATTATTTTCACAAAGGCACTGTTTTTTTCCGATTCCCGGTGCTATAATGTAAAAAGGTGTGATGAGGACACATCAAAGACATGGAGGAGGAACGATGCAATGGATTATAGGGAGATATACCTGCAAAAGCTGACCACGGCAGACGAAGCGGTCAAGGTCATCAAATCCGGTGATTGGGTGGACTATGGCTTCTGCGCCATCCACCCCCGTGTGCTGGACGAGGCCCTGGCCCGTCGTGCGCCGGAGCTGGAGGATGTGAAGGTTCGCGGCGGCATCAGCCTGTGGAAGCCGGCTATTTTTGATATCGAAGATCCCGTTCACCATATTATTTTCAATTCCCACCATATGAGCGCCGTGGAGCGCCACCATATTGCCAGCGGTGCAGGCTTCCATGAGCCCATGCGCTATTCTGAGCTGCCCCGGTACTATACGGATCATATCACGCCCCCGGACGTGGCTATGTTCCAGGTGACGCCCATGGATAAGCACGGCTATTTCAATTTCGGCCTGTCTGCCTCTCACCTGCGGGCTGTTATTGAGAAATCCAAGGTGGTCATCGTGGAGGTCAACCAGAATATGCCCCGGTGCCTGGGCGGCTTTGATAACTGCATCCATATTTCCGAGGTGGACATGATCGTGGAGGGGCGCAACGACCCCATGGGCATCCAGCCCTCTAACCCCGCTACTGAGGTGGATAAGGCAGTGGCCAAGCTCATTGTGGAGCAGATCCCCAACGGCGCCTGCCTGCAGCTGGGCATCGGCGGCATGCCCAATACCGTGGGTGCCATGCTCTGTGAGTCGGATCTGAAGGATCTGGGCGTACATACGGAGATGTATGTGGATGCCTATGTAGATTTGGCCATGGCCGGCAAGGTCACCTGCATGAAGAAAAATCTGGATCGGGGCCGCCAGGTGTATGCCTTTGCCGCCGGAACCCAAAAGCTCTATGATTACCTGGATGACAACCCAGCCTGCATGGCGGCACCCATCAGCTACACCAACGATGTGCGCACCGTGGCGCAGCTGGACAATTTTATCTCCATCAATAACGCTGTGGATGTGGACCTCTATGGCCAGGTGAACGGCGAGACGGCGGGCATCAAGCAGATTTCCGGCGCCGGCGGCCAGCAGGATTTCGTCCTGGGCGCGTATCTTTCCCGGGGCGGCAAGAGCTTTATCTGTCTCTCCTCCACCCATAAGGATAAGGACGGCAAGATCTCTTCCCGCATCCGGCCCACCCTCCAGCCCGGATCCGTGGTCACGGATACGCGGGTGAACACCATGTATGTGGTCACGGAATACGGCTGTGTGTGCCTCAAGGGTCTCAGTGTCTGGGAGCGGGCGGAGAAGCTCATCTCCATCGCCCACCCTGATTTCCGGGAGGAGTTGATCCGCGAGGCTGAAAAGCAGAAGATCTGGTATCCCCACAACAGGAGATGAACTCTCCCCGCATATAAGATCCGTCAGGCTCCCGATTTCGGTCGGGAGCCTGCTGTTGCATTTCGCGCCGTGCTATGCTACACTGAAACCGGATACTTGCCGCGTAAAATGTATAGACAAAGGTATAGCTTGGCAGTCTGTTTTGTAGTATATTCCGGAGGTTATTTCATGGGTAAATTGTTGGATAAGATTCGAGGTCTGCGTAAGCCGTCCCGGCCGTTCTGCACGGCGGTGGTGGTGGCGGCGGGCCGCTCGGAGCGCATGGGAAAGGATAAGCTCCTGCTGCCCCTGGGCGGCAGAACGGTACTGGCGCACACTCTCCTGGCGGTGGATGCAGCGGAGCGGACGGACGAGATCATTCTGGTGACCCGGGAGGATCTGATGCTTCCCTTGGCAGATATTTGCAAAGAATTACAGCTGAAAAAGCCTGTAAAAATTGTAAAAGGGGGAGGAACACGCACAGAATCCGTATTTTCCGGTGTCATGGAGGCAGACCCCCGGGCGGAGCTCATCGCTGTCCATGACGGCGCCCGGCCCCTTGTTGCGCCGGCGCTTTTTGACGCGGTGGTGGACAGTGCCCAGGTGACCAATGCCTCGGCTCCGGCAGTGCCGGTGACGGACACCATCAAGGTGGCGGACGAGAGCGGCATTGTGCGCTCCACCCCGGAGCGCAGTTCACTGTTCGCGGTGCAGACGCCCCAGGTTTTTCAGGCGGAGCTGCTGAAGGCGGCCCTGCAATCCGCTATCACCTGCGGCGCAAATATCACCGACGACTGCGCCGCTGTGGAGCGGCTGGGCAAGCAGGTGCAGCTGGTGCCCGGAGACAGTGAAAATATCAAGATCACCCGGCCGCTGGATCTGCCGGTGGCGGAGGCAATTCTGCGGGCCCGGGAGGGGAGAGTATGACGAATTTACGAATCGGACACGGCTATGATGTGCACCGGCTGGCAGCTGGTCGGAAGCTGATTTTAGGTGGCGTAGACATCCCCTGGGAGAAGGGGTTGGTGGGTCACTCGGATGCAGATGTGCTGACCCACGCCATTATGGATGCGCTGCTGGGCGCGGCGGGATTGGAGAATATCGGCTGTCTGTTTCCTGACACGGATGAGGCGTTCCGGGGGATCTCCAGCCTGATTCTGCTGCAGAGGGTGGCCGGAGAGCTGGAGAATCAGGGCGTGGATATTGTGAATGTGGATGCAACGATCCTTGCCCAGGCACCGAAGCTGGCCCCCTACCGCCGGGAAATGCGGGAGAACATTGCCCGGGCGCTGGGCATTGGCGTGGAGCAGGTGGGGGTGAAGGCCACCACGGAGGAGCACTTGGGCTTTACAGGAGATGGTAGCGGCATGGCTGCCCACGCCGTGGCCCTGGTAGAGAGGAAAAAATAAAAAACTGTTGACAAACAAACTGTACTATGCGTATAATACGGTCAAGGGAACTGTATTATATGCATAGTACACTTTTGCTTATGTCAGAAAGTGCCGGTGGAATTTTGCGGCGCAAAGGGTGCGGTACAAGCCTGCCCTACGATAGATGCAGAGGGTATCCCTGCTGTGCCGGGGCAGCGCGGGCCTGCGTGAGCGGCCAGCGGCTGTAGACGCAGAGACGATGCGAAAGCAAAGCGTTATACTTGAGCATTTGATGCGCGTGGCAGGAGGATTTCCCCATAGAATGTGTTTCAGGCGCGGAGGGATTTCAAAACCCTGGTTTTGACGGCGTTCTTTGGGTACTTTCTGCCGCTGCTGGCAGAAAGCGCCCCGCCGGAGGCACATTGCAAGGAGTGCGGTGGGCGACGGCGGGCGACCGCGAGGGTCGCCCCTACGGGAGCATGGCAAGAAGTGTGGTGTGTTCGTAAGGACAGATTTTTACAGGAGTTTAGGACAGGAGGTGCGGAAATGCATGATCACGTTTGAGAATTTCCACAGTGTGGAAGGCGTGCCCATCTACCTACAGATGATACGGCATGTGAAGGAGGGGCTTGCCGCAGGACAGATCGCGGACGGTGACGAGCTGCCGTCCCGGAGGATCGTATCGGCTACGCTGGCGGTGAATCCCAACACGGTGCAAAAGGCATACCGCCAGCTGGAGGAGGAGGGCCTGATCCAGTCCCGGCCCGGTGCGGGAAGCCACATTACGGCGGGCCCGGCGCAGGTGGAGGAGATCCGCAGGGAGCTGTTCCGAAGGGAAGTGCAGGAAACGGTGACGGCCATGAAACGCATGGGCCTTGGCAGGGAGGAAGCTGTGGAGCTGCTGCGGCGGCTGTATGGCGAGGAGGAAGAGAGATGAAGCGTTTTGCGTCCGTATTTGGTCTGGCGGCCAGGAGCAGCTTTTGGAAGTGCATGGCTGTGGTGCTTGCAGCGGCGGCGCTGGTGGGCGTGATGCTGTACATGGCGCCGGAGCACGAGACGGTACACTATCAGGACAATGAGGGCAGGGAGCAGAGCTATGAGGCGGAGAACAGCTTGTGGGATCTGCCCGGTGTCAGCGCCGCGTATGTGCCGATGATCATCGGATTTGGCGGCGTGTGCGGGCTTCTGGCACAAACTGGCTGGGGCAAAGGGGCGGTCACGGGCTACACCATGCGGCGGCTGCGGGTGCGAAAAAACACGGCCTGCCTCACCTGGACGGTATACAACTTTATGATGATCGTCATTTTCTGGGCCATGACGGCGCTGGCGGCGTTTCTGGTGATCGGCCTGCGGGCCGGAAATTACAGCACACCCGACAGCATTGGGCCGCAGTCGGTGATGCTGGCCTTCTACAGCAGCGCCATGCTGCACCACTTAGTGCCGGGGATGGACGGGCTGGCCTGGGCCGGAAATGTTCTGGGCGCTCTGGCCTGTGCCCTTGGGTGCGCCGACGTGGCCCAGAAAAAGTGGAAGGGCGGCACAGGCGGCATCGCCCTGGCCTTTGCCGCGGGACTGACCATGGGCGAGTTTTACATCCAGCTTTCCGGAAATGGAAACCATATCCTGTTCATCATCGGGGAGGCCCTTGTAATCGGCCTTGTGTGCTACAGCTGGTGGGGAGGTGGCGAAAATGAGGAGGAATAACCGGCTGGGTCGGCTCCTGCCGCCCAATGTGGATCCGGACAGAACGGCCTCGGCCATCACCGGGGCGACAGCCCTGGGCGTGCTGGCGTCGGGACTGTGGTTTCTCATCCGGTATTCCGGGGACTGCCAGGCCCTCTACACCTATGTGGGCATACCCAGAAAGCGGGTGCTTATCGAAGGGGCGAAGATTGCACCCTTTTCGGACTACGCCGTCTGCGCCCTGGAGCCGCTGGCGCTGTTTGCACTGGTCATCGCCGTGTGGGCGGTAAGCCTCTACGGCAGCTTTAGCCAGGGGAGCCGGAGCCTGTATCTCATGCACCGGCTGCCGGAGGGGAGAAAGCTCCTGACGGGCTATGTGGTGAAGGCACCGCTGGTGTGTCTGGCGGGCGCGGCTGTGGTGTGCGCCCTGCTGCTGGGGATATACTATCTGGTCTGGCGGCTTCTGACGCCGGAGATCTGCTTGCCGATTTGAGGAGGGACAGACGATGCTGGAACTGAAAAATATTACAAAAACCTACGGGAAAAAGACGGTCCTGGAGGATGTGTCCGTGGCCTTCGGGCCGGGGCAGATCGTGGGCCTGTTCGGGGAGAACGGCGCGGGAAAGACCACGCTGATGAAGTGCATCCTGGGCCTGACGGGCTATAAGGGAGAGGTGACGCTGGACGGGGAGAGGATCGGCTGCGGAAATATTGCGCGGCTGAGCTTTGCCACCTGCGAGCACAGCTTTTTCCCCAGGCTCTCGCCTCAGGCGCACCGGGAATTCTACCGGGAGCACTTTACGGAATTCAATGACAAGCGCTTTGAGACGCTGATGGATTTCTTCGGCCTGCCGGGGGACAAAGCACTGAAGAGCTTCTCCGTGGGCATGCAGAATCAGTTTGAGGTGGAGCTGGCTCTCTCCCAGGGGGCGGATTACATCCTCATGGACGAGCCCTTTGCCGGCAACGACGTTTTCAACCGGGAGGACTTTTACAAGGTGCTGCTGGGCATCCTCACGGAGCGAGAGACGGTAATCCTGTCCACCCATCTGCTGGAGGAGGTGAAGGACTTCATCTCCCGGGCGGTGCTGCTGCGGGAGGGACGGATCGTAGGCGACCACACCACCGAGGAGCTGGAGGACGCCGGAGAGGATCTGATGAGCTATATCAAGAGAACTTATGACTACCGGGGGGACCGGATCCGCAAGGCCATCCGGGATCTGACAGAGGAGGGAGAGTCATGAAGCGGGTAATCGTACTGACGGTGGTTCTGTTCGTTCTGTCCCTGGGGGGACTGGCCGCCGTGACCCTATGGATGTGCAGGGCCCAGGATCAGGTGGAGTTTACCAACATAGTGAGCCGGGGTGAAGACGCGGCGGCCCGGGGGCTGTATGTGACGGAGCATGACAATCTCAGCGGCAGGGTGCATTGGGCAACGCAGCACGACCTGGGGAACGGGAGCCGGGAGACGGAGGCGACATTTTCCGGAAAGGGCACCACATATGAGGGGATGACCGTGGGGGATTTTGCCGCGTATTCCATCTATGCCCAGCTGCCGGAGGCACCTCAGATGGAGGAATACCTGCGGGCGCATATGGACTCCGGAGGCGACACGGCCACACTGCGCCCGGCGGACTATGCGGAGTACTATGATCTGTGCCTGAGCTCCACCGGAAGCTGGCCCATGATCACACGCTGGGATAAGCAGGAGGAGGACTACGATGACTTCCCGGCCATGCGCATCCCTGTGGGGGCGGAGGATCGGATCAAGCTGAATGTCTACAGTTACGGCAGCGGGATGCGATACTCTTTGAGCGAAATTGTCTCTGTCAACTGCAGCTTCATCCCCTGGGGGGTGACAGTGGAGGCCGGATCGGTGGTGACCGTGGGTTTTAGTACTGAGACGGAGCCCCGGGCGGATTGGGCACCGGGCGGTTTTGGGCTGTGGCTGGTGCGTGGCGGCACCCGGGAGCAGCCGCAGAAGCAGATCCGGCTGGCCTATGCTCTGGACATTGAAAAGCAGCGGGTGGTGAAGCTGGCCGCCAGCCCCGATAAGGGGGAGATATTCCTATTTGTAGAGGAGGACGGACAGGTGATGCTGCAGGTGATCCGCAGCAGCGATTTCGCCCTGCTGCAGAGCGTTCCCGTGGGGAAGCTGGGGACGCGGGAGCGGGAGATGCGGTACTATGACATGGACGGAAAAGAGGTCGTGCAGCGGTGGAGCCATGACGACCAGGTGCTGGTGAATAAGGGAAAGGGCTTCTATGCCGTGGCCGTGGGCCGGGAGCTGACGGCGCTCCGGAGCAAGGAGGAAGGCGGTGTGGAGAAGCTGTTTTCCTGCACCATGCCGGATTTGTGCGTTCTGGCCGCCGTGGACGGGGTTCGCTATGCCTGGGAGGACGAGAACGTAGCCGTGGACGAGATACTCGACGTGCATAATCCCGCCGATGTCAGCGAAAACGGTGACTTTGAGAGCATGGCCATGGACCTGAAGGACGGCAAACTGGCCATGGCCTGGAACTGCACCGGCCTGTCGGAGATGCAGCTGCTGGTGGAGGTCTATTCCGAGAAGGGGCTGGAATATGCCCGGGGCATCGGTTGCGACCTGTACCGCCAGAGCGGGAACATTTTCTCCGCCCAGCCGGAGGTGGCGTGGGGGCGGTAATAGCGTAAAAAAGGGCGCCGATGACAAAATGTCATCGGCGCCCTTTGGCGCGGGTGGCGGTTAGGATCGAAGCAATCGGATGCGCGCGTCGTAGTCCGGCAGAGTCTGCCGCACCAGCGCATAAAAGTCCGGGCCGTGGTTTTTGTGGAGGATATGGGCCAGCTCGTGTACCACCACCGCTTCGACGGCCTGGGGGGGATACTCCATGAGGTATAGGGAGAAGCAGAGACTGTTTTTCCCGCTGCAGCTGCCGAAGCGGCTGCGGGCGGAGGTGATCTTCATGCCCGTGGGCTCCACGCCCATGTGCTGGGCCCACTGATGCACCAGAGGTGGGAGAAGCTGCCGGGCCTTTTGGCGCAGATGCTCCTGCTCCTGCGGGGAGAGGGGTGGATGCTGCGCCAGATGCTGCGCCTGACGGGTGATGTGGGCGGCGAGCCAATCCTCATGGGCCGAAACAAAGCGGTGGATCTCCTCCCGGGAGGCGTGCATGGGGGCGCGCACCACTACCTGGGCCTCCCGCGTCACCTGCAGCGCCAGAGTGCGCCGCCGGGAGCGGATCACGGTGTATTCCGTCATGGCTCCACCCATTTAAAACGCGGTCCTGTATAGCCCTCCCGCTTTACAGTCTCCTGCCACATGGCGGCAGGCCGTACCCAATAGCCGTGGGGGCCGTAGAGGGCCTGGTAGACCACCATTTCCTCCAGCGTTTCGCTGTGCTGCGCGGTGAAGAGCACGCGGTAGAGGTTTCCCTTGAAGTGGCGGTAGACTCCCGGGCGGATAGGTTCCATTGTGCATCACTCCTTTGCTGAAAAGTATAGCACATTCTCTGGAAGAATGCAAAAGAGTGTGGTATACTGGGCTGGGTTTACAATAGAACGAGGAGGAGCGGACTATGAAGAATACCACCCTGTGCTATCTGCTGCAAGGGGATTCGGTGTTGCTGCTGCACCGGGTCAAAAAGGAGAATGATCTGAACCACGACAAGTGGATCGGTATAGGCGGCAAATTTGAGGAAAACGAAAGCCCGGAGGAGTGCCTGGTGCGGGAGGCCTGGGAGGAGACGGGTCTGACGCTGACGGGGTATCAGTACCGGGGCATCGTGACCTTTGTTTCAGACCGGTGGGAGGGGGAGTATATGCACCTCTACACCGCGACGGAGTGGACCGGCACCATAAAGGAATGCGACGAGGGCGTTCTGGAGTGGGTCAGTCTGGAAAAAATGAAGGAGCTGCCCCAGTGGGAGGGAGACAGGATCTTCCTGCGGCTGCTGGAGGAGGGGGCCCCGTTCTTCTCGCTGAAGCTGTGCTATGAGGGGGACTGTCTGGTTTATGCGGCGCTGAACGGAAAGGAACTGGCGGTATGAACATCCTTGTGAGCGCGTGTCTGCTGGGGGTTTCCTGCCGCTATGATGGGAAGAGTAAAGGCCATCCCCTTGCCGCGGATCTGCTGCAAAAGTACACGGCTATTCCCGTTTGCCCGGAGATACTGGGGGGACTGCCCACGCCCCGGCCGCCGGCAGAGCGGCAGGGGGAGGGCGTTTTTACCGGGACCGGCATCGACGTGACGGAAGCCTACCGACGGGGGGCACAGGAGGTACTGCGCCTGGCCCGGCTCTATGGCTGTACCACCGCCATACTCAAAGAGCGCAGCCCGGCCTGCGGGGCGGGGGAGATCTATGACGGGTCCTTTACCCATACCCTGACGGAGGGATACGGCGTGGCGGCGGAGCTGCTGCAGGAGAACGGCATCCGGGTGCTGGGAGAGAGTGAGCTGGAGGACTTCCTGCGGGGGGAAACATAAACTAAAGCCGGACAGGTTCTACCTGTCCGGCTTTTATAGAAGTGAGATATAGAAATGAGAAAGGAAAATCAGAATAGCAGGGGAACCGTCAGGACAAAAGCAGCTTATCATCGTTGGCTTCCGTGCCGCTGGCCTTGCTGAAGAGGGTCAGCAGATCATTGACGGTGAGCTTTTTCTTGTCCTCGCCGGAGATATCCAGCACCACATGGCCCGCGTCCATCATAATGAGGCGGTTGCCGTGGGCGATGGCATCCTTCATATTGTGGGTGATCATCAGAGTGGTCAGATGATTTTCCGCCACGATTCGGTCGCTGAGCTCCAGCACCTTGGCCGCTGTGCGGGGATCCAGAGCGGCGGTGTGCTCATCCAGCAGCAGCAGCTTCGGCTTCTGCATGGCCGCCATCAGCAGCGTAAGCGCCTGGCGCTGGCCACCGGAAAGAAGGCCTACCTTGGCTTTCATCCGATCCTCCAGGCCCAAGTCCAGATCCTTGAGCTTCTGGTAGTACATCTCCTGCTCCTGGGGAGTGATGCCCCATCTGAGGCCCCGTGGCTTGCCCCGGCGGGCAGCCAGGGCCAGATTCTCCTGGATCTGCATGGTGGGCGCGGTGCCCATCATAGGATCCTGGAACACGCGGCCCAGCAGGGCGGCGCGCTTGTACTCGGGCAGGCGGGTCACGTCCTTGCCGTCAATGAGGATGGTGCCGCTGTCCACGGGGAAGGTGCCTGCGATGGCGTTGAGCATGGTGGACTTGCCGGCGCCGTTGCCGCCGATGACGGTGACAAAATCTCCCTCGTGCAGGGTCAGGTTCAGGTTGTCCAGAGCGGTTTTCTCGTGGACGGTACCGGGGAAGAAGGTTTTGGAAATATTCTTCAGCTCAAGCATGGCGCGGGCCTCCTTTCTTGCGGGTCAGCTTGCCCTTCCAGTAGGGCACGGAGAGGAAGATGGCGACGATCAGGGCGGAAACCAGCTTCAGGTCGTTGGTGTTCAGACCCAGCTGCAGCACGATCTGCAGCACGAAGTAGTAGATCACGGCACCCAGGGAAACGGCAAACATCTTCAGACCGAAGTTCTGGAAGAGCTTGCCGAAGGTGACTTCGCTGATGATGACGGCGGCCAGGCCGATGACGATGGCGCCGCGACCCATGCCCACGTCGGCAGAGCCCTGGAACTGCGCCAGCAGGCCGCCGGAAAGGGCCACCAGACCGTTGGAGAGCATCAGACCCAGGACGATGTTGGAATTGGTGTTGATGCCCTGAGCCCGGGCCATGTTGGCGTTGGCGCCAGTGGCCCGGAGGGAGCAGCCTCGCTCCGTGCCGAAGAACCAGTACAGGGCGATGACCACGATCACCGTGATCAGCAGCAGCAGCGGCAGGGGATTGCTCAGGTTCAGCTCCCGGACGTACCGCTGGGAAACGGCCAGATGGTATTTGTCCACACCTACAGGCTGGTTGGCCTTGCCGCCCATGATCCGCAGGTTGATGGAGTACAGGGCCAGCTGGGTGAGAATACCGGCCAGAATGGCGGGGATGCCGCATTTCGTATGGAACAGGCCGGTGGCAAGGCCGGCCAGAAGGCCGGAAACAAAGGCGCACAGCAGAGCCAGCCAGCAGTTCATGCCGCCGCGGATCAGCATCACGGCTACGGCGCCGCCGGTGGCAATGGAGCCGTCCACGGTCAGGTCGGCCACATCCAGCACACGGAAGGTGATGTACACACCGATGGCCATGATGCCCCATACAAGGCCCTGTGCCGCCGCGCCGGGCAGCGAATTCAAAAGTGAAGTTAGGAATGCCATTTTCTTTTCTCCTCAATCTGCCGCCATAGGACGGTCTCGTGTAACGGGGGAGGGGACAAACGCCCCCTCCCGGCGGTTTATGTTATGGGGAATTACTCGGTAGCCAGTGCGGTGTAATCAGCGGGAACGGTGATGCCCAGCTTCTCACAGTTGGCCATGTTGGCCTGCTTGGTTGCAGTGGGAGCGAATTCCACAGGCATGGTGGAGATGTCGGCCTCACCGGTGAGGATCTTAGCAGACATCTGACCGGTGATCTTGCCCAGCTCGTAGTAGTCGATGGAGAGCGTCGCCACGCCGCAGCCCCTGCAGATGCCGGCCTCGCCTGCGATGACGGGGGTGCCGGCGGCCAGGACCACATTGGCAATGGCCTCGGTGTTGGAGGCAGCGGTGTTATCGGTGGGGATGTAGAGCACATCGGAATCGTCACAGGCCTTCTGTGTGACGGAGGAAACATCGTTGCTGTCGGTGAAGGTGTACTCGGTGCAGGTGATGCCGGCGGCGGAGAGCAGCTTGGTCACCTCATCGACCTGGTATTTGCTGTTGGGCTCGCTGGAGCAGAAGAGCATACCCACCTTCTTGGCGTTGGGGAACAGCTCCTGGAGCATGGCGGCCTGCTTGTCCAGAGGAGCCAGGTCGGAGGTGCCGGAGATGTTGCCGCCCACAGTGCCGGTCCAATCGGCGATCTCCAGAGCGGTGGCGTAGTCGGTAACGGAGGTGCCCAGGATGGGAATGGTGCTGGTGGCGGAGGCGGCAGCCTGGAGGGCCGGCGTAGCGTTGGCCATGATCAGGTCAACCTTGTCGGAAATGAATCCGTTGACGATGGTGCCGCAGTTGTTGGGATCGCCGGAGGCGTTCTTTTCAACTACCTCTACCTTGTCGCCCAGGGCCTCCTTCAGGGCATCGGTGAAGCCCTTGGTGGCGGCGTCCAGAGCCTCGTGCTGCACCAGCTGCACAACGCCTACCTTATAGGTCTTGTCGCCTGTGTCAGTGTCTTTGTCTTTGCTGCCGGAGCCGCAGGCCACCAGGGAAAGGGCCATTACCGCGGCAAGGACGAGAGAGATGAGCTTTTTCATGATTTTTCTCCTTTGCGTTTAATATGTTTGGTTGTTGCTTTTATAAAAAGAGGCCGCTCTGTCCGAGAACAGAGCGGCCTTTTCTTAGCGGAATGAAAGGAACAAAACTCTATTGGATACCGGACGGCTTTATGCATTTGTCGCAGCAAAAGTAACCCGCAAAATAGCGGGCGATAAAGCCGTAATAGTAGTCCCGATGGGCAACAATGCAGCGAGAAGTAATGGTATGCATATCGGGACTCCTTTCTGCCGCCGGGCGGCGTTAAATTCTTGTGATGGACATACTATAGAACTTTAAATGCCTAAAGTCAACGGGTATTCTGCATAAAAATAGGGATGTTTTATCGGCGATTTATGTCTAAAATGGGAACTAAGAGACGCTGGGAATGAAAGCTGCGGAGAAAACGGACAGAGAAAAGGCGCGAGAGGGGGTCATTGGTCGGAAAACAGCTCCTCATACTGCTGCCGGCCGTATTCCTGCAGACGGCGGCACAGCTCGTCGTACCGCTCCAGCAGATGCCGCCCCTCCTCCGTGAGCACGGCACCGCCGCCGCCTCTGCCGCCGGTGGAGGAGTGCAGCAGCTTGAAGCCCAGCTGATCCTCGGCGCTGCGCAGCACCGTCCAGGCTTTGGAATAGGCCATGTTCATGGACTGGGCTGCCCCGCGCAGGGAATGATACTCCTGAACCCGGTGCAGCAGCTGCGCCACCCCCGGTCCGAATACCTTGATGTCCGACGCGTAAAGGCGGACAGTCAGCTTGAAAATCATGTCATCTTTCATGTGTATATTGTATCAGCTCACATAAAAATGTCAATGGAGTGTGGGAGAAAATCAATAATTCGGGGGGAATCTTTATCTTTTGTGGGTCGAGACCATACATTATATTAGGATGGCTAAAAAATTTTGTAAAATTAGTGGAGTTGAACAATGGATTCTCCGGCAGCTGTGTGGTATAATACGGATACTGAAATAATGGGAGGATGTTTATCTCAAGCGCCCCCCTATTAATTTACAAGAAAAGGAGTAATCACTATGGCCATTGATCTGAGTAAGTACGGTATTACCGGCACCACCGAGATTGTCCACAACCCTTCCTATGAGACTCTGTTCGCAGAGGAGACCAAGGCGGAGCTGACAGGCTACGAGGTCGGGCAGGTCACCGAGCTGGGCGCCGTGAACGTGATGACCGGCATCTATACGGGTCGCTCTCCCAAGGACAAGTACATTGTCATGGACCAGAACTCCAAGGACACCGTGTGGTGGACCAGCGAGGGATATAAAAACGACAACCACCCCATGAGCGAGGACGTGTGGGCCCAGGTGAAGAAGCTGGCCGTCAGCGAGCTGTGCAACAAGCGCCTGTTCGTGGTGGACGCGTTCTGCGGCGCCAACAAGGACACCCGCATGGCCGTGCGCTTCATCGTGGAGGTGGCCTGGCAGGCACACTTTATTAAGAATATGTTCATCCAGCCCTCCCAGGAGGAGCTGGAGAGCTTTGAGCCGGACTTTGTGGTGTACAACGCCTCCAAGGCCAAGGTGGAGAACTATAAGGAGCTGGGGCTCAACTCCGAGACTTGTGTGGCCTTCAACATTACCTCCCGGGAGCAGGTCATCATCAATACCTGGTACGGCGGCGAGATGAAAAAGGGTATGTTCTCCATGATGAACTACTATCTGCCCCTCAAGGGCATTGCCGCCATGCACTGCTCCGCCAACACCGACATGAACGGCGAGAATACCGCCATCTTCTTCGGCCTGTCCGGCACCGGCAAGACGACTCTCTCCACCGACCCCAAGCGCCTGCTTATCGGCGATGATGAGCACGGCTGGGACGATAACGGTGTCTTTAACTTCGAGGGCGGCTGCTACGCCAAGGTCATCAACCTGGACAAGGAGTCCGAGCCTGACATCTACAACGCCATCCGCCGGGATGCTCTGCTGGAGAACGTTACCGTGGACGCCAACGGCAAAATCGACTTCAGCGACAAGTCCGTCACCGAGAATACCCGCGTCAGCTATCCCATTGATCATATTGACAACATTGTCCGCCCCGTTTCCACGGCCCCCGCTGCCAAGAATGTGATCTTCTTGTCCGCCGATGCTTTCGGCGTGCTGCCTCCTGTGTCCATCCTGACTCCGGAGCAGACCCAGTATTACTTCCTCTCCGGATTCACCGCCAAGCTGGCCGGCACCGAGCGGGGCATCACCGAGCCCACCCCCACCTTCTCCGCCTGCTTCGGCCAGGCCTTCCTGGAACTGCACCCCACCAAGTACGCCGAGGAGCTGGTCAAGCGTATGCAGATGAGCGGCGCCAAAGCCTATCTGGTGAACACCGGCTGGAACGGCACCGGCAAGCGCATCTCCATCAAGGATACCC
>ENA-UONZ01000390-UONZ01000390.1-human-gut-metagenome-genome-assembly--contig:-C93old-NODE-390-length-75016-cov-10.869105_pt1 | contig 75016 bp, 76 predicted proteins | sample MGYA00242468_ERZ724015 | MGnify/ENA metagenome assembly ERZ724015
TTGACTACATCGCCGCAATACTCCTGCCGCGTAAGGATATGGGTCAAGGTGGCTTTGTTCCACTTGTAGCGGTTATCCTCATTGAGCGCCTTGTTTTTACACGTTCCCCGTCCCCGGTCTTTCATGTAGAAAGTGGGGGTAGGGATTTGCTCGCTTTTCAGATATACGGCGATTTGGTTGCGGTTCTTCCCGCCGATAAACAGACGGAAAATAAGGCGCACAACCTCGGCGGCTTCCTCGTCGATTATCCAAAAATCCTTGTTGTCCGGGTCTTTGACATAACCGTAAGGGGCTTCGGTGACAATCGGCTTTCCACTCATGCCTTTGGTCTTAATGCCCGTTTTCACTTTCTTGCTGATGTCCTTTGCGTACCACTCCGACATGATGTTGATAAAGGGCGCAAACTCCAATGTGTCGGGCTTCTCGCTGTCAATGCCGTTGTTGACCGCGATAAAACGCACGTTGTTCCGTCTGAATATCTCCATAGCGTTGCCGACTTGGAGATAGTCGCGCCCCCAGCGGGTAAGGTCTTTCATAATGCAAACGCCGATTTTCCCGTTTTCAACGTCCTCCATCATGCGGGAGTAGGCAGAACGGTCAAAAAATCTGCCGCTTTCATCGTCGTCGATGTAGTGCCGGATATTCGTCAGCCGCTGCCCTCTGGCGTAGTTCTCCAAAAAGATTTTCTGGTTCTGTATGCTGTTGCTCTCGCCGCCGTCCCTGTCCTCGTCCCCTACGGAAAGACGGGAGTAAAGGGCTGTGATTTTGTTGTAATCATTCATGTGCATATCCTCCTGTGCGTCCATGTAGAGTTCCTTTACACTTAAGATTATGCACTCCACCGGGCCGAGCCGTACTCCTCGTCACGCCGGAACTTCTTGGCTTTTTTACTTTTCATGTGGATGAACAGACGGAACGCCACGGCTCCCACGATACCAACCAGCCAGTCAACAGGGTTTAGCCCCGGCGCGAAATCGGCAAAGGCCGGGCCGATAGTCTGGCCGATCCCCATCACTTTTGTTAGGAAACCCGCACCAGCGGCCAGCCGATAGGCCGTACTCAATTTGAGGAACGCCCAGCCGATGAACACATACGGGATATTGGGAATGAGGAATTTTCGGAGCTTATCTGTTTTCATGCGCCGCCTCCTTCACACGCTCCCGCTGTTTGGGCTTTTCACGGGTGAGCTGATCTCCGGCCCGCTTGATCTGATCCCGGATGGGGATGCGCCTGGACTTGGACTTGTTCAGCACCTTTTTGGAATACTCCGAGAAACAGGCGGTCATGGCATCAGCCTGTCCCGCCTTGAAAAACAACAGGTATTTGTCCGGGCCTGTCTTGTAAAAGGCATAATCCACATTCCACTTCCGGGCCACCCGGTCAAAACTTTTGGTATCGCCGGACAGCTCCAGACTGTTGGTAGACACGCCATGCCGCATAAGTTGCTTGACCGTCTGTTTGCCGTGAGGGATCTGCCGGGCGCGGTGTTCTTTGGCGATTTTGCGCCCCACAGCGGCCACCACATAGGCAAGGCTCCGCGCCGTCAGCTTACTGGCCCGGACGGAAACTGCAACAGTACGCCGGGAAATATCTTCTTCTATCAGCTATGCCGCCTCCTTTCTCACCTCGGGACAAGTTGTCCCAAGGTGGGGTTATCGTTCCGTATGGCCCAGCGTGGGCCGTTTCCGTTCCCCCTCCAGCGAGGAACGGTCTATAATTTCCTTGAAAGCTGACATCTGCTCCCGGATGGACAGCTTGGGCATGGAGAAAACGCGGTGCTCGTCGGGAATGTCATCCCGGCCCGTGTAGTGCTCTATAAAGCTGCTGCGGTTGTCGGCCACATATCCACCGGGGGCATAGTGGCCGCCGTCATTGATCCGCACATCCCGCCCGTATGCCTCATAGTCGATATAATCAATGAGGTGTTCCGGGACTTCCACACCGCCGAACTCCAGCACATACATACGGCCCAGCTCCTCGTCACTACGGACACCGGAATAGAACTCAAAGCAATCCAGATTTTGCGTGAGGTTGATTAAGTCTTTTACGCTACCTGTGTATTCGCCAGCGTCTATGACCGCCTCAAACTTTTCTATATCGCTCTGATCCATTTCCGACAGCAGCGCGGCCAGATAGTTGAGCTCGTCAATGCTTTCATATTCGCCCAAGTGCTCATGCAGCCCCAGTACATCGCCGTCAAAGCTGGTTATGAAAATCTCCTCATACCGTATGCCGTCCACGCCGATGCGCTTTAAGAGGGACTGTACCTCCTCCGCCGTGGTGGGAAATTTCAGCGTTTCGCCCACAAGCTGCCCCTCGGCATATTTGCCGAGGTTGGTAATGTAGGCTTCCAGCAGGGCCGCCATATCAGCGGCGGCCCTGTCCCTTGACCGTCAAGATGCCCTCCAGCGTGGTTGCCGTGATACCCAGCCGCTGGGCAACAGCAATATCGTTCTTCATAGCCTCGGTGACGGTATGGCCGCACACCACCAGCACATGAGAGCGTTTGAGCAGATTACGGGCCATGTCGATCCCGCTTTTATGCTCCTCGGGAATGGCATCATTGAGGAACAGGGGATGGAACAGCGTGGGGCAGATGGGCGAAAAGCCCGCCTCATACACGCTGCGGCAATACTGCGCCGCCTGTTTTGCGTTTTCGGCATCGCTGCCGCACCACGCAGCGGTGATATATGCGAGGGGTCGTTTCATTGTTAAAACCTCCATTCAATGAAAAAACCTCGGGACAAATTGTCTCGAGGTTACAGGCTCTTATCCGTTTTCTTTTCGGGCTTGCCCAGCTCGGGGGGCTGCTTGGCCTTCCAGTCATCCAGCAGGGCCATGATCTGATCCTTCATCTGACGGGGGGACTTGTCCTTGCCGAAATACTTTTCCAGTTCCGCGCTATTGATAATCACCTTATCAACCTCCTTCTTTTCTTCCATCAAAATGCCGTCGATCACATCGCCGTTCAGCTTGCCCTCTTGATCCAGCTTGCGGAGCCGCTGGGCTTGGGATAGGGACGGAGAGGACTGCTGGCCCTCAATGGACACGGCGATATACTTCTGATGTTTGGGCCGGATAAAGGAAATCTCCACGGCGGGGGTAAATGCCAGCTTTTTTTCGTCCAGCATTTTCTGCAAATCCGGCACCAGCTCGGTCAAGCGGATATACCGCTGTACCTGTTTGTAGTTCATGCCGTTGCGATCACCCACGATCTGCGTGGAGCGTTTACCCGCCTCCTGTGCGTCCTCACCGGGACGAGCGCCTTGGTGCTTGATGGCCTCCACCTGCATTTTCAAAGACTGTGCCTTTTCCGTGGGCAAAATCTTTTCGCGGTGGCGCAGGTTGTCATCCGTCATAGCGAGGATGGCCTCGTCATCGGTCATGTTACGGACAATACAGGGCATATTCACAAACCCGGCCAGCTCGCTTGCCCTCTGGCGGCGGTGGCCCGCGATGATCTCATACCCGCCATCCTCGGTGGGGCGCACCAGCGCGGGCTGGTTTACACCACTTGCCCGGACGGACTCCACAAGGCCCTGCATCTCGGCATCGTCACGGACACCAAAGGGATGGTTTTTGAACGGGCGCAGCTCGGACAGATTGAGGTAGACAATTTCCTCTTTTTCTGCGCGGGTAGCGTCACGGGGCGCGGCGGGCTGCTCCGGCGCGGCAGGGGCGGGAGCCTCCTGCGGATTGGGTGCAGCATTTTCCGGGGCAGCCTTACTTTGGGACATTTTGTCTCGCGTGGGCGGCTTGGCCTTGTCGGGGGCCGCCTTGTCAGCCTTTGCCGGGCGGCCCTTGCTGGCCTTGGCCGCTGCTTTGTCCTTCGACTCCGTGGTTTTCTGCTTGGGAGCCTTTTCCTTCGGGGCCTTGTCCTTTCCGGCCTCCTCACGGGCGGCGGCGAAATCCACCACCTTGCCAGAGGGAGCAGGGGCAGGATCACTCTTGTCCGGGGTGGCAGTCTGCTTGGCCTCCTTGTCGGGCTTGAGCGGCTCGGGAGCCGCAGGGCTGGGAGCCTCCGGGACGGTGGGCTCCGCCTTTTCTGCGGGAGCTGCCTTTTCAGCCGGGGCGGGATCTGCCACAACGGGCTCGGCCTTGCCGGGAGCAGGCTGCTCCTGCGCGGGGGCCGTGTCAGTCGTTTCTGCCTCGGGGCCGATATTCTTTTTATCGTCTGCCAATGTCAAACCTCCTTTGTCTTGAAATGAAAAAAGCCAGCCCGATGGCTGGCAGCAGATAAGGGACTCCTCCTTTCAAGTTGTGGTGTATGAAAACGCCGCCCATAGTCTCACTCGGGCGGCGTAATGCTCAATATGAAATTGTTTTAGAATAAATACCTTGCTTGACAACTCGGATTTAATTTTAGATTAGATTTTTTCGCGGTGGCCTTCGTTCCACATTTTTTCATCGACATCGGCCATCATCAGCTTTAACAGGATGTCCGACATACTTTCACCGTTTTTATCATAACGGGGCTCCACGATAAAAACGCGATTGCCGATCTCATATCTTTGCGGCTCACCAGCTATATATTCTTTCTCCATACTCAACACCCCCTTTCGCTATGGAACAAGGAAATTATACCATGCGAAAAGGGAATTGCGGTATCGAGCTTGTTTTCAAATTTAGTATTGATATGCGGTCTGGCCCCAGCTATAATGAATTTCAAGAAAAACGCCGATGGTTTTGCGGCTTTTGGTGGGGTGTCCCGCGTATTGAACGCTCTATTGGCCCGATTTAGAGGGGTATGTAACCGATCTAACCGGGAGAGCGCTTGAATGGCATTCAAGAGGCCGTGGGTTCGAGTCCCATTATCTCCACTTTCGTGAAACCCTTGTAAATGTTGGATTTTTCCTTTATTTACAGGGCTTTTTCTTTTTTAGCCACACCTGTGCGAAAGGCTTCTCCCCGCCTTTTCCCTGCCTGCGCAGCGCAGATACAGCACGAAGATTATCAGACTTCTTTGGAAAGACAAAGGCCTGACTGATTCAGAAAAACTGTGGTATACTTTATGACAGAGGCTGCAGAAGCCAAGAAGGACGGCAGACATGAAAGAAGAAAAGATACTGCCGGAGTCAAGTGGGACTGCGAGAGAATGAGAGGAGGGGGAATGCCTATGTGCGGCCGCTATTATCTGAATGGAGAGACAGTCAGAGAAATTGGAGAACTGCTTGCTTTATGGAACCGCAGGGCAGGAGGAAAAGACTGCAGCAACACAGGCGGGGAGACTTCTGGCTGGGAAAAGGAGAGAGGCCTGTGGAAAAAGAGGGGCCGAGAGATTCTGAAAGCCGCAGCGGAAACAGGGAGAAAGGCTCAAATGGAGGCAGGTGAGGAATTTTGCCCTGGCAGGACTGCTCCCGTTCTGGTCTGGAATGGTGAGGAGTTTGCGGTAGAGGAGAAGAGATGGGGATTTTCCGGAAGGGAGAAGAACCGGCTTCTTTTTAATGCCAGGGCGGAGACGGCTATGAAAAAGCCCAGTTTTCGGGGATGTATGGAAGCGCGCCGCTGTCTGGCTTTGGCCTCCTGTTTTTATGAGTGGAATCAGGCGGGAGAGCGTTTTACCTTTACGGGACCTGCGGGAGAGAGCCTTCTTCTGGCCGGATGCTACCAGGCCGGTGAGGAGAGAGATGAGTTTGCCATCTTAACGGTCGGCGCCGATCAAACCATGCTCCCTGTACACGAGCGCATGCCTCTCATCATAGAGAAGAGCCGCGCCTGGGAATGGCTGAAGGACGGCAGAAAGACTGCCGGGTTCCTGGAAGGACCTTTCCCTGAAATCGAGAAAAAGACAGAGTATGAACAGCTCAGTTTTTCCTTTCTGCAGTGATAGAAGACGGATTTTCCATAAAATGTATCTTGAACCGCCTGTGTGAATCTGATATAATCAACTCAAAAGAACGTATGTTCTGATTGAACGGCGATTTGCCTCACACTTTCAGGAGGGGATAGGAATGGTATTTAAGACAGACTTCGGCATACAGGATAAAGACAGCGGCCGGCTGAGAGGCAGACAGCTTGCAGTTGCCTGCGGCTGCTGGTTTACCAGTACGGGCAGGCCGATTCCGCGTCTGATTAAATTTCAGGACGAAAACGGGGAGCTTCAGACAATCCAGACGATACAGGTGGATTACGAGGAGGAAAAGCACTACTCAGGGATTCCCTTTCATGAATTCGGCTGCCGGATTTTTTTCCACGGTCTGTGGATGCAGGTGCATCTGCTGTATATGAAGGAGCAGAACCGCTGGCTGATGCAGATTCCGGGATAGAGGGGAAGAGGGCGAAAACAGGACGGAGAAGGCTTTGGGGCAGGTTTCCGAAAAAGCGGCTGAAAATAGGGCTGCAGGAGGAGCATACAGGTGCAGAAAAATGGTCAGGAGGATAAAAATATGGAATTCAGGGAAGAGAGAGGGCTGAACAGGGCAGATACGGAAGACAGGGCAGTTTCCCTGCTGTGCCGCCGCGGGCTGCTGGCCCATGTGGATATGATAGAGGCAGTCAGGAGAAAAAATGCGCAGATCCTGTACGCCTGCGAGGACGGCGTTATGATCTACGAGACAGACAGCAGAACCTGCATGATTGCGGCAGACAATCTGGAGCCGTGCCGGAATATCCTGAAAAAGAATACATACCATCAGTTCGCTGTGCATAACAGGGAACTGGCTGAGGAAATTCAGAAAGAGTATCACTTTTCCACAAGCGTGGCCACCAGCCAGGCTGCATGGATGAAGGCAGAGCCGCCTGCATTTGACGACAGCGGCATTATCCGCCTGAAGCCGGAACATGCAAAAGAGGTGTGCAGCCATTACATGACCATGGAAGATCCCGGAGAGTATGTGGAGGAACTGATTTCCAGGGGACAGATGTGGGGAATGTTTCAGAATGGAAATCTGGCCGGCTTTGTGGGAGAACACCTGGAAGGAAGCATGGGGCTTCTGGAAGTCGTGCCGGAATACAGACGGCAGGGGATAGGCTTTCGTCTGGAGGCTTATCTGATCCGCCACTTTGTAGAGCAGGGAAGGATCCCTTTCTGCCAGATCATTGAGGGCAATGACGAGTCCATGAATCTTCAGAAGAAGCTGGGCATGGAGGTCGCTGCCCCGCCGACCTGGTGGCTTTTTGACTAAACCCGTTTAAAGGGAGAAAAGCGACAGGCAGACGGCCGCTGCCGGCAGGAATGCCTGCCTGTCAAGCAGCGGCGGGCTGTCAAAAATCAGTCAAAGGTGCCGACAAGGCTTTCGGGAATTGTAAATTCTACAGCTCCCATGGAGCCGGGAGCCACAGAGTACTCGTCAAAGGCTACTATCAGGGAGCCGCTTTCTGACAGATAGAAGCTCTCTTCGCCTGTCAGACCGGAGAAACCGTCTGTGGCAGGATCCAGGAAATAGGTTACATTCTTATCTGCCTCCATCTGCTCCTTCATCTGGCTCAGGATATTGTCGCTGACCTCTTTCAGAGCGTCCTCGCTTCCGAGCAGTTCAGACAGAGTTAAGAGTTCTCCCGTCTGCTTATCTACTGTATAGGTTTTGAAGGATTCGGCTCCACTGGCCATAATACGGGTGGTGATGATGCGGAGGGAGAGATAACGTGTCCCGTCGTGGGTAACCTCATAGGCGGAGGAAACGGAATAATGTCCCTTGTCGCCTGCCTCATCTCTGGCCTCCTCATATTCGGCAATCAGGCCGTCAATGTAGGAGGAAATTTCCTGGTTGGCAGGCAGCTCCTCCCCTGATTTGTCCACGAGAACAGGCCGGGCAATGTCTGCTGAAACTCTCTCATTTCCATCCTGGTACGTTTCTCCCTTCTCTACACGTATCCCGGATTCGCTTTCTGCCGAAGAGGATTCACTGGAACTTTCCTTAGAATCTTCCGTTTCCTGTTCAGAGAGCGAAGATTCCAGGGCAGCTGAGGTTGATGCAGTTCCGGTGTCAGGCGCGCTGCCGGTGCAGCCGGTGAAAAGCAGCATGGCTGCTGACAGATATGGAAGAATTAAATACTTTTTTTTCATAGAAAATCTCTCCTTTTCTTTATTTCTATAGTATAGACGGAGCAGGGAACAAAAAAGTTGGGACAAAAAAATTTTTTTAAAGTCAGTGAGACTTAGGGAGGTGGATTCATTGATTCTCAGCGTCAGCAGAAGGACGGATATTCCGGCCTTTTACAGTGAGTGGTTTTTTGGCAGGCTCAGGGAGGGAAGCTGTCTGGTCAGGAACCCATTTAACCCGCATCAGCTCAGCAGAATTCCCATGACGCCGGAAGCGGTGGAGTGTATCGTATTCTGGACCAAAAATCCAGGCCCGATGCTCGGAAAACTTGGGCTTCTTGATCCAATTCCCTTTTATTTTCAGTTTACGCTGACCGGATACGGGAGAGACATAGAGCCGGGATTTCCGCATAAAAAAGAGTGCATGATTCCTATATTCAGGGAGCTGTCCTCGCAGGTTGGGAAAGACAGAGTCGTGTGGAGATACGATCCGATCTTTTTTACTGACAGGTACACGGCCGATTACCATCTCAGGGCCTTCGGGCAGATTGCAGAGGCGCTTCAGGGATATACCAGACGGGTGGTTATCAGCTTTCTGGATCTCTATGCAAAGGTAAAGAGAAATATGAAAGCATATGGAGGGGAACTGAGAACCATGCCTGACAGCGGCGCATTCGGTCCGTTTGTCAGCGCTCTGTCGGAAATTGCCGCAGAACATGGAATGGAGATCTGCGCCTGCGCGGAGGCCTGTGATCTGTCCCGGTTTGGAATAAAGAAGAGCGGCTGCATCAGCAGGGAGCTTCTGGAACGGGCAGCAGGGCGGAGTGTGGAGACGAGAAAAGCAAAAGGCCAGAGAGGGGAATGTCTCTGCGTGGAGAGCACAGATATAGGAGCCTACCATACCTGCCCCGGCGGCTGTCTGTACTGCTATGCCAACGACAGCAGAAGAAGGGTGGAGGAAAACAGAAAACTCTGGGATCCCAATTCTGCCCTGCTGTGCGGAGCGGTTGGAAAAAACGATAAGATAGCGGAAAAGCGTGCAGACAGAAGAAGTATACGGTAAATCATACCTCTTCTGCCTGCACGCTTTTCCATACTGTCCTGCATCTGCAGCCAGTCTCTCACAGAATGCAGGGATGCACGCGTTCTGTGTGAATGAAATTTTACATTTCAGGCATAGGTGCGGTGTAGAATCCCAATTTGTGGAAGTTATACCAGTCCATTATTTTCTCCTTATCTGCCACATTTAAGGCAAGTAAGATCTCTTTTGCAAATTCCATCGGTGCTGTGCCATTGGCAGTGACTATATTTTTGTCTCTGACTGCCTGTCTCGCAGTATAGTTCTGTTCACCGGAGTAATGAGCCCCCGCCCATTGTTTTAAGTCATTCAAATCATTACTTGTATGGATTACCTCATTTAAAGCGCCGACTGTACCTAAAAAGGCGGAGGCATCGCAGATGCCGGCTAATAACCTGCCTTTCTGACGACAATCCTCAACAAGCGCTTTCAGCTGATATGCATTTTCATTTCTCCATGTCATACCTCCAATCAAAATGAGCGCTTCGTAGTCGCTGGGGACAGACGTAATATCGTAATCGGGCATGATTCTGAATCCACCGATTGACTGAACGTAATCCTTAGATAAGGATACCGTCTTGATTTCATACTGTCCCTCTCCTAACATAGCTACTGCAGAAGAAATATATGCCGCCTCCCAGTCCGCATACTGCTGTAAAACCACGAATAAAATTGTTTTTTTCAACTTTCTTTTCTCCTTTTCCGACTCTGATTAACAGGTATATTATATCTTCATCCGCTGTCACCTGCAATGAAAACGTGTTTGCGTTCCTGTGGGCATTGTTTTTGTCAATTACTTTTATTTCGTAAAAATGGAAACCTGGGATCGTTTAGGAGAAAAGTCAGGATTGACATAACAAAAAATGTTATGATATAATCAAAAAAAACAAACATAACAATTTGTGTTATGATCGGCATGTCTGGAAACAGTATGCAGGGGTAAATGGAGAATTGAAATCAAGGGGACACGAGGAGGAAGATTAGATGAGACAATCAAAACCGCCAAGAACAGAATCACAGGAAATTCCTGATCAGGAGAGAACCGCGGCAGGAAGGAAAAAACTCTATCTGCGCACGGAAAAAGAACTGAGAGCCTACATGCATCCGCTCCGGCAGAAGATTCTTCACTGTCTCTACCTGGAGCCGTCTGGAATGACGGCTAAGCAGCTTGCAGACTGCCTTCATGTGGCCCCGTCCAGCACAGGGCACCATCTGGCAGCTCTTGAAAAGGTGGGACTTGTAGAACTGTCCCACACAGAGAAGATTCATGGCCTGACAGCCAAATATTACCGCGCAGCGCCGGTGGATGTGTATCTGAAAGAAACGGAACCGGCAGCCGGTCAGATGAGAGACGCACTCGTAAGAAATTCCATGAACGAGCTGGAGGAACATTTTTTTAACATGGTTCGGGAGGCGGAGGAGAAATCCCAGGAATTAAACCCTGAGAAGGGGGATGCTATGTTCGGCGTCGTTTATCTGAAACAGGAGGAGATCGCACAGCTTCGCCGCAGGCTGGCAGATTTTTTATCAGAGTATTCAATACCCTCGGAAGGGACGGTACCCTGCGAGTATGGCCTGATTTTCTGCCAGGCTGAAAATGGATGGAAAAAAGGTGAAAAGAGGTGACAGGGATATAGAAAAGGATACAGAGAAGAAAGAGGAGCAAAAGCTAATGGGCAGAGGGATACGAAAAAACAGAATTTTTTGGGGAGCGCTTCTGGCGCTGGGACTGGAGGCTGCCAGGAAGGGAGCGCTGGCCGCAGTGCTGAGCCTGATTGTGCTGAGAAAGGGACTGACTTTTTCACAGCTCTCAGCTGCGTTTGCCGTTTTTTCAGCCGCGTCATTTCTGCTGGAAGTGCCCAGCGGGGTGCTCGCCGACTGTGCAGGAAGAAAACGGGTATTTATTACGGCGCAGGCTGTAGGGCTGGGAGCCCTGCTTCTGATGCTGGAGGGACGTTCCTTTTGGGCAGTCTGTACAGCGTTCTTTCTCTGCGGCGCATCCGGAGCATTTTCCAGCGGAAGCATGGACGCACTGTACATGGACTCCTGTATTGCAGATGGAACCATTACAGTTGAGAGAGGAGCTATGCACCTGGAGCTGGCAGAAATTTCAGGCTGCGCAGGGGGAGCCCTTCTGGGAGGTGTTCTGAACTATGCCGGCGGGAGGCACTCGGCAGAGACGGCGAGCCAGCTTGTACTGACTGGGGCAGTGATACTGACGGCAGCGGCCCTCTTTTGCGCCCTTTTCTTTACCGCAGAGGCAGGGGCGAACAAGGCGTCTTATAAGGGTCATGCAGAGGACGAAGGAGTGCGGGAGAAGGCAAAACGGAAGGGAGAAAACCATCTGGCGGCCAGAGAGGAAACGGGAGAAAATAGAAGGGCTTTCTGGGAGCTTTTGTCAAACGGTCTGCCCATTCTTCTTGGCAGTTCTCTGTTTGCAGGTTTTTCTTTGGCACTCATGGAGACATACTGGCAGCCGATGTTAGCGGGGCTTCTGCCGGGAGCACAGGATTCCTGGATTCCCGGCGTTCTGGGCTTTTTTTATTACGCCGCCTCTGCGGCAGGAAGTCTGGCTGCCGGAAAATATCTGAAGGAGGAAACAGCCGTCCCGGCCTTTGCGCTGTCAGGTCTGATGACGGGAGGAGTTCTGCTGCTTCTTTGCAGGTCAGAGACAGTTCTCTTTTTTTCAATGTTTTATCTCCTTCTTTACTTCTTGCTCGGAATTTTTTCCATGGCCCAGAGCAGTGCAGTCCACCGGGCAGTATCGCCGGCTCTTCGGGCTACAGCCCTCAGCGGAGGAGGGCTTGCCATACAGATAGGAGGCTTTCTGGCCAGCTGTTTCGCAGGCTTTACTGCAGATAAAATCGGAATATCCGGCCTGTGGCTGATTGCCGGCCTCATATTCTTAACTGGTACAGGAAGTGCGGCCGCTTTGCTTTGGCACATGCAGAAACCGCACAGAGAAGGACAGAGGAGCAAAAAGACACAGACTCAAAAGCCTGCAGACAGGGAAGATATGGTATAATGACTGCAAAAAGAAAAGCAGAGAAGGAAGGGACATCCATGAATCACAGCGGAACGAAACGGTTGGAGACAAAACGTCTGATTCTTCGCCGGTTTACAGAGGACGATGCGCCTGCCATGTATAAAAATTGGGCCAGTGACGGCGAGGTGACAAAATTTCTGACCTGGCAGCCCTACAAAAGTCTGGAGGACGCTGAAAAAACGCTGGCAGTGTGGGTGAGAGATTATGAGAGAAAAGACTGCTATCAGTGGGCCATAGTATTAAAGGGAGAGGAAGGGTGTGCCGGGGAGCCCATCGGCAGCATCAGCGCGGTAAAGTACGATGACAGTATTTCTATGGTACAGGTGGGCTACTGCCTGGGAAAGCAGTGGTGGCACCAGGGGATCATGACAGAGGCCCTCAGCTGCGTGATGGATTATTTCTTTGATACGGTAGGTGCAAACCGCATAGAAGCCCTTCACGATGTGAACAACCCTCATTCCGGTCAGGTGATGAAAAAATGCGGGATGCGCTATGAGGGGACAATGAGGCAGGCAGGAAGAAACAACCAGGGCCTCTCAGATCTGTGCTGCTATGGGGCGCTTGCAGAAGATCGGATGTCAAAAAACAGGGACAGGTGATTCTTAAAACAGGTTCTGAAAAATATTTTTGACTGTAAAGCAAAAATGCTTGACAGAAGGCAGACCCTATGCTATGATGATGCAGGTGATTGAAATGGAAAAAATTGTGGAACAGACATTGCTTTATGATTTCTACGGCGAACTCCTGACGGACCACCAGAAGGAAATCTATGAGGATGCCGTGTTTAACGATTTGTCTCTCAGCGAGATTGCAGACCAGCAGGGAATCAGCCGGCAGGGTGTCCATGACCTGATAAAGAGATGTGACAAAACTTTGGCCGGGTACGAGGAAAAGCTCGGTCTGATCCGAAAGTTCCAGAGAACCAGGGAGCTAGTGGAGGAGATTCACGAGCTGACCAGGAGGTTTCGGGAGAGCGGAGACGAGGCCCTGATCGACAGGATTGGGGAGATTTCCAGCGATATTATCAAACTGTAACAGGATACTGTGACGGACAGGAGGTTGCCGGATGGCTTTTGAGAGCCTTGCAGACAAGCTGCAGAATGTATTTAAGAATCTGACTGGAAAAGGCCGACTGTCGGAGGCTGATGTGAAGGCCGGACTCAGGGAAGTTAAGATGGCCCTGCTGGAGGCGGATGTCAGCTTCAAGGTAGTAAAACAGTTTATCAATTCTGTTCAGGAGAGGGCAGTGGGACAGGATGTCTTAAACGGTCTGAATCCGGGACAGATGGTCATAAAGATTGTAAATGAAGAGCTGGTAAAGCTGATGGGCTCCGAGATGACGGAGATTGCCCTGCGGCCTGCCAATGAGATTACAGTGATTCTCATGGCCGGACTTCAGGGAGCCGGTAAGACCACCACCACGGCCAAGATTGCCGGAAAGCTGAAGGCAAAGGGAAGAAGTCCTCTCCTTGCGGCCTGTGACATCTACCGCCCGGCAGCTATTGAACAGCTCAAAATCAACGGAGAGAAGCAGGGAGTTCCCGTGTTCTCCATGGGAACGGGCCACAAGCCGGTAAATATCGCGAAGGCTGCCATCGAGCACGCAGCGAAAAACGGCAACAATGTGGTCATCCTCGATACGGCCGGCCGTCTTCACATTGACGAGGACATGATGAACGAGCTGGTGGAGATCAAGGAGAATGTATCTGTTGACCAGACGCTTCTCATCGTGGATGCCATGACCGGACAGGATGCGGTCAATGTAGCCGGAATGTTCAACGACAAGATTGGCATTGACGGCGTAATCCTGACAAAGATGGACGGCGATACCAGAGGCGGTGCAGCCCTCTCTATCAAGGCAGTGACAGGAAAGCCGATTCTCTATGTGGGAATGGGCGAGAAGCTCTCTGATTTGGAGCAGTTTTATCCGGACCGGATGGCGTCGAGAATCCTCGGAATGGGCGACATTATGTCCATCATCGACAAGGCTACAGCCGTGATCGACGAGGAGAAGGCAAAGGAGCTTTCCCAGAAGCTCAAGAAGGCAGAGTTTGACTACAACGATTTCCTCGACCAGATGCGCCAGATTAAAAAGATGGGCGGCATGGCCAGCATTCTGAACATGATGCCGGGCATGAACCAGCTAAAAGACGTAGATCTGGACGGCAACGAGAAAGTGATGGAGCGGGTGGAGGCTATTATCCTCTCTATGACAAAGGAGGAGAGGAGGAATCCTGACCTGATTAACCCGTCGAGAAAGAAGCGCATTGCGAAGGGCGCAGGCGTGGACATTGCCGAGGTAAACAGACTGGTCAAGCAGTTTGAGCAGATGAAAAAGATGATGAAGCAGCTTCCGGGCATGATGGGCGGCAAGCGCCGCGGCGGTCTCGGAGGTCTGATGGGAAAGATGAAGCTCCCCTTTTAGTTAGTAAATGCGCAAGCATTTCCTATAGAAGACTCACTACAAGGAGGTGAAATTGAAATGGTAAAGATGAGACTGAGAAGAATGGGCCAGAAGAAGGCACCTTTCTATAGAATTGTTGTTGCAGATTCCAGATCCCCGAGAGATGGAAGATTCATCGAGGAGATTGGCTACTATGATCCGAACACAGAGCCGAGCACCATCAAGATCGATGAGGAAGCTGCTAAGAAGTGGTTGGCAACAGGCGCTCAGCCAACAGAGACTGTTGGAAAGCTTTTAAAAATCGCCGGTATCCAGTAAATAGCTTGTATGAAGAATGCCTTTTAAAGGCATTTTTCATAGGCTGGTTTCGGCCCTGCCGTTTCCGGTCAGCGAGGTGAATGGTATGAAAGAATTAGTGGAAGTGATTGCAAAAGCGCTGGTTGACAACCCAGATGAGGTTGCAGTTACAGAATCTGTTAAAGATGACGAGATTGTAGTTGAGCTGACAGTCGCTTCTTCCGATATGGGTAAGGTGATTGGAAAGCAGGGCAGGATTGCAAAGGCGATCCGCTCTGTTGTAAAAGCAGCCGCATCAAAAGAAGATAAGAAAGTTATTGTAGAGATTCAGTAACTACGAAGCCGCCGGCCCTATGAGCAGACGGCTTTTTGCTTTTACAGGCAGACGGAAGGAAGTTTCAGAGGAGAGAGCATATGGAGCAGTTTTTGCGGGTGGGAGTGATCACCTCGCCGCACGGCGTACGGGGTGAGGTAAAGGTATTTCCCACAACCGATGACATAAACCGATTTAAAAAGCTGAAGGAGGTATTTCTGGACACAGGAAAAGAGAAGATCCTTCTTCACGTGGAGCAGGTAAAATTTTTTAAGGGAATGGCAATCCTGAAATTTAAGGAGTTTGGCAGCATCAACGAGGTAGAGCCTTTCAGAAAAAAGGATCTGCTGGTTTCCAGGGACAAGGCGGTGAAGCTGGCCCCAAACGAAAACTTTATCGTGGATCTCATCGGCCTTACCGTTGTGACGGATGAGGGGGAGGAGTTCGGAACCGTGAAGGATATTCTCCAGACGGCTGCCAACGATGTGTATGTGATCGAGGGCAAGGACCACAAGGAATACCTCTTCCCCTCCATCAAGGAGTGCATTCTGGATGTGGATCTGGAAGCTGGCAGGGTGCTGGTCCACATTATGGACGGACTTTTGGATCTGTAGCCCGGCAGGGGAAGGTTTTAGGAGGATGGAATGAATTACCATATACTGACATTATTTCCCGAGATGGTGATGGGAGGACTGAAAAACAGCATTATCGGCCGCGCCATGGAAAAAGGGCTGATCACCGCGGAGGCGGTCAATATCCGTGATTATTCTGCTGACAGGCATCACCATGTAGATGACTATCCCTACGGCGGAGGTGCAGGGATGGTCATGCAGCCGGGGCCGGTGGTGGAGGCCTATGAAGCCCTTTCAGCCCGCATCGGAAAGCGGCCGAGAGTGATCTACATGACGCCCCAGGGCCGCGTATTCACCCAGAAAATCGCAGAGGAGCTGGCCAGGGAGGAGGAGCTGGTGTTTCTCTGCGGCCATTACGAGGGGATCGACGAGCGGGCTCTGGAGCTGATTGTGACGGATTACCTGTCTGTGGGAGACTATGTGCTGACAGGCGGCGAGCTTCCTGCTATGGTGATGATTGACTGCATCTCCCGCCTGGTGCCCGGAGTGCTGAACAATGACGAGTCGGCAGAGTTTGAATCCTTTCACGATAATCTGCTGGAGTACCCTCAGTATACGCGCCCGGAGGAATTTCGCGGGAAGCGGGTGCCGGAGGTGCTGCTTAAAGGGGATCACAAAAAGATTGAGGCCTGGCGCAGAGAGCAGTCCATCCGCCGCACCATGGAGCGCAGGCCGGAGCTGATGGAGGGAGCAGTCCTCACAAAGGCCGAGAGCGCCTATGCCGACGGCCTGAAAAGGGGGATGGAGAAGGCAGCCCGGGCGTCCTACCGGGTGCTGAGCTTTGATCTGTTCCAGACTCTGGCAGATGTGAATGCTAGGATTCCCGAGATCTGGAAGGAAATCCTGGGGGAGCATTACACAGATCGCCGTGCCAGAACGGGAGCGGAGGCAGTTGTGAGCGCCTACGGAAAGCTCCTGCGGGATTCGTTCAGGAAAAGGAAATTTCTGGACATGGAGGAGATGTATCTGCGCTGTTCAGAGGAGGTGCTCCGTGTTACCGGGTTTGGAGGAGAAAAATTCGGCGTCTCCAGGGAACGGATGGCGGAGGTGATCCTGAAAAATCACGGCCAGGCTCCTGTGTATGAGGATGTGGTTTCGGTGCTTAAAAAACTGGGGGAACGGTATCGCCTGATTCTATCCAGCGATGCCAGCCCCCTTATGGCAGAGGGAGTCCTTGAGAGACTTAAGAAAGAGGGCGTCACATTTGAGCAGGTCTTTCTCTCTGACGAGCTTCACATCTGCAAGGGAAGACCGGACGGAGCCTTTTTCGATACGGTTGTGAGGACACTGGGAGTGAGGCCGGAGGAGATTCTCCACATTGGAGACAGCCCCAGCGACGTGTCGGGAGCGGCCGCAGCGGGAGTTCACACCTGCCTGCTCAGCCGCGATTACACACCGTATAAGGGAAAGGTGCAGCCTGACTACAGGATAGAAAGCCTGGAAGAGGTGTTCCGGTACCTGAGCGGAGGCGGGAATGCGCTGTAATTTTTCCAGACTCCGCGCCGGAAACCAGTCAGAAAACCAGTCAGAAAATCAGTCAGAAAATCTGCAGAAAAAGCCTTGCGCGGGCAGAAATTCTGTGGTACAATCTATACTCGTGAAATAAAGAGATGGTCCTCTGTTACGCATTGTATTAAGAACATCAAAGATTTTAAAGGAGGTTCACTTAGATGAACGAGATTATCAAGAACATTGAGAACGCACAGTTAAAGGCAGAAGTGCCGGAGTTCCACGTAGGCGATACAGTTAAGGTATACGCTAAGATCAAAGAGGGAAACCGTGAGAGAATCCAGGTTTTCGAGGGAACAGTAATCAAGAGACAGAACGGCGGCATCCGCGAGACTTTCACAGTAAGAAAGAACTCCAACGGCGTTGGCGTTGAGAGAACATGGCCGGTACACTCCCCATCTGTTGAGAACATCGAGGTAGTGAGACGCGGTAAGGTTAGAAGAGCGAAATTAAACTACTTAAGAAGCAGAGTTGGCAAGGCTGCCAAGGTAAAAGAGTTAGTTAAATAATTCTTGTAATCAGAGGGACAATGAAAATTGTCCCTTTCTTTATATAACAGGAAACTTCGTTCCCTGTTATATAAAAACGCTCCGCGGGGATCGCACTGCGGCGGAAAGGAAAAATTCCCGCAGACCATACAAACAAAAGTCAGTAAAGGAAACGAATTTATGAATATACAGTGGTATCCGGGTCATATGACAAAGGCCAAACGAGCCATGAAGGAGGACATCAAACTCATCGATCTGGTGATTGAGCTGGTGGATGCGAGAATGCCTCTGGGGAGCCGAAACCCTGACATCGACGAGCTGGCCAAGGGAAAAGGGCGGATGGTTCTTCTCAATAAGGCGGATCTGGCAGACGAGAGAATGAATGAACAGTGGACCTCCTGGTTTAAGGAGAGAGGCTTCCATGTGATCAAAATCAATGCGCGGACGGGAATGGGGTTAAAACAGATTCATCCCATGGTTCAGGAGGCCTGCCGCGAGAAGATCGAGAGGGACAGAAGGCGGGGAATCAAGAACCGCCCGGTCCGCGCCATGGTAGTGGGAATCCCCAATGTGGGAAAATCCACCTTTATCAATTCCTTCGCCGGAAAGGCCTGCGCAAAAACGGGCAATAAGCCGGGCGTGACAAAGGGAAACCAGTGGATTCGTCTGAACAGGACGCTGGAGCTGTTAGACACGCCGGGTATCCTCTGGCCCAAGTTTGAAGACCAGACAGTCGGCCTGAATCTGGCCTTTATCGGCTCTATCAATGACGAGATTATTGACAAGACAGAGCTGGCGGCGGAGCTGGCAGACTTTTTGATGACTCATTACCGGGAGATGCTGGAGGCCCGCTACCAGCTGGTGCCCGGGGAGAAGTACGAGCCCTACCAGGTGCTGGAGCAGATTGCCAGAGTGCGCTCCTGCCTTCTCAAGGGAAATGAGCTGGATCTGAAGAAGGCGGCCAACCTGTTTCTGGATGATTTCAGGAGCGGAAAGCTGGGAAGAATCACCCTGGAATTTCCGGATGGCAGAGAGCAGAACAAAGGAGCGCAGGTATGAAGCCACTGAGCGGTGAAAAGCTTAAAAAGGAACTTCTCCGCCTGGAGGGGATGAAGGAATACGAAAGGAAATATGCCTCCTGCGGCTTTATCTGCGGGATCGACGAGGCGGGACGTGGCCCCCTGGCCGGCCCGGTGGTGGCGGCGGCCTGTATTCTCCCGACGGCCTGTGAGATCCTCTATCTCAATGACTCCAAAAAGCTGACAGAAAAGCGCAGAGAGGAGCTGTTTGTGGAGATTCAGGAAAAGGCGGTATCCTTTGGTGTGGGCATTGTCAGCCCGGCTGTCATTGACGAGATAAATATCCTTCAGGCCACCTACGAGGCCATGCGCCAGGCAGTGGAAAAGCTGTCTGTCAGGCCGGATGTGTTTCTCAATGATGCGGTGGTGATTCCAGGCATTGACGAGAGCAGGCAGGTGAAGATTATAAAGGGCGACGCAAAGAGCGTTTCCATTGCGGCTGCCAGTATTCTTGCCAAGGTAACCAGGGATCATATGATGGAAGAATACGACCGGCTGTACCCGGAATACGGCTTTGCCAAGCACAAGGGGTACGGGACGAAGGCTCACCTGGACGCTGTCAGGGAGCACGGCATGTGCCCGATTCACAGGAGAAGTTTTCTGAAGAAATTTATGGAGCGGGAGGCAAAGGAGCTGGAAAGCGAATAGAAATGCAGGAAGAGAAACGAAGGAAGGGCCCGGCGGGCAGGAAGAGTACCAGGGCCAGAGGGGCCAGGTATGAGGAGCTGGCTGCCGCCTTTCTGGAAAAACAGGGCTATGTGATTCTGGAAAAGAATTTTTTCTGCAGGACCGGAGAGATTGACATTATCGCGAGAGAGGGAGACACGCTGGTCTTTGTGGAGGTAAAATACAGAAAGGATCTGGCTGCCGGAGATCCGGCAGAGGCTGTTAATGAGAGAAAGCAGGAAAAGATCCGGAAGGCCGCTGCCTTCTACCTCTATGCCAAGGGGCTTTGTCCGGAACAGCCCTGTCGTTTTGACGTGGTAGCGATTCTGGGAAGTGACTTCAGGCTTTTGCGGGATGCCTTCTGACCGTAAAAGATTCAGCCTCTCGGAACCTCTTTTGCCCAACAGAACAGGAGAATAAAACCCATGGAAATTCATTTTAAGAAAAAAGACGAGAGGGCCGTTTTAAGGCTTCGGCAGAGCCGGGGAGTCCCCTATCTTTCCTTTCCGGCTCTTGAGGAAACGGGACTGGTGGCCCATGCCTTTTCCACCCGCCTGGGGGGTGTGAGTAAAGGTGATTTTGCCACGATGAATTTTTCCTTTACCCGGGGGGACAACCCGGATGATGTGCTGGAAAATTACAGCAGGATGGCGGCAGCTCTCGGCGTGGAGAGGGAAAAGATGGTTCTGACGTATCAGACCCACACGACCAACGTGCGCCGCGTCACAGAGGAGGATGCCGGAAAGGGCGTGGTGAGGGAGAGAGATTACAGGGATGTGGACGGACTTATCACGGACATTCCCGGGCTCACCCTTGTGACCTTCTTTGCCGACTGTGTTCCCCTCTATTTTCTGGATCCGGTCCGCCGGGCCATCGGGCTGTCACATTCCGGCTGGAGGGGCACGGCAAACCGGATGGGACAGAAGACAGCCGAGGCTATGAAGGAGGCTTTCGGGACAGAGCCGGAGGACCTGATCGCCTGCGTGGGCCCAAGCATCTGCGCAGACTGCTATGAGGTGGGGCCCGAGGTGGCCGAGGTCTTTGCCGACAGCTTTGGAAAAGAACACAGGGAAAGCATTCTGAGGAAAAAGGAAAACGGCAAATACCTCCTTGACCTGTGGGAGGCCAACCGGATCGTCCTTCTGGAGGCCGGAATCCGGCCGGCAAATATTTCTGTGACAAATATCTGTACCCACTGCAACCCCGAGCTTCTGTTTTCACACAGAAGAAACGCCGAGCGCCGGGGAAACCTCTGCGCTTTTCTGAGCCTGAGATAACTGAAATAATCAGAAGCAACGGAGCGGCCGCCAAAAGGCGGAGGCTGCCGGTCCGGAAGCCTCCGAAAAAAATGTGCTGAAAAGCAGACAGAATAAGGCAAACAGAATAAAACAGCAAAAAGAAAGCCGCGTCAGAGAAATGATCTCTGTCCGCGGCTCCCTTTTTCAGCTGCCTCTGTGGCCCTACAGAAAAGAGCTTTCACTCTCTGTCATGCAAGGTGTTCTGAAGCTGTGTGCGCTGTGTCTGAAACAGCTTATTTGCCGGCCATCTGTCTTTCCTGAGCCTCGATCATCTTCTTAACCATATATCCGCCTACAGAACCGTTCTGAGCAGAAGTTAAGTTGCCGTTGTATCCGTTGCTGTTTAACGGAACACCAAGCTCATTGGCAACCTCCATCTTGAATCTGTTCATTGCTTCCTTAGCCTCTGGTACATTCATTGTGTTGTTATTTGTAGACATAACAAACCCTCCTTTTCATCTGACTTTTGCCCATGCTCTATTTCATTTTGTCTTGTCTTCATGGGCTGTTTTTTATGCTACACTCCTATTATGTGTTTAAAACGCAATAATACACTGGCATCTTTTGTGCAGATTTCCAGTGTCTGCCTGAGTTCGGCAGAAGAACGCGCAAATATTTTTTCATTAGATGAAGAAATGAAACAGAACCTTCCCGAAACTGCAAAAAACGACGCCTTCGGACGCTGCAACAGCCAAAAACATGGTCTGTTCGTAAAATTTTGGCTTGTATATAATAGAATTACATACTATAATATGCTTTGACGAACAGGCAGGAAGCCTTTTGTCAAAAAAGAACAGCAGGACAAAGATATGAGAGTAATAGCAGGCAGCGCCAGAAGGCTGCTTTTAAAGGCTCCGGAAGGGATGGACACCAGGCCCACCACAGACCGGATAAAGGAAACCTTGTTTAATATGATTCAGGATGAGCTGTACCACTGCCGTTTTCTCGACCTTTTTTCCGGAAGCGGGGGAATCGGCATCGAAGCCCTGAGCCGGGGCGGCGAGCTGGCAGTGTTTGTTGAGAACAGCCCGAAGGCTGTGGAGGTGATCCGCAGCAATTTAAAGACAACCCATCTGGAGGACAGGGCGATGGTGATGAACTGCGATGTGCAGACTGCTCTGAACCGTCTGGAGGAGAGAGGGATGTCCTTTGATTTTATCTTCATGGATCCGCCCTACAATCACCTTTACGAGAAACAGGTGTTGGAACGCCTGTCAGGCTCACCGCTTATAAAGGAGAATACGCTGATCATTGCAGAGGCGTCCAGGGAAACGGACACATCCTACATTCCGTCTCTGGGATTTTGCATCAGCCGCGTAAAGGAATACAAGACGAACAAGCATTTATTTATTACTCCTGCCAGGCGGTTGGGGGATTCTTGAATACTAAAGGAGAAAACAGTATATGAAAACAGCCATATATCCGGGCAGCTTCGATCCGGTAACTCTGGGGCATTATGACATTATTGAGCGCTCTTCCCAGATTTTCGACAGACTGATCGTGGGGGTTCTCAATAATAGTGCAAAATCTCCATTGTTTTCTGTGGAAGAACGTGTTAAGATGTTAAAAGACGTGACAAAGGAGCTTCCGAATGTGGAGATTAAGTCATTTGACGGACTTTTGATCGACTTTGCACGGGAAAATCAGGCGCAGGTGATTGTCAGAGGCCTGCGTGCGGTTACAGATTTTGAGTATGAGCTTCAGATGGCGCAGATGAACCGCGTGATCGCCCCGGAAATTGACACACTGTTTCTGACTACAAACCTGAAATACGCATACTTAAGTTCCAGTATTGCCAAGGAGGTCGCCATGTATGGAGGAGATATCTCGGCATTTCTGGATCCGGCGGTAGAGAGGGAAGTGCAGAAAAAGTGTTCTGTCATTCAGAAACGGTAAGAAGGGTAAAGGAGATTGAGTGCTATGAGCAGAATTGAACAGATTATCAACGAAATTGAAGAATATATTGAGAGCTGCAAATTCCAGCCTCTGTCCAATACGAAGATTCTTGTAAATAAGGAGGAGATCGAGGAGCTTCTGGTAGAGCTTCGTCTTCGTATCCCGGAGGAGATTAAAAAGTATCAGAAGATTATCAGCAACCAGGATGCGATTCTTCAGGAAGCCCGCTCTCAGGCTGACGCCATGGTGGCCAAGGCTACCGCTCAGACGAATGAACTGGTCAATGAGCACGAGATTATGCAGAGAGCCTACGCTGAGGCGGAGGGGATTATTCAGAACGCCCAGGCTCAGGCCCAGGCTATTGTGGACAATGCAGTGGGAGAGGCAAACGGCATCCGCCAGGGAGCTGTTCAGTATACGGATGATATGCTGAGAAGCCTCCAGACGATTATCAAGCATTCCATGGATGAGGCCCAGAGCCGCTTTGATTCCTTTGCATCCTCCCTTCAGTCCAGCTATGACATTGTCTCCTCAAACCGCAATGAGCTGGCCGGAAGCCTGGTGCAGCAGCCGGAGGTGCCTAACCAGGAGATGACAGCAGAATAAACAGAGCCGTGGACAGGACGAGGTGAGCGAGCTTCCACAGTACATAATGCCGGATGGAGAGTCCGGCATTTTTTTCGATATGGGGCTTTCGGGGCCCTATGACGGCAGAAACCTGAAAGATGCCGGAGAGGCCGCCGAACACAGCCGAGCCCAGCATGGCGGCAGCAGCCGGAACGCCTGTCATGGAGGCTGCGATCTCCCGGATTCCCGTAGTCATCTCCACAGCCCCCAGAAGACAGGGACCAAGGAAGCTTCCCGGAGGGGAAAAATGGCCGAGAAAGACGGCCAGAATAGAAAAGATCATCAGGTACACCCCGATTTTTGCCATAATTTCCAGGCAGTTCATCATCAGCCCGTCAAAGGAGGGCGTATCCTCCGACCGCTCAGAGTCGCCGGGAAAACCGGCTGCCGGTGAAAGGGGTTCTGATGTGCGCAAGAGACCCCTGTCAGCTTTTTGGCAGGAGCTCCTCTTTGAGATTTTTGAGGCTTTGCGAACCCCATAGAGACGGCCTGCTGCCAGAGACAGGGGCAGAAGAGGCAGATAGACTGATGCCAGCACCAGGGGGAAGGAGACAGACGGCCCTAAAAAAGACCGCAGATACCCTGACAGGAACATGGGGCTGGGCCAGGCGGAGACGGCTAGGAGAAGCTTTGCCTCCGAAAGAGAGATGCTTCGGCTTTGGAGCAGATCTGCCGTGGTTTTGGGCCCCATGGGATAGCCGCACAGAAGGCCGGAAAGAAGGGCATAGCTTCCCTGCCTGGACAGTCCCAGGCGGGAGAGAACCGGAAAAAAGGGAGCGGTCAGCACAGGCACAGCTCCGGACACCACGATGGCATTGGAGCAGAGCATGAAGGGAAGAAGCGTGGGAAGAACCGTGTTGAACCACAAAAGGAGGCCGTTTTTCGCCCCCTCCAGGGACAGGAAAGGGTTCAGGAGCAGAAGAAACAGAGTGCTGACGGCAAAAAGCCGGAGAATGGATTTTTTCATGGCAGACCGAATATGATTGTTTATACACTATATGTAGGAAAAAGGTTCTGTTATGATCTTGATTTTTATTCTGCTTCTGGCGGTCTTTAATATGACGGCCGTTCACTCCCTGGAGGAAGCCGCCTTGCTGTCCCGGCTGGAACCCAATGTCAGTGAGTCTGCAAAGTTTCGCGCCATGAGGCTTGGGCCTGCCATGGCCGGCCTGGAATGGCTGGATCCGGATCAGACGGCTGCTCTGATGGTGAAGCACGATTACGATTTGACAGAATGTGAGGATCTGTCTTATGATAATAAGAAACTTCTCGCCGGAAAGCCGGCAGAGTACAGGGAGCTTTCTGAGGCGTACCGGACGGTATTTTCCGATCTGGTCTATTTCCCAATCCCTGAGAGCACAGATCCGGAAACGCCGGATGTGACCTACGAGGACGGCTGGCAGCAGCCCCGCACCTACGGCGGGGAGCGGGGCCACGAGGGCTGTGATATCATGGGCGGACAGGGAGAGCGGGGATTTTACCCTGTTGTCAGCATGAGCAGCGGAACCGTTGAGAAGGTCGGCTGGCTGGAGCAGGGAGGGTGGCGAATCGGGATCCGGACAGAGTCGGGCGCCTACCTCTACTATGCCCACCTGTATTCCTACAGCAGCAAATGGCAGGAGGGAGATACGGTGAAAGCCGGGCAGCTTTTAGGCTTCATGGGAGATTCCGGCTATGGAAAGGAAGAAAATACGGTGGGGCAATTCCCGGTTCACCTTCATGTGGGAATTTATATCAGGACAGCCCACTATGAGGAGCTGAGCGTAAATCCCTACTGGATTCTCAGGTATCTTGAAAAAAGGCGGATTTCCTGTGAATACTGAGATTTTGGAACTGGCCGTGTCCGGAAGCGGCTTTTGTCCGGGAGAGATACAGACGGAAAGCAAACAGAAATACAGGCAGAAAGCAAACAGAAATACAGAAATGAGTCTGAGAGCAGACGGAAGGATGGAATGAAAAACAGGATGAAGGACAGCAGGAAAAAGGGCAGCAGAAAAAAGGGAAAGAAGGGCAGCCTGGAAGCAAAGGGACTGAAAGAAAAGGGACTGAAAGAAAGCCGATCAGAGGAAAGCAGACTGGCACAAGGCAGTCTGGGAGGAGTCAGGCCGGAGACCGGGGACAGCGCAGAAACAGAAATCCGGACGGAAAACGCCCCGGGCTGCCGTGCAGAGCTTCTCCCTGAGGATTTCAGGGAAAAGATGAGAAAACTTCTGGGGAAGGAGTACGAGGCGTATCTGGAAAGCTTTGAAAAGCCCTGTCACAACGGGCTTCGGGTCAATACCATGAAGCTCTCGGCAGAGGACTGGAACCGTCTCTCGCCCTTTCAGACAGAGCCGGTTCCATGGATTGAAAACGGTTTTTACTACAACGCTTCAGATGAAGGCTCAGGTCGGCCGTCCAGACATCCCTACTATTACGCAGGACTCTACTATCTGCAGGAGCCAAGCGCCATGACTCCCGCCAATCTGCTTCCAGTTAAGCCGGGGGACCGGGTGCTTGACATCTGCGCCGCCCCAGGCGGAAAAAGTACAGAGCTGGGCGCCAGGTTAAGGGGAGAGGGACTGCTTTTTTCCAATGACATCAGTAATTCTAGGGCAAAGGCTCTCCTGAAAAATCTGGAGATGGCCGGGATTCCAAACATCTGTGTGTCCAGTGAGGCGCCGGAAAAGCTCTCAGAGTTCCTGCCGGAATTTTTTGACTGCATTCTGGTGGACGCGCCCTGCTCCGGAGAGGGAATGTTTCGCAGGGAACCGGATATGATAAAGAGCTACAGGGAGCGGGGCCCGGAGGACTATGTGCCGATTCAAAGGGCAATTATGGAGGAGGCTGTAAAGATGCTGCGGCCGGGCGGCTATCTGCTTTATTCTACCTGTACCTTTGACCGGGAGGAAAATGAGGGAACAATTCGGTATATATTAGACAGGCATCCAGATATGAGCCTTTGCAGTCTGCCCCACAGGTTCGGATTTGCAGATGGGATAGGGATGCCGGAGTGTGTGCGCCTGTTTCCCCACCGGATAGAGGGGGAGGGACATTTTGTGGCTCTTCTACAGCGGGCCGGCTCCGGGGAGCGTCCCCGGAGGAAAGACAGGACAGCGCAGTCAGGGGCTTCTTTGAAGCTTCCTGACGAGGCTCTGGCCTTTCTGAGCTGTCTGAATCTGAGACGAGGCGGCACAGATGGCCTGCCGGGACAGGTGGAAGAGAAAAACGGGAAACTCTACTGTCTTCCTCCGGATTTCCAGGATATGAAGGGCGCCGGAAAGGGAATCCGTTTTCTTCGCACCGGGCTTTTGCTGGGAGAACTGAAGCGGGGACGCTTTGAACCGTCCCAGGCCCTCGCCATGGCTCTCAGAAAAGAGGAATATCCCTTTACTGCAGATTTCCAGGCAGAGGATGAGCGGGTTATCCGGTATCTGAAGGGAGAGACGGTGGCTCTGAGGGAGGAGGAAGCCTCCTGGCCGGACGGCTCCTGGGTTCTCGTGTGCACAGACGGGTTCCCCCTGGGCTGGGCCAAAAAAGCAGGTCTGAACCTGAAAAATAAGTATTACCCCGGATGGAGGTGGCAGTGATGGAGAAGGCCATGCGCCTGGATCGCTATCTGGTAGAGATGAAAAAGGGAAGCCGGAGCGAGGTCAAGAAAATGATAAAAAGCGGAAGAGTGAGCGTGGATGGAGAAATCTGCCGGGAAGCGGAGAGAAAGATTCAGCCTTCTGCAAGTGAGGTGTCCCTGGACGGAACGCAGGTAGGCTACGCTGCCTATGAATATTTTATGCTCAACAAGCCGGCCGGCGTGGTGTCGGCTACAGAGGACGGCCGCCATAAGACCGTGGTGAGCCTGATTGAGGATGCAAAGAGGAGAGACCTCTTTCCTGTGGGAAGACTGGATATAGACACAGAGGGCCTTCTGCTGATTACCAATGACGGGAAGCTGGCCCACCGCCTTCTCTCGCCCAAAAAGCATGTGGACAAGACATATTTTGCAAGGGTAGAGGGGAGACTTCCAGAGAACGCAATCGAGCAGTTTAAAGAGGGGCTCACGCTGGAGGACGGAACAAGGACCCTGCCTGCAAGGCTGGTGATACAGAAGGCATCAGGGACTGCTGAGGATGATGGGAAAGCAGACAGCAGCCTTTCCGAGATCGAGCTGACCATTCACGAGGGAAAATTCCATCAGGTCAAGCGCATGTTTGAGGCGGTGGGCTGCCGCGTAGTCTATCTGAAGCGGCTGTCCATGGGAAGCCTGAGACTGGATGAGAGTCTGGCTCCGGGAGCTTATCGCAGGCTGACTGAGGAGGAGATTTCAAAGCTTCAGGGGGAAGGAGACTCAGGGGATGAGAGAGGGCTTCTCTCCGGAAAAAGGGCCTATCTCTTTGACCTGGACGGAACGCTGGTGGACTCCATGTGGATGTGGGGAGCCATTGATATCGAATATCTGGGAAAATTCGGGATTCCCTGTCCGAAGGATCTGCAGAAGGCCATCGAGGGGATGAGCTTTACGGAGACGGCCGTCTACTTTAAGGAACGGTTTTCCCTGCCGGATTCCCTGGAGCAGATTAAGGCGGACTGGACGGCCATGTCTATAGAAAAATACAGGACAGAAGTGCCGTTAAAGCCGGGAGTCCGCCGGTTTCTTGAGGAGGCGGCAGAAAGAGACATTAAAATGGCCATCTGCACCAGCAATGGCAGGGAGATGGTGGACGCCGTGTTAAGCGCGTTAAAGATCCGGGACTTTTTCTCCTGTGTGATTACGGGCTGCGAGGTGGCGGCCGGAAAGCCGTCCCCGGACATCTACCTGGAGGCGGCCCGCCGGCTTTCTGTAAAACCGGAGGAGTGCGCAGTCTTTGAGGATGTGCCGGCGGGAATTCTTTCCGGAAAGCGGGCCGGCATGACCGTTTTCGCCGTGGAGGATGATTTCTCAAAGGGAATGGAACAGGAGAAGAGAAGGCTGGCCGACGGCTATATTGACGGCTACCTGGCTCTTCTTTAACAGGCAGCCGGCTGCTGGGCGGGACAGGAAACGCCGGCGCAGCTTCCGGAGAGTGAAAATACAGACGGAGGAAAGGCAGAGAGTTTATGATACATGATTATTTACCCATATGCAGAGAGGATATGGAGAAGAGAGGCTGGGATCAGTGTGATTTTGTCTATGTGACAGGCGATGCCTATGTGGATCACCCTTCCTTCGGCCATGCGATTATCAGCCGAGTGCTGGAATCCCACGGCTACCGGGTGGGAATCATCCCACAGCCGGACTGGAAAAAGCCGGAGAGCATTACGGTTCTCGGAGAGCCGAGGTTAGGCTTCCTGATTTCCGGCGGAAATATGGATTCCATGGTAAACCATTATTCTGTTTCCAAAAAGCGCCGGGCAAAGGATTCCTATACACCCGGCGGGGAGATGGGAAAGAGGCCTGACTATGCAACCATCGTATACGGCAACCTGATCCGCTCTGTTTACAAGGATAAGCCCATCATCATCGGAGGCATCGAGGCAAGCCTTCGGAGGCTTGCTCACTATGACTACTGGTCGGACAGGCTGAAGCGCTCGATCCTTCTGGATTCCCAGGCAGATCTGATCTCCTACGGGATGGGAGAGCGATCCATTGTGGAGATTGCAGATGCGTTAAACAGCGGAATAGACGTAAAGGATATTACCTTTATCGACGGAACCGTCTACAGGGCAGACAATCTGGATTCCGTCTATGATGAGATACGCCTGCCCTCCTATCAGGCGATGAAGGAGGACAAGCGGGAGTATGCGAGGAGCTTCTATACTCAGTACTGCAACACGGATCCCTTCGTGGGAAAACGGCTGGTGGAGCCTTACGGGGAAAAGCTGTTCGTCATCCAGAATCCGGCTTCCAAGCCGCTGACACAGGAGGAGATGGACGATGTATATGCCCTTCCCTATATGAGAAGCTATCACCCCTCCTACGAGGCGGCAGGCGGAGTTCCCGCTATCACGGAGGTGAAATTCAGCCTGATCAGCAACAGAGGCTGCTTTGGCGGCTGCAACTTCTGCGCTCTGACCTTCCACCAGGGAAGAATTGTCCAGACCAGAAGCCACGAGTCCATCGTGGAGGAGGCAAAGCTTTTGACGGAGGAACCGGATTTTAAGGGATATATTCACGATGTGGGCGGCCCTACGGCAAATTTCCGTTTCCCTGCCTGCGAAAAGCAGATGACGGCCGGAGTCTGCCCGGAACGGCAGTGCCTGTTTCCGAAGCCGTGCCGAAATCTGAGGGCGGATCACAGGGACTATATCGCCCTGCTCAGAAAGCTCAGGGACATTCCCAGGGTAAAAAAGGTGTTTATCCGTTCCGGAATACGCTTTGATTACCTGCTTGCCGATCCAAGCAGAGAGTTTTTAAAGGAGCTGTGCCAGTACCATGTCAGCGGCCAGCTGAAGGTGGCGCCGGAGCATGTGGCCGACAACGTCCTGAGGCGGATGGGCAAGCCGGAAAACAGCGTTTACCGCCAGTTTATGAAAGAATACAGGCAGATGAATGAGAGGTTGGGACTGAAGCAGTATCTGGTTCCCTACCTGATGAGCTCCCACCCCGGCTCTACTCTTAAGGAAGCTATAGAGCTGGCGGAGTATCTCAGGGATCTGGGCTATATGCCTGAGCAGGTACAGGATTTCTATCCGACACCGTCCACCATATCCACCTGCATGTATTACACAGGTCTGGATCCAAAGACTCTGACACCGGTGTACGTGCCCACCAATCCTCATGAGAAGGCCATGCAGAGAGCTCTGATCCAGTACAGAAATCCCAAAAACTATGATCTGGTGGAGGAGGCTTTAAAGAAGGCGGGAAGAACCGATCTGATCGGCTTTGACAAAAAATGCCTGATCCGTCCGAGAAGGACAGGGGAGAGCTTTTACCGCTCCGGCTCCGGCCACGCCGCCCACAGCGCAGGTTCAGGCTCAGGCAGCCGCGGGCGCACCATGAAGCCAGGAGGAACCAGACAGGAATCTTTTGGAGGCTCTGGCACAGCAGGAAGAAAGGGAAACGGAGCGCAGGCGCCGAAAAAGAAAAAGACCATTCGGAATGTCCACAAAAAGCACGTCTGATGAGACGAACGGGAAACCGGCCAGGCCGGTTCCGGGCGGCAGATGGAAAAGAAAAGGAGGCACAGAACATGAAGATTGCAATCGTGACAGGAGCTTCTTCCGGAATGGGGAGGGAGGCAGCCATTCAGCTGGCCGATCGGTTTGCAGGCCTTGACAGTATCTGGCTGATTGCCAGAAGAGAGGAACGTCTGAAGGAGCTGAAACGGCAGCTTCCTGTTCCCTCCAGGATATTTGAGATGGATCTGACAGACAGCAGGCAGTTATCCCGCCTTTCAAAGGCCCTTCAGACAGAACAGCCCAGGGTAAAGTTTCTTGTAAATGCGGCAGGCTTTGGAAAAATCGGCCGTGTGGGAGAGGTCCCCCTCGAGGAGGAGACGGGGATGGTGAGGCTCAACTGTGAGGTTCTCACAGGCGTTACCCATCTGGTTCTCCCCTATATGGAAAAGAACAGCAGGATTATCCAGTTTGCATCCTCGGCAGCCTTTCTGCCGCAGCCGGGCTTTGCCGTCTATGCAGCCACAAAGGCCTTTGTGCTCAGCTACAGCCGGGCCCTCAACGAGGAGGTCAAGGGCCGCCAGATCTATGTAACCGCTGTCTGCCCGGGCCCGGTGAGGACAGAATTTTTCCACATTGCCCAGACCACTGGGACCATGCCGCTCTACAAGCTCCTTGCCATGGCAGATCCGAGGCGGGTGGTAAAAAAGGCCATCAGAGACTCTGTAATGGGAAAAAGTGTTTCCGTCTACGGGCCGCTTATGAACCTGTTTTTTGCTGCCGCCAAGATTCTGCCCCACAGCCTTCTGCTGGCAGCCATGTCGGCCCTGTCGCCCCAAAAGGTGACGGCCCCTGAACCGGCAGAGGAAACGGGTGAGGGGGACGGTGTTTCGTCCGCCGATGGAAGATCAAAAAGCAAGATCAGAAAATCAGGAGAACCAGACAGATGAAACGGATCAAAAAGGGAGAGTACGGATACAGAAACAGCATGAAGCGGGGGCTTCTGTTTAAAATCGCCATTCTGGCAGCCTTTATTCTGGCCCAGCTGGGCGCCAGATGGCTGACAGACAGTACGGCACTTAAAAATATTCTCACTGTTATGGCGGTGATCACGGTGATTCCGGCGGCCAATCTGGCTTCGCCGTATGTTGCGGTGCTGCCGTTTAAGACGCCGGCCAGGGACTTTTATGAGAGAATGCGGCCCTTTGAGGATAAATGCCAGGTGCTTTACGATCTGGTGCTGACCACCAAAGACGACATACTCCCCATGGATGCCATACTGGTCCATCCCACGGGGATCTATGCCTACTGCACCAACAAGAAAGCAGACGCCGCCAGGGCAGAAAAAGCCCTGAATGAGATTCTGAAGGCGAATCGCCTGGATCCGAACTTTCGGATTACAAAGGAGCTCTCCTCCTTTGAGAAAAGGGCAAAGAGCCTGAAGCCGGCCTCTGAGTATGAGGACGACGGAAGCGTAGAATATGGGGTAAATGTAATGAAAGGATTGTCCATGTAATGAGGCTTGTGACAGTGACGAAAAACGAGGCGGGGCAGCGCCTGGACAAGCTGCTGTTCAAATATATGAATCTGGCGGGGAAGAGCTTTGTCTACAAGATGCTGAGGAAAAAGAATATTACTCTGAACGGAAAGAAATGCGACGGTTCAGAAAGACTTCTGGAGGGAGACGAGATCCGCCTGTTTCTCTCTGAGGAGACCATCGAAAAATTTTCCGAGGTAAGAGTACAGAAGGTCAGCCGGGTAAAGTTAGAGATTGTCTATGAGGACGAGGATGTGATTTTTATTAATAAGCCGGCAGGCATGCTGTCCCAGAAGGCCAGGGACGGGGATGAGTCCCTGGTGGAATATCTGATTACTTATCTCATGGAGAGCGGTCAGCTCACCAAGGAGGAGCTTAAAAGCTTCCGCCCCTCCGTCTGCAACCGTCTGGACCGCAATACCAGCGGTCTGGTGGCTGCGGGAAAGAGCCTTCCGGGGCTTCAGGAGCTGTCGAGAATCATCAAGGACAGAAGTATTGGAAAATATTACCTGTGCCTGGTGAAGGGGCAGGTGAAACAGCCCAGCCGGATTGAGGGATGGCTCTTAAAAGATGAGAGGACGAACCGGGTGGAGGTGACAAAGGAGGAGAGGGGAGGAAGCCTTCCTATCTGTACGGAATATACTCCTCTGCTGAGAAGCGGAGCCCACACGCTTCTGAAAGTGAAGCTGATTACAGGGCGCTCCCACCAGATCCGCGCTCATCTGGCCTCCATCGGCTGTCCTGTTGTGGGTGACAGAAAATATGGAGATCCGGCGGAAAACAGGAAGGCAAGGGAGCAGTTTGGAGTGACAGGTCAGCTTCTCCATGCCGCCGAGCTGGTGATGCCCGGGGAGCTCTCCGGCCCCCTATGCCGGCTCAGAGGCAGGAAATTTGCCGCTCCTCTCCCAGAGGCCTTTCTGACTATGGCAGAGGCGGTATTTACGGATCAGGACAGCAGAGAAATTCTTGCGGCCTGGAAATGTGCCGGCAGGAACAGGGACAGAAAGGGCAGATAGGGATGGGAACATGGAAAACGAGAGGACTCAGAGGCTCCAGCCTGGAGGAACGGATCAACAGGACGAACGACAGCTACAGAGAGAAGGGGCTGGCTCTGATCCAGAAGATTCCGACGCCCATCACCCCCATTACCATTGACAAGGCCAGCCGTCACATCACCCTGGCCTATTTTGACCAGAAGAGTACCGTGGATTACATCGGGGCCATCCAGGGCATCCCTGTGTGCTTTGACGCCAAGGAGTGCGCCGCCTCCACCTTCCCTTTGCAGAATCTCCATCCCCATCAGGTTGCGTTCATGGGCGAGTTTGAGAAACAGGGAGGAATCGCTTTTATCCTTGTATCCTACACGGCCATGGACGAGATGTACTACATTCCCTTCCGGGATGTGGAGCGGTTCTGGGTGCGGATGGAGGGGGGAGGCCGAAAGAGCTTTACCTATGAGGAGGTGAACAAGGAGTACCAGGTGCGCAGCTACCGGGATTACTTTGTCCATTACCTGGAGGCTGTGAAAAAGGATCTGGAGTGGAGAGAGGCGGAGGGAAAACAGAACAGTTACTTTTAATAAAACCGAAACAGGATAAGGAGGACATTAGACATGATAAGCAGAGCAGCAGAGCGTTTTTTACATTATGTATCCTTTGACACCCAGTCAAAGGATGATGAGGAGCAGGTTCCCAGCACGGAAAAGCAGAGAGTGCTGGCAGAGGTGTTAAAAAGAGAGCTGGAGGAGATGGGGGCGTCTGATGTGCGCATGAGCGAAAACGGCTATGTGTACGCAGTGATCCCGGCTACTACAGATAAACCAGTAAAGGCCCTGGGCTTTATTTCTCATATGGATACGGCTCCTGCCATGTCCGGCACGGATGTGCGGCCGCGTATCGTAGAGAACTACGGAGGAGGAGATATCGTCCTGAACGAGGAAAAGCAGATTGTCATGCGGGTCAAGGATTTCCCGGGAATGGCTGACTGTGTGGGAAAGGATCTGATTGTCACAGACGGAACCACCCTTCTGGGAGCCGATGACAAGGCAGGCGTGGCTGAGATTATGGAGATGGCTGAATTCTTCCTGTCCCACCCGGAAATCCCCCACGGGAAAATCTGCATCGGCTTTACGCCCGACGAGGAGGTAGGCCGCGGAGCAGACTTCTTTGACGTGGAAGGGTTTGGCGCGGATGTGGCCTACACAGTTGACGGAGGCCCCATCGGAGAGCTGGAATATGAAAATTTCAACGCCGCTTCCGGAAAGGTGGAGATTAACGGCCGCGGAGTTCATCCGGGAAGCGCCAAGGGAAGCATGATCAATGCCCTTTTAGTGGGAATGGAGTTCCAGTCCCTGCTTCCAGTCTTTGAAAATCCCATGTACACAGAAGGATATGAAGGGTTCTTCCATCTGGACCAGTTTAGGGGGGATGTGGAGAGCGCCCATATGGAGTACATTATCCGTGACCATGACAGGGAAAAATTCGAGAAGAAGAAGGAGCTGTTTGAGGCGGCTGCCGCTTACCTGAACCGGAAATACGGAGAGGGGACAGCTGTGGTGAAGCTGAAGGACTCCTACTATAACATGAAGGAAAAAATCGAGCCGGAAAACCTCTATCTGATCGATATTGCCAGCGAAGCCATGAAGGCTCTCGGCATCGCTCCCCAGGTAACACCGATCCGCGGCGGCACGGACGGCGCCCGCCTGTCCTACATGGGTCTGCCCTGTCCAAACCTCTGCACAGGCGGCTATAACTTCCACGGAAAATATGAGTTCATCCCGGTGCAGTCCATCGACACTATGGTGGAGATCCTCAAGGATATTGTGATCCGGTTTGAGAAGAGATGACAGAGAAAAGAGATAAAAGACCAAGAAAAGAGATAAAAACTGTCCGGCTGCCCGCCGTCTGTGATCAGGCGGCGGGCAGTTCTTCCGGCAACGGAAAAGGGACGGTTTAAAGAAGCACCTCCACCTGGTACTCCTTCATCCAGCAGTTAATCTGGATCAGATAGGCCATCATCTGAGGCGCTGCCATAAGCTGGCCGTACCACGGCTTTCCGTAGTCGGAGGGGCTTGTGAGGAAGCACTCCGTCTTCTCGCGGTCCAGGAACAGGAGAACGGGAGAGGAAGAGTCATGGAGAATCTCTCTCACGCGCCCGGCCAGCAGCTCTTCATAGCCCCGGTCGTAGGTCTTGGGATAGGGGGACTTTTTCCGGAACAGAATCTCGTCAGGAAGCAGTCCGCGCCCGGCCTCCCGCAGAAGACCCTTTACGATGCCGTCCTTTGCCTTCATCTCCCACGGCACGTTGTACAGATATTCAATGATCCGGTGATCGGCAAAGGGAACTCTGGCCTCCAGGCCGTTCCTCATGCTGGTGCGGTCCATCCTGTTTAAAAGGGTCTGCATAAACCACTGAAGGTTGAGCCAGGAGATTTCCCTCCTTCTGGCCTCCTTCCCGGTTTCTCCGTCCAGGCGCGGCGTCTGTGCCAGAGAGGCTTCATAGGCCTCCTTTACATAGTCATCCATCTGAAGTTCCTGAAGGAAACTGTCAGAAAGGAGGGCTTTCCGGGGCGTCAGATCCATGGTCCAGGGGAAGGTGTCTGCACTCAGGCAATCCTCCCTGTGGAACCAGGGATACCCGCCGAAAATTTCGTCTGCACATTCTCCGGTCAGGGCTACCTTGTGGTGCCTGCTTACCAGAGAACAAAAGTAGAGGAGAGAGGAGTCCACATCGGCCATACAGGGCAGATCGTGGGCTTTTACTGACTCTGAGAGAAGATCGGCCTGCTCTTTGGTGGAGCATTCCAGAAAGTGGTGCTCAGATCCAAGGAAGGCTGCCATCTGCTCCACATAGGGGCGGTCCTGGGAGGGCTGAAATGCATTGGAACGGAAATTCTCTCTGTTCCCGGCAAAATCGAAGGAATACGTTACGAGTTTCCGGTTTTTCTTTTTCAGCTCCCCGGCGCAGATGGCGGAAACCAGGGAGGAATCTACCCCGCCGGAAAGAAAGGTGCAGATGGGAACATCTGACACCATCTGACGCCTTACGGCATCCCGGATCAGGAAGGACGTTTTTTCTACTGTCTCATCAAAGGAATCCTCATGGGGTCTGGCCTTCAGCTTCCAGTAGGTGTGGAGGCGGTTTCCGCCCGGGGAGCAGCACAGGAAATGTCCCGGCAGCACCTCGTGGATATTTTTGTAGACGCCGCAGCCGCCTGTCCGGGCAGGGCCGATGCTGAAAATTTCATTGAGTCCCTTTCGATCCACCTGGGGGTGAACTCCGGGACAGCACAGAAGTCCCTTCAGCTCGGAGGCAAAAAAGACCGTGCCGTCTGTCTCCGTGTAAAAGAGGGGCTTAATCCCTGAGCGATCCCGGTAGAGAAGGAGGCGGTTCATCTCCGTGTCCATGATGGCTATGGAGAAGATGCCGTTGATCTTTCGCACGAACTCCGGTCCCCAGGCCAGATAGGCCAGAAGAAGAACCTCCGTGTCGCTCTTTGTCTCAAAGGAAAAGCCCCGGTCCGAGAGTACAGAGCGAAGCTCCGGCATATTGTAGAGCTCTCCGTTGTATACAATTCCCACCTTATGCTCCCCCTTGGGACGGATCATCGGTTGGTGTCCTGTCTCTAAATCTACGATCTGCAGCCTGACGTGAGCCAGGCCAAAGTGGCTGTCCAGGTAGGTTCCGCTGTCATCGGGACCCCGCCGCCTCTGAGCCTGATTCATAGCCTCGAGCACAGAGCGGCAATAGACTTCTTTTCTTTTAAAATCTGCTTCATGGTTATAAAAACCTGCAATTGCGCACATGAGATATACCCCCTGACTGTTTTATATGTTGAATTCAAAAATTTACAGCTGAATCGTTTAAAAGTTTACGGCTGAATCAGACGGGGAAGACTCTGCCGTATCTTCCGGCTGCTCCTCTGACCGGTTTTGTTTTTAAACAGGCCGCACATGTCTTCTGGACGGATCGACTGCCGCAGCCGAAGCTACAGCAGGAAGCAGGAGACGGCAAAGACGGCCAGGAAGCCCAGACAGACGGGCAGAAGGTTTTTCCCTGCCAGCTTCGACGGACTTACCCCGCAGATAGCCGCCACCGGGATGATGCCCCAGGGGACGATGGTTCCGCCGCCCACAAAGATCGCAGCGATCTGTCCCAGAGCAGCTAAAACAGGGACAGAGGCCCCTGTGGCTGTCCCGAAGGTCTGGGCGAGGGCGCCGGTCAGAGGAAGACCGGAAAAGCCGGAGCCGTCAAGTCCCGTGAGGCCTCCGACGAGAAGCTGAAGAGCTGCGGCCATATACTGGTTGAGAGGGGCGTGGCCGGCCAGCCACAGGGCCCAGTCATTTAAGATCCCGCTCTGATACTCTTCACCGAGAATCACAGTGATTCCGCTGCCTCCCAGAAAGAAAAAGGCTCCGATTACAATGACGGGAGCAAAGATCCGTATGGCAAAGAGAAAGCCCTCTGTCAGATAGAAGGTCACCTTTTCCAGAGAGCGTCTCCCGTATCCCAGCACTGAGCCGAGGCACATGAGAAGCACGGCCGTCCCGGATACAATGCTGGTGGCGTCCCCGCCGCTCAGATGAAAGGCCAGCATGACAAGAATATCTGCAAGAAAGGCTGACGGGACGGCTAAGGCAAGGATCACCGCGGCTCTGCGGGGGCTGCCGGGCTCTTTTGCATCTGTCTGTGAAAGAGCCTGTATCTGATATCCTTCCTCTGTCTGGTCCTTTGCTTTCTGCCAGCCTGCCACAATCTGTTTTCTGTTCAGCAGATAGGCAGAGATAACGGTGACAGCTCCCATGACAAGAAACAGCGGCCTCCCCTCTGTGAGAATATCAGCGGCCGGGATTCCGGCTGAAGAGGCGGAGACGGCAGGAGCACCCTGGATTACCGGATCGTAGCTCAGGGCAAAGCCGTGCCCAAAGAGATTCATGGCCATAGCCGCAAACAGGGGAGAAAGTCCGGAGCCCACGGCAAAGGGGAGCATGATGGCGCCGATCAGGGCTACTGAGGGGGAAGGCCAGAGAAAGAGTGAAAAGAGATACATGGTAATTCCCAGAATCCACCAGGTGAGGGAGGGATTTCTCATGATCCGCTTCATGGGGGCCATGAGAATCCGATCGCTTCCCAGATCGCTCATCGACTTGGAGAGAGCCGTTACAAGGGCGATGGTGGCAATAATCTCCATAAATTCTCTGGACGCGTAGAGAATGGCGTTAAATACAGTCTGTATCCCTCCCATAAGTGAGTGAAGTCCCATGGAGCCGATGAGAAAGAGAAAGGCGATACAGACGATAGGTGTGTCAAGCCGCAGTATCATGACGGCCAGAATTGAAACCACTCCGATCAGATAGAGAATGTGGAGCGGTGTGATAGCTGCTGTCACTGGCATAGTTCAGATCTCCTGTTCGTAAGGCTATATAACAGTGTATGCAGAAGGAGCGGGGAAGGTTTGAAATCAGGGGCAGAATACTGCGGCCTGAACCGGCCATTCTGTGCAGGAAAACGGGAATCCGACGATGCCTCGGTTTATTTTATCGCCTCCTGAAGCATACATTTATTGACAGTTTTTTTTCAATGTAGTAAACTTAGAATAAGTTTATTTTTTGGGGGATTTGACAGGATGACAGCAATCCGGTATAATTACAGACAGACAGACAGACAGACAGGTAAGAGTCTGCTTTTTTGGGGTATATACGGTTTATAGGAAGGCACTGAGGGCCGCGCTGCTGCGCGGCTCTTCAGTGCCTTCTTGCGTTTTATATCTGGAATATCAGAATCCTGCTCTTTGATAGAGTATGTTAAATACAGTATTGCTGGAGCCGTATTTACAGAATGGGCAATGGGGAGGGGCTATGATGAGTAGAAAAACGCCTGTATCTGGCAGAGTAAAAATTCTGGATATACAGATGGACAGTATGACAAAGGAAGAAGCCTTAAATGCCATTGAAGCAAGGCTCTGGAATAGGGAGATATCCTATGTAGTATTTGTCAATGTAGATGTCGTGATAAAAGCGGACGGAGATCAAAAACTTAAACAGATTTTAAACAGAGCGGATCTGGCCTTTGCAGACGGAATGCCTGTCATATGGACCTCCAGACTTTTTGGAATGCCTCTAAAGGAGCGGGTAGCGGGCTCGGATCTGGTGCCTCAGCTGTGCGCCAGGGCTGCTATGGCAGGCTGGAGAATTTTTTTTCTGGGCGGAGCTTCAGGAGTCCCGGAAAAAGCAGCTGAAAATCTGAGAAAAAAGTTTCCGGATATTCAGATATGCGGAACTTATTCGCCGCCATTGGGCTTTGAGAACGACAAAAAAGAGCTTCAGTACATAGAAAAGACTATTAAGGATAAATCGCCGGAACTTCTGATTGTCTGTTTAGGATGTCCAAAACAGGAAAAGTTTGTGTATGACTATTATCGGAACTGCGGAGCTGCGGTGACCATCTGCGCCGGGGCGACAGTGGATTTTTTAGCTGGAAACGTAAGGCGCTGTCCTAAATGGCTGGGAAGCCTGGGGTTCGAGTGGTTTTTCCGGTTCCTGATGGAGCCGAGGCGTCTGTTTAAAAGATATTTTATCGATGATATGAGGATTTTCAGACTCATATGGAAGTATCGTCCGAGGCAGGAACGGAGGGGATAACAGGATGGGGAAAAGGAAATGAAAGAAAAAAGGGTATTAGTAGTTGGTTCGGATCCATACTCTGTCCGTGGCGGAATGGTGTCTGTAATAAAAAACCATCTGGAATACAGGGATTGGGAAGAGTTTCATCTGGAACTTCTGATTACCCACACAGAGGGAAGCAAAAGAAAGAAGATTTTCTGCTTTCTGAAATCATACATAAGACTTGTATATATACTTTTATCCGGCCGGGCTGATTTGCTTCATCTTCATGTGTCTGAAAGAGGGAGTGTTTACCGTAAGGCTGCCGTTACAGGGCTGGCCAGACTTTTTAAAAGACCTGTGATCCTGCATCACCACGGAGCGGAATTTTTTGACTTTTACATAAGTCTGCCTGAGAGGAAGAAGAGGCGGGTAAGGCGTTTAATGGAACAGGTAAACTGCAATATCCTTCTGTCCCATACAGCTGAAAAAAATTTTAAGCGTTTTTTTCCAAATGCCAGAACGGAAGCTGTGGCAAATGCAGTGTGTGTTCCAGCGCAGAATCCCTACAGAGGCGGTGATGGATGTATTGTAACCTTAGGGCGACTGGGGGAGAGAAAAGGAACATATGACCTGATCAGGGCAGTGGGGCGTGTGAGGGAGCTGCTTCCCGAAGGAACCTCTCTCTGGCTGTGCGGGGACGGTGAAATTCAGGAGGCAGACAGAGCTGTGAAGGATTGTAAAATTGATGATATAACCGGACATGTGGGATGGGTCAGCGGTGAAGAAAAATCAAAGCTCCTCAGGCGGGCCAGCATTCATGTCCTGCCGTCACGGAGAGAAGTGCTCCCTATGAGTATATTGGAGACGATGGCTGAGGGAATTCCCAATATTAGTACCTCGGTAGCTTCCATACCGGAAGTAATCCAACACGGAGTAAACGGATATCTGATAAAACCTGGAGATGAGCAGGCACTGTCAGAATATATCTGCAGACTGTGCGGGGATCCGCAGCTGAGGATGGAGATGAGCCGTCGTGCCTATGAGACCGTTAAAAAAGATTTTTCAATGGAGGCATGCTGCAGCAGAATTAAAAGGATTTACAGAAGTTGTCTGACGCCAAATAACGGTTGCAGCGAAGGAATCAATAAGTATCAGAAGAAAGGAAAGACAAAATGAAAAATGACAGTTTATTTCGTACCTCTATGGTGGGAGGATATAACAAAGATGACGTAAAAGCTTATATAGAAAAGCTGGAAAAGGAGATAGAACGGCTTAGATCTGTGGAGGAGTCTGCAGGACTTCTGGAAAAATCCGTGGAGGAGCTTTTAGAAAAACAGAGGAAGGAACAGGAGGAAAGGGAGCAGGAAAGAAAAGAAAGAGAGCAGCAGGAGCTGGAAAGGCAGGCCCAGCTGCCGGTTTATATTGAAGAAATTCCAGGGGAGGAAGAACTGAAGGAGCTGAAAGAAAAAGCCAAGAAATACGACGAAAGTTATGATGCAGTTAAACAACTGCTTCTGGACTCGCGGATAGAATCCCAGATGGTGCTTGAGAATGCCAGGCAGCAGGCAGATCAGCTCTTAGAACAGGCAAAGGAAGACGGTCTGAAGCGGAAAAATGAAATGGAGGAAGAGACCAGGCAGCTTTGCGAGAAAAGGATGAGAGAAAATGGTGAGCAGATCCGCCAGACGAGAATAGAGGCTGAGAAAGAGATAAACAGACAGAAAAAGGCAGCAGAATCGGAGCGGACAGAGGCAGAGCGGCTATTAAAAGAATCCAGAGAAAAAGCAGAGCTTCTTATGGAAAATGCCAAAAATGAAATTCTTCGAAAACGCAGGGAAAGTATTGCAAGGGTCGAGAGGGAAATTTCTGTTATCCAGGAACAGCTGCAGAATATGCTGCGGCAGATGCCTGCTGAGCTAAGCCATTCCACCCAGGAAATCCTTCTGGAAAAAAGAGCAAAGGAGGAGGCGGCAGCTTCACTGGACGAAGGAGATAAGCATGGAGGAATGGAGATTATAGAGGGGACTGAATGAGCCGCACATTAGAGGAACTGAGAAGAGAGCAGATAGAGGAGATACAGAGGAGAAAACGTCAAAAGCGCAGTATCCGGACAGCTCCGGCACTGTTTATTCTGTTCCTGCTCACCCTGCTTATAATAATTTTTTACAATATTTTAGTTGTAAACAGAACCATAGGGATTTCTTTTTATACCTGCCCCTCTCCTAAAATAATTGCTCCGGTCTGTCTGGTTCAGCTGTCTGATCTGCACAGTCGTCAATTTGGCTCTGGAAATCAGAGACTGATTGAAAAAATAAAAGAGATTGGACCGGATTTAATTCTCATTACAGGAGATATGGTAAACAGTACAGATACTGATGTAAGTGCTGCCGTTAATCTGTGCGGAGACCTTACAGAGATTGCTCCCGTCTATTATCAGTATGGAAACCATGAAAGCATTTTAATGCGGTATGGAAAAGATGGTATTAAGGTACCGATTGACGCATATCTGGAGAAAAAGGGCGTTCATTTTTTCTATAATGATTTTGTTGATATTCAGGTAAACGGAAATGAACTGGCCTTAATGGGAATTTCTGTTTCAGAAGAAAATTATGAGCGCTGGGCGGCAGTATCTGTGGAGCAGTTCCAGAAAAGAGAAACCTATAAAATACTGCTGTCTCATTATCCGTCTCTTTATTACAGTACGCTTAGCGAGGCAGATATAGATTTGGCCCTTGCCGGACATTATCATGGAGGGCTGATACGAATTCCAGGAATCGGAGGTTTATATCATCCGGATGACGGCCTGTTTCCGAAGTACAGCGGAGGAAAATACAGACTGAAAAAAGGAACGCTGATTGTATCAAGAGGTCTGGGAAACCACGGCTGGATTCCGAGAATTAATAATCAGCCGGAACTTACGGTGATTGAGCTGGTACCGGAAAATGAACAGGAGGAGGGATGAAACTTGGTTGTGAGCTGGCTTAATGATGCAGCTGTTCTGATTCCCATTCTGATAGGAGCAGCAGCTGTGTGCAGATATGTAATATTCAGCAGAAGGTATAAGCTGAGCACGGTGAAAAGTAATTTAAAATGGTTCAGACGGCACACGGCTTTAACAGTATCAGGTCTTGCGCTGTACTTTGCTTTCTGGGCCGTTACCTGGCTGTTGGATTACAGAGGTAATCCATACTGCTTTGTCAGCTATAATTATCCTGAAGCCTCTCAGGGGCTGAACCCCAACGGGACTAAATTTGCAGTATCCGAAATGACATCGGAAGAGCTTTTGGGAAAAACAATAGAGGAAGAGGGGATTACGGAGGTCACCACCGGACAGTTAAAAGAATGTTTGAAAGTAGAACCGGTGAGAACGGATACGGAGGTTTCTCTGGAGCAGCCCTATATTAATACAGAATATGTAGTTCAGCTCAGTCAAAAGAACGGCAAAATCAATGCAGAGCCGAATCAGATGCTTTCCGGCTATATCGATCAGCTGGAGGAGATGATTATGGAGAAGTATTCCCGAAAAACAGATCGGCTGAAGCTGAATTTTGACGGTCTTAAAGAGGCGGATTATCTGGACGCGGGCAAAATATTAGACTCGGCAGCAGCAGGAATACAGGATTTTATGGCAGAGTGCAAAGAAGAAAACAGCAGTTTTCACTCGCAGGCCACAGGAGAAAGCTTCGGCTCTCTGGAGAAAAAAGTCAGCAATTTCCGCTCAATTTCCCTGGAGAATTTCAATGCCTTTGTCCTGGAAAACGGGCTGTCTAAAAATCGGGAGCAGTACATAGGAAAGCTGAACTATGATAATCTGCTTCTGGATGTTGAGTATCTGAAAAACAGAGCTGCCTACAGAATCTATTTGGAAGCTATTGATATGTATGAGCGGGATATGGCGAGCATTGTTCTGATTCCCACCAGGGACACTGCCGGAGAGTTTTATATGTCTAGGACAAAGATCGGAGTGGACAATTTCTCTAATCTGGCTAATCAGGCCATTGATGTATCAAAAGAGATGCTCTCCAAAATCGAAAATAACAGCTATACTGCTGCGCAGCTCAGGGATAGTGTCCAGACAGATACGGCAGTGGCTAAGGCAGAGGAAATGCTGCTGTCTCTTCAGCAGCAGCTCACAGCTCTCAGTGATACGGCGCTTGCTGCAGTGGAGGAATTCGACAGCGGCTCTTATCTGACAGTAACTTATCCTGACAGAATTGATATGCTGAAATCATGCATGCTTAAGGGTATCATACTGGCAGCTGTGATGTTTGGAGCAGTGGCATTCTGGAGAGCTGGAGAGCCAGAAGAGAGCATGAGGGGGAGGGACGAGCGTGAAACCGTTTAATCTGATGGAATATATAAGAAAATTCCGGTTTATTATTGTAGGCAGTCTGCTGGTTTCAGGCATTATTGCTTTCCTTGCATTAAATTATATTCAGACCTATACGGCCAGCGCCATTATCAGATATTCCAACAGCGGAGCGAAGGAAGGGCTGGCACCGGACGGAACCGAAATTGATGTTTCGGAAATTTATTCAGCTGAGGTTCTGAACCAGGTATTTGAAAATCTGGATTTGGATTACAGCAAGCATAACATTGATGATCTGCGCTCCCGTGTGACGGTAGAACCAGTGCGAACTCAGGGGGAGGCAGCCCTTGAAGAGGCCAAAACCTCCCTGGGAGAAGAGATGGAAGAGATGCCGGTGGAATATGTGGTTTCTTTTACTGCAGCTACCAGAGATTCCGGCGATAAAGAGACATTTGCCAGGACCTTTTTGGATGAAATGCTGGATGTGTATGTGCAGTCTTACGGGAAGAGCCATATTAACAGAGGAAGTGCTGTCAACGATATATCCAAGCTGAAAGAGCAGGACTATGATTATCTGGAGATGGCTGAGATTCTGAAAAATTCTATTTCAACCACTCTCACAGGTCTGGTAGAAAAGGCGCAGGAGGAGTCAGATTTCCGCTCTGCCCAGACGGGATATTCATTTGACGATCTGAAAAGAGAATTTGAGCTTCTCTACGAGATCGAAACCTCCAATATATTTTCCTATATACTGGAAAACCGGGTAACAAAGGATCGAGAAAGCCTTATAGCCAAGTATGAAAACAGAATTAATGATTATCTTCTCAGCAATACGGTCAGCCAGGAGCAGATTCAGTCTATCAATGAAGTAATTTCCTCCTATGTCGGCATGATGAGGGAGTCGGGGAACACAGACATCACTTTTGAATACATTCTGGACGATGTTCACGACAGTTATTATACTGACGAAAACGAGGAAACGCAGAGGGTAGATCAGACGGTAGAATACGATGAGCTGCTTGACAGCTATATATCTGCACGGTCTTCTTATGAGTCGGCACTGATCGACATCGCATACTGCCGCTATATTATTGAAATCTACAACGGTATGCCGTCAGAACAGATGCAGATCACAGAGCAGTCCGTAGCGGACGGCTCAGGAGTTCAGATTCTTCCCGGGGCTGTGCCAGAACCTGTAAATGCCGGGGCAGTTGATGAAACGGCGCAGAGTATGATTGACAGCCTGGCTGAGAAGCTGAATGGACTCTATGAAGTTTTAGATGAAACAAACAGAGAGTATAATGAATACGCAGGAGCGCAGAATATTAACCTGGTCAGCGGAATCGCCGTTGCTCCTGCCTTCAGCCTTCCTTTATATGCAGGGCTGATCATGGCTGTGTTTGGAGTTGTGGGCTGCATGGGAGCTGTAGTAATTGGAAGGCTTGGAGATATTTTTGAGTACTGCATTTACTATGACAGGGCAATGGAGATTCCAAACCGCGCTGCATGTGACCGTTATATTTCAGCCAATGCTTCAAAATTTCTCTCTGATGAGTTTGTATGTATTTCCATAAGAGTTCCGGATATTCAGAAGAAAAATCAGGAATCAGGACGAAATGAGACGGATCAGATGCTGAAAGCCTTGGCAAAAATTCTCAGGGATACCTTTTCAGGAGAGGAAGAGTGTTTCCTTGGGCTGAATGGAGTCGGCCAGTATATTATCTTCGCGGGACGCATGGGCGCCGAAAGAGCCGAATATTATCTGGAGCATATTGGTCAGAAAGTCAGGGAGTATAACCGTGAGCATCGCTGCAGGATAGAGTATACGGCAGGAGTGGCAGAGGCAAAGAAACTGGAGATTTATCAGCTGAAGCCATTGATGCTGAAGGCTATATCCTCAAGCTTCAGTCCGAACAGTGAACAGAATCTGCACCGCACCGAGGAAAAGCGGGATGCCGGGGAACATATAAAGGCTGAGGAGGTCACCCAGGATAATACGGATACTGAGAAGGTAAGCGAGTCAGGCCGGGCAGAAGTGGAAAGGCATCTGGAGAAGCTGAAAAGAATGCTTGACAATGTATCATAAAGGTAGGGAGGCTGTGAAGGCAGATGTTGATTCTCTTTTTTATGTGCACAATTCCCATGTACTATCTGTATGACGGATGGATTACTTTAGGAGGATTTGGCCTGATGTATTCCTATCTGGCCGGAATTGCATTTATATTTATCTGCTTCTGGCGTTTCCTGATTTGGCCTGACGTGGATAGGGCAGCGTACATCGGAAAACTTGCGCTTATTGCAGCCTCTCCCTATCTGTTCAGCCTTCTCTGGTCTATGGGACTGTGGGTTTTCAATCTGGCAGAGTTCAGGATTATTACGCGAGGCCTTTTTTTCCCTGTTTACCAGCTGATTGCCATAACCGTTGGAGCCTGTGCAGTGTACTGTTTTGGACACAGGGGGGCCTATTATATGCTGGCCTCCCTGGCGGCTGCTATTCTTCTGATTGCGGGAGGGCAGATACTGCAGGGAGGAGTCCGGGAATTTTTTTACGAATATGCAGTGCTGATTAAAAGTGGTTCTAAGCTTACAGGGCCGATGATGAAGGCAGTAGAAAAGGCCAGTCTGATTCACGGCCTGGGTCTTTTTTTGTTGTACCTGTTGCTGCAGAAACGGCATAAAGCGCGGAATTTTTTTCTGGCCTTATGCTGTCTGCCTCTTTTTCTGATGGGATACAAGAGAAGTGCGATTCTTGCCCTTTTTTCCTCCGCTGCTGTAGCGGTGATTTTTATGGTTTTTCCAAAACAGTGGAAGAGAAAAGCAGCTTCGGCTCTTTCCGTGCTTCTTGTCGCCGGCGGGCTGATTTATCTGTGGCTGATTTTTTCCGGACTGCTGGAAACGATTTCCAATTTTGCCAATATCGATTCCATGGGAAGAATTGAAATGTACAGGGTAATGAAGGAATACTGCCGCTTCAGCCCGGCTTATCTCGGAAGAGGGATGGGCTTTGTCTCCTACATGATTGGAAGAGGGCTGATCGATGTCGGGTACCAGTTTGCCGGTGATATTCATAACGATATGCTGAGACAGTATATCGAGCTTGGTATGGCCGGGTTTCTTCTTTGGGGATTTTTTTATTTTATATATAAGGTGAGAGGATTTTTAAAGTATGCGGGCACTGATTGCGCCTGTTTTGCAGCAGCCTGCTCCGTGTACTGTTTTGTCTGCTATCTGACAGAGAATATGTACTATCGTTTCAGCGCCAATTCTGCACTGGCAGTGGTGCTTCTGGCCTATGCTGCAGAGTACGGCAGACGGAAGGATACTGAGTAAAAAGAAAGGAAAAGAGAGCAATGGAAAGAAAAACGATGGTTGAGATGATTGAGAAGGCTATTCGAGAGGCATCGGAGCTGGATCCGGGAATGAGGATCACAGAAGACAGCTCCTTCATGGATGATCTGGAGATGGCTTCCGTAGAGATTTTTTCCATGATTGGGGATCTGGAGGCAGAGAATCAGATACGGATTCCGGAGAGAGAACTGTCGGCAGTTGAAACAGTGGGTGAACTTGCCGACCTGATCCTCGGAAAAATTCAGTAAATACTTGAAGAAAGCCGGACAGGAGGAAAACAGGTGCGCACAAAATATTCTATCATAAATATGCTTGTCTCTGTAGGCGGGCAGATTCCCAACCTGGTACTGGCATTTTTGGCCAGGGCAGTATTTGTGCGGTGCCTCTCTGCTGAATATCTGGGGGTAAACGGCCTTTTTTCCAATCTGCTGGGAATTTTGTCTCTGGCAGAGCTGGGAATCGGCTCAGCTATGTGCTACAGCCTTTATGATCCTCTTGCGAGGAAAGATGAAGAGACAATCGGGCAGCTCATGGATTTTTACCGCCTTCTGTACAGAATAGTAGCTGCAGCTGTACTTGCAGGGGGGATCTGCCTGTTCCCTTTTATGGATCTTTTCATTAAAGAACAGCCGGATATTGAGGGACTCGGATTCATTTATTTTATGTATCTGGGCAATTCTGCCGCATCTTACCTGCTTTCTTATAAACAGACGATTATCTTGGCAGATCAGAAAGCCTATATCAATGCGGCCTGTTCCCAGATAATCCAGATGGCAAAATCCGTCCTGCAGATTTTTGTATTGCTTCTCACAGGCAGTTTTTATGCCTATCTGGCAGTGCAGATTTTCTGTTCTCTGCTGACAAACCTGATTCTGTCAAAAAAGGCAGATTCTCTGTATCCGTATCTCCGGACAAAAAAGAGACCTCCTGCCAGGCCGGAAGTCAGAAAAGAGTTATTCAGGAAAATCGGAGCGATGTTTTTTCATAAGATGGGTTCCATTCTTGTAATGAATACAGATAATCTGGTGATCTCCGCCTTTGTGGGACTGGTACAGGTGGGGGTTTATTCTAATTATTTAATGGTTCTGAACCATGTGAAAACACTTTGTTCGTATGTGTACGGAGCTTTCACGGCAGGAATCGGAAATCTGTTTGCGCTGGAACAGCCCCAGGTGGTGTACCGGACTTACAGAACCCTGAATTATCTGATGTACCTGATTTTCGGATACTGTTCAGCAGCTTTATTTTCTCTTTTCAGCCCCTTTATCTGTCTGGTATTTGGAGAGAACTATGTTCTTCCCATGAGAACGGTTTTTCTTGTTACTCTTAATTTCTATATCTGGGGTATGCGCCAGATCACTTTAAAGTTTCGGGATGCCCGGGGACTTTTCTGGTATGACAGATATAAACCTTTTTTTGAGGTGGCCCTAAATCTTTTTATTTCCGTGTGGCTTGCCGGTCCGATGGGAATTGACGGGGTGATTCTGGGAACGATTTTCAGCAGCCTGATGACCAACTTCTGGGTAGAGCCGTATGTATTTCTGAGATATGGAATCAGGGAAAAATGGAAAATCAGGCTTTTCCAGTACTTTCTTACCTGGTTTTTCTGGTTTTTCCTGGCAGCTTTTGCGGCGGGAGCAGCATACTGGTTAAGCGGTTTTCTGCCGGGAGAGAGCTTTCTCTGTTTAATAGCCAGGGGAATCTGCGTGACAGCCGTATATCTGCCGTCAGTGCTTCTTTTTACATGCAGGACAGAGGAATTTAAAATGCTCTCGGAGCGTATGGTCAGTCTGATTCGTGAAGGGATAGAAAAAAGGAAAGGCAGCCGTCTGCCGTAGGGGGAAAATTATGTACGAAAAGTGGATACATTTTCAGGACAAGGTGAGGTTTATCCGTTACAGAGCCATGTATGCGGCTGCATCCGCCGCCTCTGTATTTCTAAAGAACTCGCCGCAGTTCTGCCATCTGTGGATCGTGGCGGAGCGGGGAACGGACGCAAGGGACAATGGATATCATTTTTTCAGATATGTAAGGCAGACAGCTCCAGACAGAAACGTCTGGTATATTATATCGAAGAACTCTCCCGACAGAAAGAAAGTCGAGGAATTGGGAAATGTGATTAACTATCGTTCGTTTCGTCATTTTCTTGCGTTGATTTTGTCAGAGGTTAAAATCAGTACCCACATTGTAGGGTATTCTCCAGACCTGTATCTGTTTCTGAAGTATGAGAAAAAGGGAAAAATCAGAGGGAAGAGAGTCCTTCTGCAGCACGGTATCATAAAGGAGCCAATGCCGTTTTATTACAGAAAGAACACCTCGCCTGCTCTGTTCGTCTGCTCTGCTGTGAGAGAATACGAGTTTGTGAAGAATACCTTCGGCCATCCGGAGGGAGTGGTACGTCTTCTGGGCCTGTGCCGATATGACAGCCTTCCCTTAACTCATGAGAAAAAAAAGAGAGGAAGAACGGTGCTGCTTATGCCGACCTGGCGGTTCGGGCTGGATGAGATGAGCGTCAGTCAGGTGAAAAAAAGCCTCTGGTTCAGAAAAATTCAGGAAATTCTGGAGGACAGGGAGATCCTTTCGCTTCTCGGAAAACAGGATGACGAGCTTTTATTTTATCCGCATAACCGGATGCAGAGATTCGTACCCTATTTCAAAGCCTCTTCCGAACGGGTAAAAATTCTCAGCCGGGATATGGCAGATGTCCAGGAGCTGCTGATACAGGCAGACATTTTGATTACAGATTTTTCAAGTGTGTTTTTTGACTTTGCATATATGGGAAAGCCGCTGATTTATTACCAGTTTGACAGGGAAGAATACAGAAGGAAGCATTTGAAAGAAGGATATTTTTCTTTTGAGAAGGACGGATTTGGACCTGTGTGCGGGACAAGAGAGGAATTGTTCCTAAGGCTTAAGGAGGCTCTGTCAGACGGTTTCTCAAATGAACCTTATAAAAGCAGGGCTGAAAAGTTTTTTCAGTTCAGAGATCGGCTGAACTGCAGGAGAAATTATCAGGCGGTTCTTTCGCTTATGGGGGAGGAAGAGCATGGAACGGAAAATTAAGAAAAATTCCATTGGAATGTTCGACATACATAAAGGAATCGTAATGATCCTGATCGTCTGCATTCACAGTATTTATATTGCAGAAAAGTGTACTCCTGGCTTTCAGTATCCTTTGTTTGTGAGAGGGCTGATGAAAACCTCATCCTGCGGTCTGGCTTTACTGTTTCTGATAAGCGGTTATTCCTTTCGGCCTTCCCCGTGGAAAAAAATTTTTTTTCAGCAGGCCAGAAATCTTCTGAAACCCTATGCCTACTCCGGAGCCGCTGCGGTCTGTCTTCTGTGCATAAAGAATATAGTGAGCGGACATCCTGTTTTTTCCACAGATATTTTTTCGACTGCTGCCGGTTTTCTGCTGGCAGCTTCCTCCAATATGACTGTAGGAGGAATTCAGATATCCTCCATTCAGGTCTTATGGTATCTTATCGCCATGTTTAACAGCTGGCTTCTTCTGGAGCTGTTTATGAAACTGGGAGGAGGGGGAAAAACGGCGGCGGCGGTTCTTCTGTGCTGCGCGGCGGGGATGGCTCTTGGATGGACGGATATCCGTTTTCCCTTCTGCATTCCCCAGAGTATGTGCTGTACGGCTTTTCTGTACTGCGGATGGCTGTTAAAGAAGCACAAACTTCTGTTTAAGGATTACAGTGTTAAGATCTATGGAGTCTGTCTGGCAGTTTACTGCATCGGAACATTAGTGGGAGATGCAAAATTTTATGAGAATATCTGGAAGCTGTGGATCCTGGAGCTGGCGATCGTTCTTGCCGGAAGTTTTTTGGCAATAGAAGCAGGCTTTTTCCTGTTTGACTGCTCGTCAGCCTTCTGGAGTCCGTTCCTGACAATCGGGCGCTATTCCCTTTGGGTTATGTGCCTTCACGCCATCGATATGCTCGTTTTCCAGTGGGAATGGGTATTCAGACTTCCGCTTCCGGGGATTTACGCAAAGTATGCGCTGCTGCTGGTATTAAGAGGTCTTTTTATCTTCTTGGGCTGTATTGTGCTTAAAAACTGGAATATGAGATGGAAAGGGAAAAAAAGATGAGAAAAAAAACAGCTTTGAAACGGCTTGCTGCATACCTGTCGGCGCTGGTAACGATTCTGGCATTGTTCGGGTGCGTCTCCGGGGAAAGGGGAACCATAGATGAAGGATGGCTGCCTGCTCTGTATGAGGTGCAGGAAGGGTTTCATTTTGCCCTCGGAGAAGACGGCAGGACTGAAAAAGTAAAATCCGGGGACTGGGATAATTATGTGCTCTGCCTGAATGAGCAGGGAAATATTCCGGAGCAGGTGAAAATCAGGTTTCCTGCAGAGGAAAGCCATCTTATAGGGGCTGTCGACGGGGAGGGTAATGTTCTTGGACGCTGGGAAACAGGTGAGGGAACCTGGAAAACGGAAATTCCGGACGGGACAGTGCAGTTCCATGTCAGTGTATCTGCTGCAGAGCAGGAAGATATTGACATTCAGGTGAAGGGCCGGCAAAAAGAGTGCGAGAATACTCCGCTGAAAGGTAAAAATCTCTCTGTGATCGCTGACAGTGTAAGTGCCTATGGAGGATATATTCCTAAAGAATGCATTCCTTACTATTCCAAATATGATGGAAGGAATGTAGATGTAACGGATATGTGGTGGTACCGGACAGCCCGTCAGTTTGGCATGAATCTCTGTGAAGTGAACGCCAGCGGCAGCTCAGGCGTCACGCATCTGGAAATCGATGGCTTTTCAGATGAATACTATGAGAAAAGACCAGAGCTTCTGCGAAAGGAAAATCAGGAACCGGATGTGATTTTTTCCTGGCTGGGGGGGAATGATTCTCTTCGGGATGTTTCCAGGGAGGAATTTTTTGACGCATACTGCAGGCTGGTGAATCGTCTGAAAGAACTCTACCCGAAGGCAGAGATTTATCTTCTGACGTATTATGCCCCGCCCGGCATCGGAGAAGAGTGGAGCCAAATGATGAATGAGGAAATCAGAAGGACGGCGGATGCCTGCGGAGTAAAAGTTCTGGATTCCGGAAGCTGCGGGATCAATGAGGATACCCCTCAGTATATGGTTGATTTGGATGAAGAGACAGGAAAGGCCTTGCACCCCAACCGTGAGGGCCAGAGAATGATCGCGGATCAGATTGGCAGGGAACTTATCAGACAAATGGAGGATGAAACATGACATTTAAGGAGAGGCTGAACAGCTGGAGAGAGCGCAGGGGAGAAGAAACTGCGGTCATGTATGAGGAAGACGGAACAATGAAACAGAAATCCTTCCGACAGTTCGTCTGTGAGATAGAAGCGGCAGCTTCTCTTTTTCCGCAGGGTGGGGGGAAGCGGATCTGCCTTCTGGGGCAGAACAGCTATGCTTATCTTATCGGACTTTGGGCTGTCATTGGCTCCGGCAATACGGCAGTTTTGCTGAATAGGGATCTGGATGAAGCGATACTTGAACAGCAGGTGCGGGAGACAGAGGGAGCTGTGGTTCTGGCAGATGCGGAGAACAGGGAACGGGTCCTTTCCTTTCCTGTGCCTGTACAGGCTCTGGAAGAGCTTTCTGAATACGCGGGAATCCACGGTACACCAGGAAGCACGCCGGAACTTCCATACACAGGGGAAGATGCAGAGGCGTGCATTCTGTTTTCTTCCGGGACGGGAGGAAGGAGCAAGGCAGTAATCCTGACACAGGGAAACCTCCTGGCATCATCGGTGGAGCCTCTACACGAAACAAGGGGGAAAATGCTGCTCTGCATGCCTCTGCACCATATCGGCGGGATCGCTGCAGCTCTCCACGATTTTGACAGCGGAAAAGCGCTCTGCATCTGTCCGAGTATGAAAGAGTTCCTGGGGACAGTCAGGCTCATGAGGCCGGATACCATGCTCCTGGTTCCGGCTATGCTGGAAACGCTCCTTTTCAGAGGGAAAAAAGATAAGGAATTAGAACGATATTTAAAAACGGAGGTAAAAAGAATTTACAGCGTCGGAGCTTTTCTTGAAAAAAGCCTGGAACAGCAGTGTGTGGATCTGGGGATAGAAATCTTCAGCCGGTACGGACTGACAGAAACGGCAGGTCTTGTCACGGATCCGGAAAGCTGGAAGGAGGGCTCTGTGGGGCGTGTAGCTCCCTGGAATCAGGTGAAAATTGAGGAGGGGGAGATTCTCATTAAAGGAAGGAATGTAACCCCCGGTTATCTCAATGCGCAGGATGATTCAGGCCTGTCCCTCACGGATGGATGGCTGGCTACAGGAGATGTGGGACGGGTGGATGAGGAGGGCTTCCTCTTTATAAGCGGGAGAAAAAAGAACCTGATCATTCTGGGCAACGGGGAGAATGTCAGCCCTGAGGAGCTGGAACAAAAACTTCTGCTGTGCCCGTGGATCAGAGAGGCCGTGGTGTATGAAGAAAATGGAAAAATCTGCGGGGAGCTTTACTGCGGCAGTCCGTCAGACATCGGAGAAAATCAGGAGGAAATCCGCAAAGAGGCAAAAGCCTGCGTTGAGGCAGTCAATAAGACTCTCCCCAGATACTGTCGGATCCGGGAGATAAAATTCCGGGAGAGAGAGTTTGAGAAGACCTCGTCAATGAAAATCAGGAGGTGATAGGGTGGGAAGATTGCTGACAGCGCTTTCAAGAAAAACAGGCATAAACAAGCTGATGCTTGCTCTGCCCTGCCTGCCGTCACCTGGAAAGCATAGGCCGTCTGTCTCAACCGGTGAACTGAGAAAGCTGGCGCCTGACAGGGGGAGCACGGCTGTCAGGGAAAAAAGCAGAGCCGGCTTCGTCCATGACAGATTTGACCTGGCTATCATCGTGCCGGTCTACCAGGCAGAGAGTTACCTTTACCAGTGCGTAGAATCCCTGGTAAACCAGAAAACGGAGTTCCAGTATCAGATCATTCTGGTGGACGACGGCACTACCGACCGGAGCTTTGAAAAAATCGCCTGCTTTCTTCAGGACGAAAAAATTTCAGTGATTCATCAGGAAAACAGAGGTCCGTCTGCCGCGAGAAACAGAGGAATTGACAGCGCACAAGCCTCCTATCTCTGTTTTGTGGATTCAGATGACTTTGTAGACGCGCTTATGGTGGAACGCCTGATGAAACGGGCCATACAGACGGGCGCTGATGTGGTGGTGGGAAATTTTTCCTATTATCACGAAAATACAGGAAGAATCACGAAAAATCGGCTGGAAGACGGAAGGCCGAAAAATATTTACGATCTCTACGGAATTACCTGTGCGAAGGTTTACCATTCGAGGCTTTTTGAGCGGGTCCAGTTCCCGGAGGGGAATCTGTATGAGGACAGTATTGTAAAGCATCTTCTGCTTCCCATGGCAGGTGAGATACAGTGTGTTTCTGAGCCGGTGTATTACTACAGAATCAGAGAAAAAAGCCGGAGCCAGACGGCAAAATCTGATTACAGGTGTGTGGACAGCACCTGGATCACTTTCAGAATGGCGGAGGACAGGAGAAAATTAGGGATTGAAAAAACATCCCAGTACAGAAATTACTATCTCCGGCAGATAGCCATGAATTTTCAGCGGCAGGCCATCCTTCCCGAGAAAATGAAGAGAGAAATTTTTATTCTGACGTCAGATGCGGTGAAACAGGAATTTCCAAAAGAGGACAGACAGGAGAACAGCCGGGCGCTCAGGAGGCTTCACCGGGCGCTGCTTTCAGGAGACTATAAGACGTACCGGCGAATCTGCTTCTGGATTTAAAAGTCAGTCTGCAGGCGGCCGAATAAGGAATGGCGGCAACAAACCGTCCGAAAGGGGGAAGTGGAGTGAATATTGTTTTTATCGTTTACAAGACGGGAAAGGGAGGCGCCGAACGGGTAACGGTTACACTGGCGGAATATCTGAGCCGCAGGGGCCACCAGGTGGGGATTCTCTGCTACAAACCTGACGGCGCCTACCCTGTTTATCCGGGAGTGAAAGTCCTGTGCCTTCCGGACTCTGGAAACTTTTTCCTCCGCCATTTAAAACGGTGGAAGGCGTACTGTGCATACTGTAAGGCTAACAGAGTGCAGGTGACTGCGGCTCTCCACCGGGGCTATGACTATACCTGGCTTTACAGGAAATTCTTCGGCGGAAAACTGATTCTCTCCCAGAGGATTGATCCGAAAGCTGAGTACAGAGGAAGGCCCTGGCTGTATCTGCAGTGCAGAACATTTTTTTCAGGCGCAGATGCCGTCGTATTTCAGACAGAGGAAGAAAAGCAATATTTTCCGAAAGGGATTCAGAGAAAAGGTTTCCTTATTCCTAATCCGGTCAGGCAGGATCTGCCCGCACCTCACTGCGGGGAGAGAAGAAAGGTGATAGTAAATTTCTGCCGGCTGGAGTCTCAAAAGAATCTGAACCTGCTGATAGATGCGTTTTCTGAAGTTTCAAAAGAGGAAAAAGCGTTTGAACTCCATATTTACGGAGACGGTCCGGAGAAAAAGCAGCTTATGGAACGGGCGGCTGCCTTTCCCTGCTCTGAAAGGATCAGAATTTTTCCGTTTGCTCCGGATATTCACGAAAGAATAAAAGATGCCTTCATGTTTGTATCTTCATCGGATTACGAAGGGATCTCAAATTCCATGCTGGAAGCGATGGCCCTGGGGCTGCCCTGTATCTGTACTGACTGCCCTGCGGGAGGCGCCAGGCTTGTAATCCGCAATGGAGAAAACGGACTGCTGGTTCCCGTCGGAAACAGAAAAAAACTGACAGAAGCCATGCTTCGTCTGATAAAGAATCCGGAGTATGCGGAAAGGCTGGGAACACGGGCAGAAAAGGTAAGAACAGCATTCTCTTCAGAAAAAATCTGCAGGAAATGGGAACTGCTGATGGAACAGACTGTTTTTGGAAAAAAAGCGGCAAAAAAGAACCGCTTGCCAGGGGAGGCAAAAGCATGAAAATTTCAGTGGCGGGAGCAGGGTATGTAGGATTGGTTGCCGCAGTATGTTTTGCAGAAAAGGGGCATCAGGTTACCTGCTTTGATACTAACGCAGAAAAAATAAATCAGATCACAGCAGGCCATTCTCCGGTCTTTGAAGAGGGACTCGAGGAGCTGATGCAAAAAAATATGAGGGAAGGGAGATTTTACTGTACCTGCGATCCTTCTCTGGCTTACGGCAGTGCTGAGGTTATCTTCATAGGGGTGGGAACGCCTCAGCTTCCGGACGGCTCCGCGGATCTTTCCTATATCGCGGCAGCAGCACGGCAGATTGCGGAGCATGCACAGAGGGATTGCCTTGTAGTAGTAAAATCAACGGTTCCCGTGGGAACGAATGACAGAGTTGAACGGCTGATCCGCGCGTATAAAAGCCACGGAGTAGACATAGAGGTGGCGTCTAATCCGGAGTTTCTGGCTCAGGGCTCGGCAGTACGGGATACGCTGAAGGCTCAGAGGATTGTCATAGGCACCCAGAGCAGAAAGGCCGAGGAAACTCTGCGCCGTGTCTACCAGAGCTTTGACATTCCCATTGTGTCTATGAGCCGCAGATCGGCAGAGATGACGAAGTACGCCTGCAATAACTTTCTGGCACTTAAAATCTCCTATATGAATGAACTTGCAAATCTGTGCGAGGTTCTGGGAGCTGATATAAAAGAAATCGAGAGAGCCATGGCCTTTGACGACAGAATTGGAGCCAGGTTTCTGAAGGCTGGAATCGGATACGGAGGCTCCTGCTTTCCAAAAGACACAAAGGCTCTTGACAGGCTTGCCAAAGAACAGGGGTGCAGCCTCCAGACTGTGGATGCTGCGATCCGCGTCAATGAAAACCAGAAAACAAGACTTCTGAAAAAGGCGAAAGAAAAACTGATGACATTCTGCGGAGTCCATGCAGCCGTTCTCGGTGTGGCCTTTAAGCCGGGAACCGATGATCTGAGAGAGGCCCCTGCTATAGATAATATCAGGCAGCTTCTGAAAGAAGGCGCCAGTATAAAGGTATATGATCCGGCTGCCGGAAACCAGTTTCGGGAATTCTGTAAAAGCGAAGGCGATGCGAATGGACGTCTTTCTCTCGTGTCCGGGTGGAAAGAGGCGCTTTTGGAGGCGGATGTCTGCTTTATTTTCACTGAGTGGCCGGAATTTCAGGAGATTGCACCGAAAATGTTTGCAGAATACATGCGAAATCCTATGGTATTGGACGGAAGAAATATTTATGACAGAAGAAAGATGGAGGAAGCGGGGGTTGAATATGAAGGAATCGGGAGCTGAGCAGACGGTTTTAATAACAGGTGCGGCCGGCTTTATCGGCTTTCATCTTACGATGGCAATGCTCAGAGAAAAAGGAAAGGCTGTGCGGATAGTCGGAATTGACAATCTGAATGATTACTATGATCCGGCTCTGAAAAGAGAAAGACTGTTTCTGGCAGAAGAAGAACAGAAAAAACAGCGGAAGGCAGGGGGAAGCAGCAGTTTTCTGTTTATACAGGCTGATGTGGCCGATGAGAAAGCGGTTGCACAGATTTTTGAAGATTACAAACCTTCACTTGTGCTCCATCTGGCTGCTCAGGCAGGTGTCAGGTATTCTGTCGATCACCCGAAGGAGTATATTAGAACGAATATTGCTGGTTTTTTTAATATTCTTGAAGCCTGCCGTTCGCTTCGGGAAAAGGGAGAGCCTTTGCATCTTGTATTTGCCTCCAGCTCCTCGGTATACGGGGATAACCAAAAGATTCCGTACAGCGTGGATGACAAAACAGATTCGCCCGCGAGTCTCTATGCTGCAACAAAGAAATCCGGCGAGCTTCTGGCAAGAGCCTACAGCAGACTGTATAAAATCCCGGCTACAGGCCTGCGTTTTTTCACAGTGTACGGGCCTTTTGGACGCCCGGATATGGCGTATTTTAAGTTTACCGAGAGGATGGTTAAGGGAATTCCCATTACGCTCTATAATTATGGAGATATGCGGAGAGATTTTACTTATGTTGATGACGTGGTCGGATGTATCCTGAAAATATCCGGCCACCCTCCGAAGTCTGAAAACGGCTGCGTCCCATTTCGGATTTTCAATATCGGAAACAGTCATCCGGAAAAGTTGGAGGATTTTGTCTGCCTTCTGGAAGAAAGCCTGAAGAGGCACGGGGTAATTAAAAAAGATACAGAGAGAGAGTATCTTCCCATGCAGCCGGGAGATGTATATCAGACCTATGCCGATATGTCAGAATATGAAAAAGAATTTGGAGCTGTGTCTTTTACCAGACTCCGGGAAGGCCTTGATCGGTTTGCAGGGTGGTATGCAGAATATCAAAGACAAAAGCGGGCGTGATACAGGGAAGGCAGCCTTTTTGGCTGAACCGTGTCAACTGGCTGATTATTACTGAAATGGTGGTTGCCTAATTCAGGAAAAACACTTATAATTATACTCCGTATTGTATTGTGTCGGATTGTGTTGTGTGATATGGAAAAACAAAAGAGCTCACGCGCTCCCTGTTCTTTTTTAAACAGACAACTGCGTGAATGCAACTTGGATTTTTATGTATAATACACAATAGAAAAGGAAATTTTTATGAGAAAACTAGCTTTAAGTGATGAAATTTTGCTGTCCATCCAGCAGCCGGCCCGGTATATCGGCGGCGAAGTGAATTCGGTAGTGAAGGACCCGAAAAAGGTGGATGTACGCTTTGCCATGTGCTTTCCGGACGTGTACGAAATCGGAATGTCCCACTTAGGCATCCAGATCCTCTATGATATGTTCAACCGAAGAGAGGACGTATACTGCGAGCGGGTGTATTCCCCGTGGCTTGATCTGGACCGGATTATGAGGGAGAAGCAGATTCCTCTGTTTGCCGTGGAATCCCAGGACCCGATAAAGGAGTTCGATTTCCTCGGAATTACGATTCAGTATGAAATGTGCTACACCAATATTCTCCAGGTGCTGGAGCTGTCCCAGATCCCGCTTCACGCAGCCGACAGGACAGAGGAGGATCCCATTGTCATCGGCGGAGGCCCCTGTACCTACAACCCGGAGCCGATTGCCGAGTTCTTCGACCTGTTCTACATGGGCGAGGGAGAGGTGGTGTATTTTGACCTTCTGGATCGGTATAAGGAAAACAAGAGAAACGGCGGCAGCAGGAGAGAGTTCCTGGAGATGGCGGCCGAGATCCCGGGCATCTATGTGCCGGCCTTCTACGATGTATTCTACAAGGAGGACGGAACCATAGACCGGATGGTTCCAAACAACCCCCATGCTAAGGAGACGGTGTCAAAGCAGCTTGTGATGGAAATGAGCGATACGTATTATCCGGAAAAACCGGTGGTTCCGTTTATCAAGGCTACCCAGGACAGGGTGGTGCTTGAGATCATGCGCGGCTGCATCCGCGGCTGCCGGTTCTGCCAGGCGGGAATGGTGTACCGCCCGGTGAGGGAGAGGAACCTTGAATACTTAAAAGATCTGGCCTATAAGATGTTAAAAAATACCGGCCATGAGGAGATCTCCCTGAGCTCTTTAAGCTCCAGCGACCACACGCAGCTGGAGGGCCTTGTGAACTTTCTCATCGATGAATTTGACGGAAAAGGAGTCAATGTATCCCTGCCGTCTTTAAGAATCGACGCTTTCTCCCTGGACGTGATGAGCAAGGTGCAGGATGTGAAGAAGAGCAGCCTTACGTTCGCGCCGGAGGCAGGCTCCCAGAGGCTTAGAAATGTCATTAACAAGGGGCTGACAGAGGAGGATATTCTCCGCGGCTCCCACGATGCCTTCCTTGGGGGATGGAACCGGGTGAAGCTCTATTTCATGCTGGGCCTTCCGACGGAGACGAAGGAGGACATGGAGGGGATTGCCGAGCTGGCTGAGAAGGTGGCTGAGGAGTACTATAAAGTTCCGAAGGATCAGAGAGTCGGAAAGGTGCAGGTCGTGTCCAGCACCTCCTTCTTTGTGCCAAAGCCGTTCACCCCGTTCCAGTGGGCTACGATGTTTACAAAGGAGCAGTATCTGGAAAAGGCTCATATAGTAAATGACAGGATGAAGTCCATGCTGAATCACAAGAGCCTGCGCTACAACTGGCATGAGGCAGATGTGACGGTCCTTGAGGGCGTCATGGCCCGCGGAGACAGAAAGGTGGCAGCAGTCATTGAGGAGGCCTACCGGAATGGGGCCCTCTATGATTCCTGGTCGGAGAGCTTTAAGAATGACGTATGGATGAAGGCCTTTGAAACCTGCGGCGTGGATCCGGATTTCTATACCCTCAGGGAGCGCTCCCTGGACGAGGTATTCCCCTGGGATTTCATTGACGCCGGAGTGACAAAGGAGTTTTTAAAGAGGGAGTGGAACCAGGCCATGAATGAGACGGTTACACCGAACTGCCGCCAGAAATGTTCTGCCTGCGGTGCATTAAAGTATAAGGGAGGCGTCTGCTATGAAAATAAGAATTAAATTCAGGAAGCAGGGCGCTGTAAAATTTATCGGCCACCTGGACATTATGCGGTATTTCCAGAAGGTCATGCGCCGGGCTGACGTAAATATCCGCTACAGCGAGGGATTCAGCCCTCACCAGATCATGTCCTTTGCCGCTCCTCTGGGCGTGGGACTCACCAGCAATGGAGAGTACATGGATATTGAGGTGCTTGACACAGACAGCTCAGAAGAGATGGTTCGCCGGATTAATGCTGTCAATGTGGAGGGGATCACGGTGACGTCCTACCGGAGACTTCCGGATTCTGCCAAAAACGCCATGGCTCTGGTGGCGGCAGCCGACTATACCATGTGGTTTAAGGAGGGCTATGAGCCGGAGGATGAGAAGGCGTTCTGGGACGGACTGGCAGAGTTTTTAAAGAGAGATTCCATCGAGGTTGTGAAAAAGACGAAAAAGGGAACAAAGGAGATGGATCTGAAGCCCTATATCTATGACTATACTATTGACAATGGCTCAGGAAAAACAGGAGCAGGGAGCATCTTTATGAAGATCTCTGCTGGAAGTACAGCCAACGTGCGGCCGGAGCAGGTGATAGGCGCCTACTTTGAGTCCATGGGGCAGGAGTACCCGCCGTTTGCCTTCCAGATTCAGAGGGAAGAAGTTTACGGCGATCAGGGAGATGAGAACGGCCACAGGTTCGTGGCTCTGGAGGACTATGGAGAGGAAATCAAATAAGCTTCTGATTACGAGATGGAACGGTCAGATTCTCACGGCACTTACCGAGGACGGCAAGTGCCGTTCTCTGAATCTGGAACCGGCAGATTCCCGGGGAATCCTGGGGAATATCTATATCGGAAAGGTAAAAAATATTGTAAAAAATATTAATTCTGCCTTTGTGGATCTGGGCAGCGGGCAGATAGGCTACTACAGCCTGAAGGAAAATAAAAGGCACCTGTTTACTGATGAGATAGCTGCCGCACAGGCGGGAAACCGGAAAAAAACAGAAGGCGAGGAGAACGGGACTGAGGAAGGGTGGATGAAAAAGTCCGATGGCTTCCCTGTCAGGTCAAAAGAGCGTCTGCCGAAGGCGGGGGATGAAATTATCGTCCAGGTAGAACGGGATGCCGTAAAGACCAAGGATCCGGTGCTCACCTCAAACCTGAATTTTACAGGAAAATATCTGGTGCTGACCCTTGGAAAGAACCAGATAGGCTTTTCCGGAAAAATCAGGGACGGAGCCTGGAAAGAAAGTCTGAAAAAAATTCTGGAGGAGAAAAAGGACGACAGCTTCGGCATCATTGTGAGGACAAACGCGAGAGAGGCAGACATACAGAGCATCCTCAGGGAGCTTGAGCTTCTGAAGGAGCGGAAAAGCCGCCTTTTTGCCACAGCCGGCTGGCGTACCTGCTACAGCCTTTTGTCTTCATCCGAGCCTTCTTATGTGAACAGTATCCGGGATACCTACGCGGAGAATCTGGAAGCGATTGTGACAGACGACAGAGACTGTTATGAAGCACTCAGAGCTTATATGGAGGAGAATCAGAGGGAGGATCTGGAGAAGCTGTCCTTCTATGAGGATACTATGGTCCCCCTTGCCAAGCTCTACAGCCTGGACACTGCCATGGAGCAGGCGCTGGGAAAACACGTGTGGCTCAAATCAGGGGGCTATCTTGTCATAGAGCCGACAGAGGCTCTCACCGTAATTGATGTAAATACAGGAAAATATGCGGGGAAAAAGACGCAGGCCGAGACGATTCTCAGGATCAACCGGGAGGCGGCAGTGGAGATTGCCCGGCAGATGCAGCTTCGGAACCTCTCCGGCATTATCATAGTAGACTTCATTGATATGGATGCCGAGGAGGATAAGAAGGAATTAATGAGGCTTCTGGAACTGGAGCTTCTTCGGGACCCTGTAAAGACTGTGCTGGTAGAGATGACGAAGCTGGGGCTGGTAGAAATCACAAGGAAAAAGATCAGACGGCCCCTCGCAGAGCAGGTAAGAGAGCTAAGGAGCCGGCAGCAGCTAAAAGAAAAGAATTGAAAGAATAAATCAGAATTAAACAGCCAAAGGGATGAAGGGGAGAGGGGACAGAAAGAGGATAAAAGAGGAAGAAGATTAAAGAAGATAGAAGGGAGCTAAAAAGAACAGAAAGTCAAAAGAAGTTAAAAGAGAAGTTGTATCTCCGTTGGCAAGAACGCAATAAACGGCGCCATGAACGTCTTGGATAAGAAAAAGTAAAGAAAAAAAAGAGAACATGAAAAAGGAATATGAAAAAATTTTCGCCCTATGAAATCGTTTTTTATAATTATTTACTTTTCCCTCCGCCTTCTCTCAAAAAGCAAAAACCTTCTTCCCTCCACACTAACAAAAAATATCACCTACGACAGATACTCATTTTACATTATAGACTCCCGCTGCATAACAGTACTCCTGTATACGGCAATACTGTATATTTCCTGTATAATTTATGAATTTTTATACAGTATATTGATAACTATTTAACCAACTTGAGAGACGAGCAGATTATCAGTTAGAATCACTTAAGATATCAGAAAGGAGGCCAGCCGCTTTATGGATAAGAAGAATGAAGAATCCCTACAGTCCCTCAGCCCCTATTTCTCCCCGCTGTTTCTCTCGGCTTTTTCGGCCTACAGCTCCCGTTTTAAAAAAGAGAGAACCAGGAGAGAGTACCTGTACGCAATCGCCTCCCTCTGCAACAGCGCCGGGTGCAGCTTCTTTGAACTTCGCCCTGAGCATATTTTGGAATATTTTCAGTCGTCCGATCTGAAATCTCAAGGTTCTGCAAATGATGCAGCATCTTCAAAGCCCGCAGAGCCTTCAGTCCCTTCGCCTGCCAAAGAAACATCCCTTCACTACAATCTCAGGGTATACCGGGCCTTTGCACGCTTTCTGGACGAGCACGCCGAACAGTACGGCCTGATGCCGGTCTATACCGGGCTTTTTTCCTCTCTCAGTTCCTCTTCCGAGGAGATGGAGTTTTCCATGGAATCCCTCCCGTCCTTTGAGGCAATAAACTGTGTCCTCGGCTGGCTCAGGGAAACCAATGACTTGACCACCTTCACAGCCGTTACCCTGGCTCTGCGCTGCGCCCTCACGGTTCAGGAGCTCGTGAGTCTTCGACGATCCATGTTTTTCCTTGATGCCCATGGGAGAACAGGGCTTCGCCTTCCCGTATCAGACAGCCGTAAAAGCTCAGGCAGTTCAGGTGCCAGAAGCCGGATCGTCAAAGTCCCTGAGGATGCGGCAGAAATCATACGCCTGCTCACTGCGGGGCGTCCGGCAGGAGAGGAGAACAGGGAGCAGAGCCTTCTTCTCAATAAGTACGGCCGCCCTCTGACGGTCCGTTCCCTTCAGATGCGTCTGAGAGAGGCCTGTCTGGCCTGCAAAATCCCCGCCTTTACCATGAATGACCTGCGCACACTGGGGATTGCCATGATGCTGAGAGGAGGCGCCTCTGTCAGCCAGGCTGCCGCTTACACAGGAGCCAGAAATACAGACTGGTTTTTCCGCTACAACCGCATTGTGACAGAGTTAGATGACTCGGCAGCTGACTACAGCCATCTGAGGATCGTTCCCTAGAACCCAGTCCGGCCCCCTGTCCTTTGTCAGCAGTCAAAACTGCTCTAAAAAACTGCTGTAATTTCTCGTAACAGTTCAGCCATGCGAAGATTAGGACAGGAAAATGCGTTGAAAGCGTGCTTTCATAAGAGTTTTCCTGTCCTAATCTTCATAGGGCGGACGCCAGACGCTTCTTGTCCGCTTCAAGCGGGCAAGAAGATATATGGCTGAACTGTTACAATTTTTTCATATTTCTCCCATCAACATGGTTGACAACACGCAAAAACAATGCTATTATACTACAGTATGCCGCACAGCGAGGCTGACAAGTCCGGTGATTTTCAATCCGTCCGGCGCCGAAACTGGCGAGTAATGATAAGAGGAGGTGCCATATGTACGCAATTATTGCAACAGGTGGTAAGCAGTACAAAGTAGCCGAGGGCGATATCATTAAAGTTGAGAAACTTGGTGCAGGTGCTGGCGAGACAGTTACCTTTGATCAGGTTCTTGCCGTAAACAACGGTGAGTTAAAGATCGGATGCCCGACCGTTGACGGTGCAACAGTTTCCGCAACTGTAGTAAAAGAGGGTAAAGGCAAAAAAGTTATCGTTTACAAGTACAAGAGCAAGACTGGCTATCACAAGAAGAACGGTCACAGACAGCTCTTCACACAGGTTAAGATTGAAAAGATCAACGCTTAATCAGAGATGATAAGAGTAAACGTATTCAAAGATTCTGATGGGAACTGCCGTGGAATCCAGTTAAAGGGCCACGCAGGATATGACGATTACGGCAGAGATATTATCTGTGCTTCCGTGTCGGCTCTCGCACTCAACATGGCAAATTCTGTTGAACAGTTTACGGACGACGGATTTGACGGGAGTGTGGAGGAGGAGAGCGGAGCATTTGAATTTTCCTTTACCGGCAATATCAGCGCAGAATCGAAACTCCTTATGGATTCGCTTATTCTGGGACTCCGGAATATTGCTGAAACCTACGGAGAACAATATATTAAAATCCGGTTTGAGGAGGTGTAAGTGATGTTTAAAATGAACCTTCAGTTATTCGCTCACAAAAAAGGTGTTGGTTCTACAAAGAACGGCCGTGATTCCGAGTCCAAGAGACTGGGAGCCAAGAGAGCAGATGGACAGTTTGTATTAGCTGGAAACATTCTTTACAGACAGCGTGGTACAAAGATTCATCCAGGTGTCAACGTAGGCCGCGGTGGAGATGATACATTATTCGCTAAGGTTGACGGCGTTGTTAGATTTGAGAGAAAGGGCAGAGACAAGAAGCAGGTTTCTGTTTACCCAAGAGCAATTAACGAGTAATTAAAACAGCTCCATACCTCATCGTATGGGGCTGTTTTTTGGATATGTGAAAACAAACAGCGAAAGGAACAGGTGTTATTATGTTTGCCGACAGCGCAAAAGTATATATCAGATCCGGAAAAGGCGGAGATGGCCATGTAAGCTTCAGGCGTGAACTGTATGTGGCTGCCGGTGGCCCTGACGGCGGAGACGGCGGAAGAGGCGGAGACGTAATCTTCGAGGTTGACGACGGCCTCAACACGCTGACAGACTTCCGCCATGTCCGCAAGTATGCGGCACAGGACGGTGAGCCGGGCGGGAAACGCCGCTGCCATGGAGCAGACGGTGAGGATATAATCATCAAGGTTCCCGAAGGAACTGTAATCAAGGATTTTGAGTCCGGAAAGGTGATCGCCGATATGTCCGGCGACAACCGGCGGGAAGTGATCTTAAAGGGCGGAAAGGGCGGCCTTGGCAATATGCATTTTGCCACGTCTACCATGCAGGTTCCCAAATATGCTCAGCCGGGACAGCCGGCCCAGGAGCTCTGGGTTCAGCTTGAATTAAAGGTGATCGCCGACGTGGGACTTGTGGGCTTCCCCAATGTGGGAAAATCCACCCTTCTCTCCCGTGTATCCAACGCCAGACCCAAAATTGCAAACTACCACTTCACAACCCTGAACCCCCACCTGGGAGTTGTGGACTTAAGCGAGGGGCAGGGCTTTGTGATGGCGGATATTCCGGGCCTTATCGAGGGAGCCTCCCAGGGCGTGGGCCTTGGCTACTCTTTCTTAAAGCATATTGAGAGGACAAAGGTTCTCGTCCATGTGGTGGACGCCGCATCCACAGAAGGACGGGATCCAGTGGCCGATATTAAGGCTATCAACGAAGAGCTGCGGGCCTATAATCCGGAGCTTCTGAAGCGTCCGCAGGTCATCGCCGCCAATAAGATTGACGCCATCTACGTGGATCCGGAAAGCGGGGAGGAGAACCCCGTAGAGCGCCTGAAAAAGGCCTTTGAGCCGGAGGGAATCCAGGTATTTGCCATCTCTGCTGTCAGCGGCCAGGGCGTGAAGGAGCTTCTCTACCACGTAAACGAGCTGCTGAAAACAGTGGATCAGGCCCCTGTTATTTTTGAAAAAGAGTTTGAATACCAGTATCAGGCTGAAAATCTGCCGTACACCGTTGAGAAGAATGAGGACGGCGTCTATGTGGTTGAGGGGCCGAAGATTGAGAAGATGCTGGGATATACAAACCTGGACTCCGAGAAGGGCTTCCAGTTCTTCCAGAAATTCCTGAAGGACTCCGGTATTCTGACAGAGCTTGAGGAGGCCGGCATCGAGGAGGGCGATACAGTCCGCATGTACGGCCTGGAATTTGATTATTATAAATAGAGACAATATTCGTAAATGGAACTTCTATAAAGAACCGTTAAAGAAATTATGTGATATACAGAGACAGCCGCGGCGGCAGGAGGATCTTCCGTCCTGCGATGCCGCTGCCGGCTGATAGGGGAATAGATATGACAAGTAAACAGAGAGCCTATTTAAAAGGGCTGGCTATGACAATAGATCCGATTTTCCAGATTGGAAAATCCAGTGTAACTCCTGAGCTCACCGCTGCAGTGGCAGAGGCCCTGGAGGCGAGAGAACTGATTAAGCTGAGCATTCTTAAAAACTGTCTGGACGATGGAAAATCCGTTGCCGCCGTGCTGGCTGAGCGCACTCATTCTGAGGTGGTTCAGGTAATCGGAAAGAAAATCGTTCTCTATAAGCCAGCTAAGGATGAAAAAAAGAGAAAGATCGTTCTTCCGTAAGGCTGAACTGTCCGGGAAGGGAGGCCTGACTGAAAGTGAAGAAGATAGGTATTATGGGCGGAACCTTTGATCCCATCCATTCAGGCCATCTGATGCTTGGGAAGCAGGCATATGAAGAATATGATCTGGACTGTGTCTGGTATATGCCGTCCAGACAGCCGCCCCACAAAAAAGATCACGGGATCACTCCTGCTGCCCTGCGCCTTGAAATGGTGAATCTGGCAGTGGAGCGCACGCCGTTTTTTTCCTGCTCCGATTTCGAGCTTCGCAGAAAGGATGGAAACACCTATACGGCTGACACCCTCCGCCTTCTGAAAGAAGAGTATCCCGACACAGAGTTTTATTTTATTGTGGGAGCAGATTCCATCTTTGACATAGAAAAATGGTATCATCCAGAGCTTGTGATGAAGCTCGCCGTCATTTTAGCTGCAGACCGCTCCTGCGGTCACGACGATCAGCCTCTGGACAGCCAGATCCGGTACCTTTCCGCAAAATACGATGCGAGGATCTGCCGGCTCCACTCCAGGAGGATGAATGTGTCGTCAGAGCATCTGCGCGCTATGATACGCCGCGGAGAATCTGTCTCCGCCTATATCCCGGAACCTGTGGAGCAGTTTATCAGACAGAAAAATTTATATCTCGATGAAAGACAGTGACGACAGCCGAAACGGTGAGACACTTCCTCACTGTCTATACTGAAGGGGGCGCCGAATATGAACAGTAAAATTTTAAGCATCCGGGAGGATCTGGCATCCAGACTGAAGCCTGGAAGGTATGAGCATTCCCTGAGCGTTTCTTTTACCTGCATGGCTCTTGCCATGAAATACGGCTTTGATCTGGACCGGGCAGAGCTGGCAGGGATTCTCCACGACTGTGCAAAATGCTACGACAACACTGCGATCATAGAAAAATGCAGAAAATACGGCCTTGAACTGACAGAGGGAGAGCTTCAGGCCCCTTCCGTTATCCATGCAAAGCTCGGGGCTTTTCTGGCAGAGCACAGATATGGGGTGACAGATCCGGAGATTTTGAGTGCCATTGCCTGTCACACTACAGGAAAACCTGAGATGAGCCTGTTGGACAAAATTTTATATATTGCAGACTACATCGAGCCGCGCCGGAACAAGGTGGAGGCACTTCCCGAAATTCGCCGTCTCGCCTTTGAAGATCTGGACGAGGCACTGTTTCAGATAATGGAGGGAACGCTTCATTATCTCGAATCATCCGGCTCTTATACGGACACAATGACACAGAAAGCGTATCATTATTATAAAGAGAAGAAAGAGGAGAGTAAATAAACAGATGAGTCAATCAAAAGATATGGTAAAGCTGGCCGTAAAGGCTCTTGAAGATAAGAAGGGTGAGGACGTAAAGATTATCGACATCCAGGGCGTTTCCATTCTGGCTGACTATTTTATTATCGCCGGTGGCTCCAATGTCAGCCAGGTTCAGGCCATGGCGGACAACGTGGAGGAAGAGCTGTTTAAGGCTGGTTTTGAACCGCGCCAGATAGAGGGCTACAGCACGGCTAACTGGATTCTGATGGATTACGGCGATATTATCGTCCACATTTTCTCACGGGAGGATCGCCTTTTCTATGATCTGGAGAGAATCTGGCGGGATGGGAAAATGCTCGAAAGCGTTGACGAACTGTAAGAATACCGGAAATGCAGAGGCCCGGAATGAAAACACGGCTGTTTTCATTCCGGGCCTCTGAGATGTATGCAGTCCGATGCATGCAATTTCGTTTGCGCAGTTTCATAATTCCGTTTGTGCAGTTCTATTGGTCCAAATCTATTACATCATCATTCTGAACAGCCCAATCACTTTTCCGAGAATCTGAACCTCATCCACAAAAATAGGCTCCATAGAAGCATTTTCAGGCTGCAGTCTATAGTAGCCGTCCTCCCGGTAGAAGCGTTTCACTGTGGCGGAATCATCCAGCAGAGCTACCACAATTTCCCCGTTTTCGGCTGTATTCGTCTTTTCCACAAGAATCTGATCCCCGTTAAAAATTCCTGCCTCGATCATACTGTCGCCCTTTACTTTGAGCATAAAAATTTCTTTATTGGGGAGAAGCTCTGACGGGATTGGAAAGTAAGTTTCGATATTTTCCTGTGCCAGAAGAGGAGTTCCGGCAGCTACTGTGCCGATCAGCGGCACATTCACAACCTCTCGGCGGGCAAGGTTGAAGCAGTCATCGATGATTTCAATGGTCCTCGGTTTCGTGGGATCGCGGCGGATATATCCGTTCTTCTCAAGGGTTTCCAGATGGGAGTGAACGGATGATGTGGATTTGAGCTTGACAGCCTCACAGATCTCTCGCACAGCCGGCGGATATCCCTTCTTTAAAATCGTTTCTTTAATATATTCTAAAATTTCCTGCTGTTTTGGTGTAATTTTCTCCTGTGACATAGTAAAACCTCCCGTAGGTATTGGCAAAAAGAGTATTCTGCCCCTGATAATACTATATTAGCATAAATCTTTAAAAAAAGCAAACTTTTGTTCGATTTTTTTAAATCCCATTGACAAACGCATGTTCGGGTAATATAATACAGTTACAAGAAAGAACACGTGTTCGGGAACATAAGTTCCCTTTGTGTATCTGCTGTTTAGGTGAAACACACAGGATAAAGGAGATTATTTTTATGAAAGGTCAGAGCAGAAGACAAAACATTTCAAAGGTACAGAAAGATTCCGTATTCAGTAGAAGAACAGCAGTGGCGGTCCTCGCCGTTCTGCTTATCTGCGCATTTTTTACCGGAATGAATCTGCTCCACTCTCAGGCGCAGGAAAAGACCAGTCCCTATCACAAATACTACACCAGCATCCGAATCCAGGAGGGAGACAGCCTTTGGAGCATAGCAGAAAGCTATAAAACACATTCGGGAAAAAGTACAGCAGAGTACGTCCATGATTTAAGACAGATGAACTCCCTCTCAGATGATACCATACACGCGGGGAACTATCTGACCGTTTACTACTATGATTTAGAGCTGAAATAGAAGAACAGAAAATAACCGGAAGACAGCCTGCTGAGAGCTGCCAAAGCAGATTACCCATCAAACAGGCTGTACTGTATTCCCTTTTTCAGAAGCCCTGGGAAAATTCCGACGCCGGAGACAGTATGCTCTTTAATCAGTTTTCTCTAAGCTTTACCTTATTCCGGGCACTTCTTCGGCGTTCATCCTCGAGGGCTGCATAATGTTTCTTCGTTGTGTTGACATCTGCGTGGCCCAGAACGTCGGCTACCAGGTAAATATCGCCTGTCTCCCGGTAAAGATTCGTTCCGTACGTGCTTCTCAGTTTATGGGGGGTGATCTTTTTCAGAGGAGTGACAATCCGTGAATACTTTTTGACCAGATTTTCAACGCTTCTCACATTCATCCTCTTTTTCTGCATGGAGAGGAACAGTGCCTCCTCGTTCCCTGGCGCCGGTATCATTTTTTTCCGCTCTTCCAGGTAGGCTCTGAGCGCCTGCTCCACCTCGTCTCCGAAATAGATGATAACCTCCTTACCGCCTTTTCTGTGTATGCGGATTCCGTCCACATTGAAATCCACGTCATTCAGATTCAGCCCGATACATTCAGACACGCGGATTCCTGTTCCCAGCAAAAGGGTCATAAGGGCCAGATCCCTGATTTTCGTCTTCTCATGGTATGCCTTCTGCCTTTCTGTAAGCTCCTGGCCGTCCTCAACCAGGTCTAACAGGCGGGCTACCTCGTCGATTTCCAGCCGGATGATCTCCTTCTCATGGAGTTTCGGCAGCTTTACCAGTGCCGCTGGATTTGTCTTAATTCTCTCATTTCTGAAAAAATAGTTGTAGAAGCTCTTCAGCGAGGACATTTTCCTCGTCAGGCCTCTCTCTGTATTGACTAAATCCTCTTTATTTTCAGTGGAATGGCATTTCAGAAATTCCAGGTATTCCTCTAAATCCATGACGCCAATCTGATCCAATACGTCCACTGTAAAGTCGCGCTTATCCCGATCTTTCCAAAGGGGATTTGTCTGGCAGAGAAAGTCAAAAAAAATGCTTAAATCGTAGGCATATGCAATCCTGGTGCGGGAGGAGGTTCTCGGCTCAATCCCCCGGAAAAAGTCAGCGCAGAAGGGCGGAAGCTCCCCTATCAGTTTTCTCAGTTTTTTCGTATTTTCAATGGTTTCCTGCTCATGGTATGAAAGATTTGCCATTTCTAATCCCTCCAAATAAGTTCTCTCAGCGGCTTCTTTCTGGCCACCCCGGAATGTTTCCCGTTATAATAGCGTGGAACAGTCTGTCTTTGACGCCAGATGCCTCCATGTTAATGGTTTTAATCAACTGCTTCACATACTCCCTCTTGGTTTTCCCGTCAACCGGACAGGGGTTTTTGCATACCGGAAGGCTGTAACGGTTTTTAAATCCTATAATATCCGCTTCCGGGATGTATAAAAAAGGTCTGATAACGAATAAATCCATTCTGTCCAGATAGGTTTTCGGAGAAAATGAGTGAAACCGCCCCTCGTAGATCAGAGAAAGCAGCATTGTGTCAATCAGATCGTCTCTGTGGTGAGCATACGCAATTTTATTGCAGCCCAAATTTTTTGCAGCCTGATTGAGGGCCCCCTTCCTCATTTTCGCACAGAGCGCACAGGGATTCGATTCCTTCCTGGTCTCAAACACCACCTGGCTGATTTCTGTAGGGACAATTGTGTAGGGAACACAGAGAGAAGAGCAGAACTCCTGAGCTGCCTCCAGATTAAAGTTTCCAAATCCCAAGTCAACAGTTATAGCACATAAATCAAAGGACTTCGGATAGAATTTCTGAATATGCTTCAGCGCATACAGCAAAGCGAGGCTGTCTTTACCTCCAGAAAGCCCCACAGCAATTTTGTCACCTGATTCAATCATTCCATAGTCATCCAAAGCCTGACGCGTCAGGCTCAACAGTCGTTGTAACTTCATAAATTCTCCTGTATCTTCAGTGTCTGGGTATTGAAATAGTTGTTTTTATTTACCGTTCGTTTATCCACTGTTCATTATAACATAAGAACGATTCTCTGCAAAACTGAAAAGTCAAAATATTCTGCCGGGCTGCAGCGGTTCTAAAACACAGACTGGAAATGGACTGACTTTACAGGAACAGCTTGTATTTATCTTTATTTTCCTGATTTTATTCATCTTATTTTTTATTAATCTTATCGCTGAGAGAACTTATCGGAGGGATTGGAAACGGTAATTCTTTATTGCCTTCTTGTTATTTAATTAACAATTAAAACGATCAATATAGCCTACATTAGCCACGGGAAGAACTCTAAGGTAAGATTTCAGAAGCGTTAACCAGCTTTGTCACAGAGAACATTAGATGACAGGTATGGAGTGGAACATGCAAATAGGTGCAAAGGGGGACAAGTCGTACACGAAACAGAAAATGAAAAGGGAAAAGGTCAAACAATTAAAATAATCAAATGATTCATAATGTAAAATAAACAGCAGACAATGCAAAGCATTTTATAAGTTTAAATAAACAAGGCACGGACTGGGCGATTGGTTGAAATGATAAAGCTGTATGGGCCTTGTAAAGGCAAACAGGAACCGGTGAAAGGCAAAAGAGCTGTATAAACCGCTTTTTCGCACAAACTATTCGATAAACTATTCTTTCACGAATAGTTATAGATGGAGGTGGTTCTACTGTTCCGCAAGGTGTTTTCCGGTTTGTTATCGGTGATTCTGGTTTTCATGTGCTGCTGTGCTATGCAGGTCCAGCCGGGTGAACTGATGGCGATATACTGAATCATTGATAATCTATAAAAATCCCCTGTAGCCATGCCCCAGGGGAAAAGTTATTTTATCCGATTTCCTTCAGCATCAGGTTCCGGCCTTCCAGAACGGTTTGGACAAAAAGCAACAGGTTCATCGTCTTTTTGCTCTATTTCAAACCATTATCCCTATTCCACTAAACTCCGGTAATCAGTCCATTCCCTGTTCGTATGACTTACTGTCACGTTATTGGTATTTCCGGCGCTCTCGTGGATACATATCATATCCCCCGTCGCCTCATCCCATCCCAGAAACATGACAACATGGGCATCATCTCCTGATATAACTGCAATATCTCCCGGCTTCAGCTCTTCCTTTGTGACTGCTCTTCCGCTCTCGGCCAGACTGCTGGTGCCCGCACTTGTAATTGGGGAGTCCAGAACCGACCAGTAAACCCAGTTGATCCATCCGGAACAGTCGAGGCCTTTTAAGGTGCGCCCCATTGTGTCCGGAGATGTCAGCGAAAAGAAGTTGTTTCCGCCAAATCCAGGGCAGGCCGGTTTTCCTCCATAGTAATATGGAACCTTTCCCACGGAATCCAGCGCAAAAGCTATCAGGGACTTTCTCTCCGCCGACAGCTCATCAGGCAGGAGGCTCATATACGTTTCATATTCCTGTCTCGTAAGCGTCTTTCCAAAGGACATTGCCGGGCGGGTAAAGCCGAACTGTGCCTCCCAATCCTGGTCAGCCAGGGCACACGCCGCCTTCATGGTATCGTCATTCCACCCCGGCCAAATCAGAGTCTCTGCCATGGCAGAATAAACGGCATCTTCCGGGCTCTCCTCCTCTGCAGCTTCTGTCTCCTGTATGCCCTGAGCCAGCAAAAAAAGATTGTTCTTTTCGTCAAGGCCGTTGATACGGACAGTTACTGTGACGTCCACATGTCCCGGGCACCCTGAAAAGTTCTCTCCGTCTCCCGTCTCCTGTCCCGCCGAAGCCTGCTGTGCCATTTCCTGGCTGATGTCAGGTATCTGCTGACGATTTATCTTTTCTCCCTCTGCATTACCTGTCTTCTCGCTGTATTCAGTTTTTACTGAAACTCCTGTATCTTGGCTGTTCTCATTTTTTACCGAAACATCCCCATTTTGGCTGTTCTCGCTTTTTACTGAAGCATCCATATTTTGGCTGTTTCCATTTTTTACTGCATTTCCTGCAGCTTCGCTGTCTGCTTCATTGTCTGTATTTTCTTTGCTTACAGTTTCTCCGCTCTGTTCTCTGCTGTCTGTACTTGCCGTATGGTTCTCTACCGCCTTCGCCGCCCCTTCGTCTGTCTGAGCTTTTGGATCGGAAGCCGGCCCGGAGGGCATCTGCACTGCCTGCCCTTCAGCTGAAATCTCTGCAGCTTTTTCCTGATTCAGAGTTTCATTTTCTGGAAGCACCTCTCCCGTAGGCACACTTTCTGTTTCCCCGCTCTCCTCCTCTTCACAGCCGCCGCAGTAATAGACAGAGCCTACAGAAATATCATACTGGTGAGAAAGCTCCCACAATTTAAAGGCATAGTCTTCTGTTGCTTCATAGTCATCCCAGGAGTGGTAATAGGCATAAACACTGGCTAAGGACAAAATTTCCTGTGAGTTGGTATAGCTTTCATCTGCCTGGGCATCTCCGTCTAAAAACTGCAGATGGATGCTCGTCCTGTATGGAAGCTGGTTCAAATCATGGTAAATTCTGTACATCCACTCCTGTTCCTTCTCATTCAGCTTTTCAAAAAGCTTTCCGCCTAGAGACTGAAGGTGATGGGACGGATTGAGCAGGCAGAGCCCTCTCTGTATCTCCTGAAACATCAGATTCTCCATCCCCGCCGCATTCCCTGGCTGTGAAAAGAGATATGTCAGATTCAGACTGAGGGCAGACGGGGTGTATCCGGCTCCCATATTCGACGGCTGAAAGTGTTGAATATTTCACGCTATGAGGGCCATCGATACACTTTTGAGATCCACCAGTACA